>JAEEGL012747542.1_pt1 | contig 11655 bp, 7 predicted proteins | sample 9134231 | NCBI WGS metagenome assembly JAEEGL01 (sample SAMN16246548, study PRJNA631951) | gut metagenome | biome: gut microbiome; feature: rumen; material: fiber-attached | host: Bos | place: Iran: Karaj | collected 2018-10 | reverse complement strand
TTCATCGACAGCTATGAGTCCGGGAAGCGCAATGTGAGCCGGCAGAACAATATCCTTGCCTTCCTCTATCTCGGAATCAGCGAGGAGCAGAAGAGGAACATTTACGAGCGCGTGATCCTGAACGACGAGGTCATCGCGATCACCACGCCGTATTTCAAGTTCTACGAGAACCAGGTGCACTGCCTTATGGGAGACGGCACGAGGCTGGAGCAGAGCCTGAGGGAATACTACGGAGGGATGCTGGAGCTGGGCGCCACCACTCTCTACGAGCAGTATGATCCGTCCGAGCGCGGCGTGGAGCGCTTCGCGATGTACGGCAGGCCTTTTGAGAAGTCGCTCTGCCACGCCTGGAGCGCGAGCCCGGTCTACCTGCTTGGCCGTTTCCGCGCGGGCGTGGTGAACACGGGCGTGGCGTACAATACTTTCGAGGTGCGGCCGATGCCCGGGGATCTGGAGAGTTTTGAAGCCGTCGTGCCGCTGCCGGAGGGGGAGGTGCGGGTTTCGCTGAATAAGGAGGAACTGCGCGTCCTGACCACAGCGCCGGGCGGAACCCTCGTCTGGAACGGGGAGCGGCAGGCGATCATTCCCGGAGAAGAGATCCGGATAGAGAGATAAAGGTGCCAGGGGACGGTTCTGTGGCGAGTTTTCTGAAAACTCGCCACAGAACCGTCCCCTGGTTTGCCTGCACACCCAGATCCTATGTCAGCTGATGGCGTCCGTGTATTGATGCCAATACCGTGTAAGCTCCTCTTCGGGGATCTCTCCGCGCAGGTAAGCACGAATCTGCTCATATTCATCGAGAAGCTCCAGAGCGCGGTATCCTTTGCTGCTGTTCTTGGGATCGAAAACAGTCATTCGAATCAGCCGGTTGATCTGCTCGAGATAATCTGCTGATCCGTCCCTTTCCGCAATTCCGTCAAGATAGTTCTTATGAGCCTGAATCAGCCGGGTAACCTCACCGTCGATATTGGAAAGCTGTTCAAACAGGCTTAAGCGGTTCCATGTCTTCTGCGTCATAAATCTGCCCTGCTTTTTATAGAGGTATTCGGATCAATCTGCGTTCTTAGTAAATCCAGCTGGTCAGAACGGAGAACAGTTCGTCAATAATTCCCTGGTCGGAGAGAAGCCGTCGCCTTCCTATGCCGCGCCGCCGGTTCTGATCGATATTGGGATGTGCTTCCCAGACAATGTGAGTCCTGAGCTGTCCGGGATCATCAAAGACAATATCTCCGCCGAAGAGATCCCTGGGATCACTGCCGTCATCGAGGAGTTCATTCTCCATGTCTATGTGCATTTCTTCGTCAATACTTACTTTTCCGCGTCTTTGGTCGATACAGAACTTGATGCGGTCAGGATAGTACTTATTGCCGTCATTCCAGAGGCTCTCAAGTGAAGTTTTGTGATTGATCAGCATTGCAGTAACCTCATCACAATACGCAGCCAGGGTCATACAACGCTATTTTACCATGGTTCATCGGACGCAGCGAACGAGCCCGAAGTGGCAGGGACGGTTCTGCTGCAAGAATTCTGACAACTAACCAGGGGACGGTTCTGTGGCGAGTTTTCAGAAAACTCGCCACAGAACCGTCCCCTGGCACCCCTGGCCTCTGCAAAACTCACCAGTTTTACGGAGGCAAATTCGTCTAAAAAAGCGGATTTCCGCACAGGATGAATTCCATATAATTAAGTCGGATGGGCGGCGCCAGCCGGACCATCCGATCACAGATATTTGCCGCGGGTGCTGATGCACCGGGTGCGGTATATCGCATAAACGGGGTATAAGGATGGTCTTAACAATCAGTGTCAGAGTAACGGGCGGCATGTATTTCGACCGCCGGAAGAAGGTGGAGAGAACTCTGGAGATATCGGGGACGGAGACTCTGGAGCGGTTGACGGCGGTGATCCTTTCTTCGCTGGAGTTTGATTTTGACCATCTCTACGAGTACACGATTCACGGAACGGTCTATGAAGGGGCGCCGTACGGCTCCGCGGAGGAACGGTGCAGAGTGAAGCTGAATTCCCTCGGCCTGAAGAAGGGCGATATGTTCGAGCTTCACTATGATTTCGGTGACGACTGGCTGTTCCTTCTCTCGGTCCTTGACGTAAAGAGGGAGAAGGGCGGCCCCGCGCGCATTATCGCGGCCAGGGGAGAAGTGGAGCAGTATCCGGATTGGGATGAGGATGAGGATCCGGATTTTGACGGGCCTTTCGGGGAGGACTGGGATCCGGACGAAGAAGATGAGGACTGGGATCCGGACGAGGAAGACGGGGACTGGGATCCGGACTTTGAAGGTGCAGGCTGGGACATTGATGAAGAGGACGGATTCGCTGCAGAGCCCGTCCGCTGGACGGTGCTTGCGACGGATACTCTTCTGGATGCGGCGTTCCGGTACAAGAAGACAAAACTTTGGAAACGCCTCAGGGAGTCTCAGGTTTTCGCGGTGCGCCTAAGCGACGGAGAGATCGGCTATGTCTCCATCCTCGGTGAGCAGGGCGAGCACTGCGCGGTCTGCATGTACCGGAAAGACGGGTTTACGAGCTATCGGGAGCTGGCCTTCGGATCTATGGAGGGAGATTACTTCGACCTGGTGGAATTGCAGAATAAACAGAACTGCATCCAGCTGATACTGGACAGCAGGGAGTACCTCAGGAAAGAGGAGATCGAAACTGTACAGAGGTACTGCGCAAAAAACGATATCCGGCTGCGCGGCGCAAATGCGTATCCGCATGTCTGGCGCTTCCGGCCGGGCAGAATCCCCTGGCAGCCGTCCTCCGACGGGGAGCTGGAGTGCCTTAAGGACGCCGTCGAAGCGGCGGTTTTCCTCGCAGGGCAGCTGGACAGCAGGAAGAAGGCCGGCCAGAGCATCAGGGAGATCGATCCGTGGACAAAAGAGGTTCCTCTTCTGGAGCGCGCGGGCGGAAGTTATCAGTTTTCGGGCACGGTGCCGCTTCCGGAGCCTGAACCGGAGAATAAACACTGGCCCGCGCCGGAGGTTTTGAACGAAGTCGCCCTGGCGAGACTGAAAAAACTGAAGAAGAAGGGCGAGCTCGAGTGCAGGCTGATACAGCTTCCTGAGCTGGTGCAGGCGGATGATCCGGAGGATGCGCCGTATTTCCCGATGATGCTGTTCTCCGGGAATGTGAAGGAGGAATTCCTTTATACGCCGAAGATTGTGAAAGATTATGAAAAGAATACCGGAGAAATCGTGAATTTCCTTATCGACCAGCTTGCGGAGAGGAAGTTCCGGCCGAAGGTGATCCGGGTCAGGGATAAGAGGACGAGAGCCCTGATCACGCCGCTCGCGAAGGGAATAGGCGCAGAGATCGAGGAGACGGAGGATCTGCCGTGGCTGGAGGAGGCCCTGGCGCAGATGTACTCCGGTATGGCGGATGATGAGTTTTCCTCAGACAGCCGCGAGGAGGTCCTGGCCATGCTGGAGGAGATCGCGGAAGCGCCCCCGGAGGCGGCAGGCCAGATGCCGGAGGAACTGAAAAAACAGATTGCCGGGCTGCTCGACATGGGAATTATTCCGGAAAAACTTGCGGAACAGCTCAGGAAAAAACTGGAGAACTGAAAACAAGGACCATCAGCAAGGAAAGGAGCGCAAGGTGCAAAAAATCAATTTCATGAATTCGACAGCAAGGGATGCACAGATTACGAAAGTATCTCCGGACTGCATGGAGGTCACTTTCGGCGCTGCGGGCGGAGGCATTACCCTCGCCGAAGCAAAGGGAATGACGGAGCGCTACATTGTCGGCAATATCGAGATCCTGGAGGATCACTCCGTGGCGATGATGCTGCGCTGTTATCTTCCCGGGCAGGACAAGGACCGTATTTTCATCACTTTCGGCCAGCTGCCGGGCCTCAGGGTTCAGGTCTGTTTTGATATGAACTGGCTGGACAACGGGTCGATCTTCACCAATACGACCCCCGGCACCCTGAAGCTGGTCATCAAGGGACAGCGCACGGATGTCGCGGACATCGACCGCTTTGAGCTGGGAATCGACGAGACCTTCCACGACGTGCGCGTGCGCCTGGAGAATTTCTACATTACGGATGAGTACCCCGCGGAGTTCCCGCTTCCGGACAAGAAGCTGGTGGACGAATTCGGCCAGTGGAAGGCGAAGGAGTGGCCCGGAAAGGTGCACAGCCTGGACGAGCTGAAGGAAGTCATGAAAGCCAACGAAGGTCCCGCAGAGTATCCCTTCCCCGAGTGGGACAAGTGGGGCGGCGACTCCACGAGGAAGCTCAAGGAGGGCACCGGCTTCTTCTCGACCATCAAAACTCCCGACGGCCGCTGGCATCTGGCGGACCCGGACGGTTATGACTACTTCTCCATCGGTCCCTGCTGCATCCAGAAGGGAGACTGGGGGCGCGTGGACAACTATGAGAAGCTCTGCGACTGGCTGCCGGAGGACGATCCCTCCTATGCCGACTGCTTCCGTGCAGGCACGGGTCAGCGCACGGCGTACATGCCGCCCTACACATACAAGATGGTGAATTTCCCGGGCATCAACATGCGCCGTGTCTACGGGGACGAGTGGAAGTCGAAATGGGAGGAGATGACCGCGAAGATCCTCATGAGCCACGGCCTTAATTCCCAGGGCAATTTCCCGGATCTTCTGGTGAACGACGGCAGGAGCAAGATCCCCTACGTCCGTGAGATCACCGGCTTCCCGGTGACGAAGACGCTGATCTTCCGCGACTTCCCGGACGTGCTCTCCCCGGAGTACCACGAGAACGCGGAGAAGTATGCCGCGACGCTCGAGACCTGGAAGGACGATCCCTGGCTGATCGGGTACTTCTTAAGGAACGAGCCGGAATTCAACTTCGTGAAGGGGCTTCTGATCGCGGACGAGGTGCTGCACAACCCGGCAATGACGTACTGCAGGGTCGGCTTGATCCAGTTCCTGCGCGGAAGGTACGGCACCGTGGAGAAGCTGAACGAGGCCTGGGGCACGGAGTTCGCCGCATTTGAGGACCTGGAGAAGCCCATCGATTTCTGCTCGACGGTCTATCCGAAGTCCGAGCCGGATATTCATGAGTTTTCGGTCTATCTCATGAGGGAGTACATCCGCATTCCCGCGGAGGCCTGCCGCGCGATTGACAAGAACCACCTGAATCTCGGCCTTCGGTGGTCCGAGGCGGACAACGACGTGATGATGACCGGCTGGGAATACTTCGACGTGTTCTCCGTCAACTGCTACTACTTTGACCCGACGCCGGCAATCGAGTTCCCTGTTCAGCACGGTGTGGACCTGCCCATCATGATCGGCGAGTACCACTGCGGCTCTCTGGACCGCGGGCCGACCGCCACCGGATTAAAGGGCGTGACGAACCAGTACGAGCGCGGCGTCATGTGGCGCTATTTCGTGGAGAAGGTTGCGGCCCATCCCTACGGCATCGCGGCTCACTGGTTCCAGTACAACGACCAGTTCGCCCTTGGCAGAATGGACGGCGAGAACTACCAGATCGGCATTGTGGACGTCTGCATGCGGCCGCACAGGGAACTGCTGGAGGCGGCACTCGAGACCAACAAGGTCCTCTACAAGGTCAAAAACGGGGAGCAGGCGCCGTACGACCGCTTCCCCGAGACCATGCCCATGATCGGGTATTAAGGTGCCAGGGGACGGTTCTCTGGCACCACAAAAAGAAACCTCGTACTGCAGCGCCCCGCCGGGCACGTTCTCACTACGCCTGTCACGCAGCGGCACATAAAGCGCCGGAATACGGCGCTTAAGTGCCGGCGGACAGCCAGTGCACCGGCGGGGCTGCTGCAATTACTCGGCTTTGCATTGGTGCCAGGGACGGTTCTGTGGCACCTTTGCCTGATCAACCACAGGCGTGCGCTATCGCGGATATCCCTCCGGCGCCAGCGGCCGGACGCAGGCTGAACCCGCCGTTTTCCGGCGGTTCAGCCTGTTTTTCGGCTTAGATACAGTAGCGGCGGCGCCCAGGAGGGGTACCGCGAAGTGCACACCGTTCCAGTTTTTAGAGAAGGTGCCACAGAACCGTCCCCTGGTCAGTTGTCAGACAACTCGCCAGAGAACCGTCCCCTGGCACCTCTTCAGCCGGACAGGTACTGGCCGGGGGTCATTCCTGTGACCTGCCGGAAGACGGTGCAGAAATAGCTCTGGGAGGAATAGCCCAGGCGGGAACTGATATTGCCGATGGAATCGGATTTAAGGTCGAGGAGGCGCTTTGCCTCCCCGACCTTCATTTTGTTGATGTACTCCGCGGCGGTCATTCCGGTCTGGCGGCGGAAGGCGGCACAGAGGTAGGAGACTGTGTAGCCGAGGGATGCGGCGATGGAGGTGGGGGAGAGGGGCTCATAGAGATGGCTCTCTACGAAGCCCGATACGCGCAGGGCAAGACTTCCCGCGGTCTCCGGCAGGAGATCACGAACCTTCCGCACTTCTTCGGCGAATACGGTTAGCGCTTCCATGAAGATTTCGGTCTGTTCTCTGGCGTAAGGAGCAGCGATCAGGCGGTCAATATACATGGTACAGAGCTTCATTGCCCGTGGGTAGTCCACGCCGCCCCGGACGGCTTCCCGCGCGGCCAGGGTTATGGAGCCGTAAGTGTAGGATTTCAGGAGAACGGGCATCTCCGAGCGGGCTCGCTGTGAGGCGGAGATCTGATAGCGGGAGAACAGGTTCTTCAGATCATCGGGGCGGCCGTGGCGGATGGCGCCGAGCAGGGCATTCTCCATCACCGGGTCGGCTTCGTCCTCCCCGGTGTCCGGCTCCGGCAGGGGCGGAAAAACACTGCTGCGGCGGTAGGCAGCGCGCTCCGGATCCGCGTAAAGCGTCTGGCCCATCAGCTGGGAGAGCATCCTGAGGGATGCTGTAAGCATGGATTCGTCCGCAACGGACTGATGGGAGAAGTAGAGGATCAGCGCATTCAGATCCTCCGCTTTGCGGCCAGCCTCGCGCAGGATGGACAGCATATGGGTCATCGTCAGCTCATGGACCGGCACAGGCCCCAGGAGGATCTGATCGCCGTCCGGAAGACGGAATCCGCCGAAAATCGCGTGCTCTGTAAGATGCGCATACCAGAAGGGCGGCAGAGGGGCCGGAACTCCGGCGAAGAGCACCAGCGGAAGATTAAAGTCCTGGGGAAAGCCGTGGATGTTTTCAATAATGTCATTACCGTGAAAGCGGCTTACCGGAATATGCGAAGCAGAATAAAACAGCGACAGTCGGGTGTCCATGAGATCAGTACAGGAACCTCCGTGAAATGAGAAATGTCCTGCGGCATTCCGCTGCCGCAGGAAACCGGCTTATAAGACCAAGTATATGAACCAGGACAAAACTTATCAATATATATTGATAAATACATAAATATATTGAAATACTGACCGCCGCAGCCATGCGATGATAGGGATAACAGAAAGAAAGGCAAACTGTCCGGAGAGGGAAAGCGCTCTCCGGAGCGGGCGGATCCGGGACGAAGCAGGATCCTGCTCCGGATCCGGGCACCGAAGGACAGGGAGCGGCAAAGTTTTGGCAGGGTTATTCAGACAGGGGGTAAACCATGGCAAGGGAGAAAAAGGAAAAGAACCCGAAATCCGTAGGCTTCGGCCGCATGATGGCCTGGCAGTTAAGAGCGGTATCTTCGGGCATCGCCCTGATGGTCGTCGGCTATGTATCGTTATTCTGCACGGAAGTGCTTCACCTGGAGCCCGCGCTGGTGGCGACGCTGCTTCTGGTCAGCAAGCTGCTCGACGGTTTCACGGACATTATTGCCGGCTACATCGTTGACAGGACCAATACAAAACTCGGCCGCGGCCGCCCTTACGAGCTCTGCATCATCGGCCTCTGGATCAGCGCCTGGCTGATGTTCTCCGCCTCGCCCGGCTGGAGCACGGTGTTCAAGTGCGCCTGGGTCATCTGCGCATACGCGCTCATCAACAGCGTCTTCTACACGCTGCTCACCGCGAACAACAACGTCTACATGGTCCGCGCCTTCCGCTACAACGAGCAGTATGTCGCGCTGAATACCTACGGAAGCATCATCAGCATGGTGGGCGTCGTCGCCTTCAACATCATGATCCCCGGCCTGGTGAACAGCTGCGGGACAGATGCCTCCAAATGGAGCCGGCTGATGCTCTTCATCGCGATTCCCATGATCATCATCGGCCTCATGCGTTTTATCTTCATCCCCGAGAAGTACCAGGTGGACCACGTGGATGAGAGCGGCAAGGTGGAAACCGCGAAATTCCGCGATGTCGTGCAGGTCCTCGGAAAGAACCCTTATATCTACATCGTCGCCCTGATCATGCTGGTCTCCAATTTCGTCACGAACATGGGCGTCAACCAGTACTACTTCCGCTGGATTGTCGGCGACCTCAGCCTGCTCGGCGTCATTTCCGCGATTCAGGTCATCGGAATCCCCGTGGTCATCATCTTCCCGGCGCTCATCCGCAAATTCTCCGTAAAGGCGGTCATCATTGCCGGCTGCGCGCTGAACATCCTCGGCTACCTCATCACCTGGGTCGCGGGCAAAAGCATCCCGCTTCTCGGCGTCGGTGCGGTCTGCTACGGCATCGGCGGCATCCCGATCAGCATGCTGGTGAACCTCCTGATCATCGAGTGCGCGGACTTCAACGAGTGGAAGGGAATGCAGCGGCTGGAGGGCACGCTTGGAAGCATCACCGGTTTTGCCACCAAGGTCGGATCCGCGCTGGGCGCCTTCGTTCTGGGCATCCTGCTTACCGCCTCCCACTATGCTGTCGGCGAGAACGTCACCGTGCAGCCGGACAGCGCGCTCCACATGATCCGCAACCTCTTCGGAATTATCCCCGCCGCGCTCTGGGTCGTCGTCCTTGCGAGCCTTTTCCTCTACAAGCTGGACAAGCTCGCGCCGCAGATCCGCAAGGAGATCGAGTCTCACCGCCAGGCGGAAAACGCGCAGTAATTCTTCAGGCAAAACTTACGCGAAGGCTGAGTTTTGACACCAGCGAAGCTTCACGCGAAGGCTGAGTTTTGAATCAGGTATATCTACGGAAGAAAGGACCAGACTATGGAACAGAGAAAACTTTACCGTCCGGAAGAGGACAGCTATTTTGCCGAGCCCTACATCGACGAGGAGGGCTGGCGCGATGCGCCGCTTCGCCACTACTACGTGCACGGCGGGTTCAGGAACACGACGGAGAACGGGACGGAAGTGCGCTTCTGCTTCTACTATCCGGAGAAGGATCAGTATGAGGGGCGGTTCTTCCAGTACCTCTCCCCTGCTCCCGAGGATGAGCATGAGAGCGAGCACCTGACCGGAGAGGACGACAAGATCACCTTCTGTCTGACCCATGGTGCGTACTACGTGGTCTCGAACCAGGGCGGCTTCCAGATGAACGACCCGGAGAGACTCTTCCGGTCCAGCGCCAACGCGGCAGAGTTCGGCCGGAAGGTGGCGGCGAGGCTCTACGGAGACGACGCAAGGCCTTACGGCTACTGCTTCGGCGGCTCCGGCGGCAGCTTCAAAACCATGGGCTGCATGGAGATGACCGAGGGCATCTGGGACGGCGCAGTGCCGTATGTCATGGCCAATCCCATGGCGGCGCCGAATGTTTTCGCCCCCAGGGTCCGCGCGATGCGCATCCTCGGGGAGGAGGGCATCCGCAAGGTGATCGATGCCACGGAGCCGGGCGGAAGCGGCGATATTTATGAAGGGCTTGACGAGGAGCAGAAGGAGGCGCTCCGCGAGGTGACCCGCATGGGCTTCCCGACCCGCGCGTGGTTCGACTACGACAAGATGGGCGACGGCGCCCTGATGGTGCTCGCGCCGTACATCTACAACGTGTATCCCCAGTATTTCACGGATTTCTGGACGAAGGAGGGCTTTGCCGGAGCAGATCCCGCAGGCAGCGAGGCCAGGGCGAGAGTCCGCTTTGAGACGACGGTGGAGGAACTGGTCCGCCCGGAGAAGAAGGAGGAAGAGGAGTTTACCAGCGTGGACAACAGCTGGCAGAACGTCCTTGCCGGGAGCGGTGACGTGCCCGGGATTAAGCCCGCGGCGCTGCCGGGCGCGGATGCCTACCTCTATCACTGCCGGCTGCGCATTCTGTCCGGAGAGGCGGCCGGGAAGGAGCTTCCCATTGACGCGATCGAGGACGGGATCATCCGTGTGAACGCGGCCATGGTCAACGGCGGTCCTGCGATGCTCAATGGGCTTGCGGCAGGCGACCGGATCCTGATCGACAACAGCGACTATCTGGCGATGCAGACGCTGCAGCGCTATCAGGTGCCGGATAGGACCTACGCGGTCTACGACCAGTACAGGGACGAAAACGGCGAGCCGCTCTACCCGCAGCTGCCCTTCCTGCTTGCGCCGATCATCGCCAACAACGGCGCCGGCTGCGACCTGACCGGGGATATCCACGGCAAGGTCATCGGGCTCTGCAGCCTGCTGGACGAGAGTGCCTACCCCTGGCACGGGGACTGGTACCGGAAAGCCGTCGGCCGCACGTTCCTTGCCCGGAAGGGCGCTTCCGTTTCCGCGGAGGAGGGAGAGGACAGCGCGGCGCTGTACGCCGCGGCGGACGAAAGCTTCCGCCTCTACTACAACGACCACTGCATCCACGACGACAGGGCCGGCTACCTGGATCACCCGGAGTATCAGGTGGACTACGTCGGAATACTGCACCAGGCACTGCTGGATGTGGCCGCGTGGTGCGAGAAGGGGATCACTCCCAGGCGTTCCACGGAGTACCGCATCGAGGATGGGCAGGTTTACGTACCGGATCATGCGGAGGAGCGCGGCGGAATGCAGCCGGTGGTGAACGCTTTCGCGAACGGGGAGAAATGCGTGCGCGTGAAGGCAGGCGAGGAAGTCCGCTTCACGGCGGACATCACCGCGCCGCTCGCTGAGGACCACATCTCGCGTGCGGTATGGGATTTTGAAGGTGCAAACAACTTCGGCAGCCCTGAGGTCATCCGGGACGGAGGGCAGCGGTACACGGCGGAGGCATCGCACCGCTTCATGAATCCGGGAACCTATTTCCCGGTCGTCAAGGCCGCTTCCTGCCGCGCCGGACATGTCGACGACATCTTCGTCCAGTGCAAGAACCTTGACCGCGTGCGCGTCATTGTCGAGTAAGGAACGAGGAGACAGGGGACGGTTTCTGAGAAACAACTGTGGGCGCGAACAAGCAAATCTGGCCCTCCGCGGCCACAGTGGTGACAGGTTATAAGGAATTGTGGGCGCGAACAATCTTCGAAAGCCGCTCGCGGCCACGGCCATCCGGTCAGAGAAGCAACTGTGGGCGCATACCTGCTTATTAATCCCTGCGCGCCCAGCGAAGCAGCAGGACAATGTCGGACCGTGGGCGCGAACAAGCAAATCGAGCCCTCCGCGGCCACGGCGGTGACAGGTTCTAAGGAATTGTGGGCGCGAACAATCCTCGAAAGCCACTCGCGCCCACGGCCATCCGGTCAGGGAAGCGAGTGTGGGCGTATACCTGCTTATTAATCCCTGCGCGCCCAGCGAAGCAGCAGGACAATGTCGGACTGTGGGCGCGAACAAGCAAATCCGACCCTCCGCGGCCACAGCGGTGACGGGTTATAAGGAATTGTGGGCGCGAACAATCCTCGAAAGCCGCTCGCGCCCACGGCCATCCGGTCAGGGAAGCGAGTGTGGGCGTATACCTGCTAATT
>JAEEGL012075963.1_pt1 | contig 11655 bp, 4 predicted proteins | sample 9134231 | NCBI WGS metagenome assembly JAEEGL01 (sample SAMN16246548, study PRJNA631951) | gut metagenome | biome: gut microbiome; feature: rumen; material: fiber-attached | host: Bos | place: Iran: Karaj | collected 2018-10 | reverse complement strand
TGGTGGTGCCATTGCATTGCTCACTGTTTCGCGCATGGTTACTGATAGCAATAATGACAAGATGAACACGAACTTCATCAATGCCTTCTTCAGCAACGCAACCAACGGTCATATGCCGACTTTAGGTGAGGCCTACATGAACAGCAAGTTGGCTTTTGTCAATGCTGATATCAATAAACTCTCCTTCTTCCTGCTCGGTGACCCCGCCATCAAGATCAACTATCCCGTGTCGCGTTTCAACATCACCAAGTTGGGTAATGTCAATATGACCGACACTAATTCGGTTGCGCAGATCAGCCCGCTGATGAGGTTTGATATTGAGGCGAAAGTGATGGACGACCAGGGCAACCTTGACACCGGTTTCAACGGTGACGCAACAGTGACGCTCTATGATAAGCAGGATCTGTTCACGTCCATGTCCTACTCCGTTGATGGCATCAGGATCGACCGTGACATCTTCACCGACCGCGAGAAACTTGCCGAGGTGTCTGGCCGTGTTGTCAACGGCGTGTTCCAGGGTCAGATGATTGTCCCCAAGGCTCCAGAAGCCAGCAATGAGTCCGTACTGCTCCGTGTCTATGCCCACCAGGACAACAGCACGGTGATGGTCAACGGTTTTACCAAGAAGATTACCATGCTGCCCTATGATGAGCAGCTTGCCATCGATGACGATGAGGCTCCCGTAATCAACTCGATGTTCATCAATGACGAGACTTCCTTCGTCAACGGTGCCTTTGTCGCCCCCGATGCCATCCTGTACATCAGCGCCAGCGACGACCAGGGTATCAGCATGCAGTCCAACTCGGTGGACAAGGACATGACCCTGCTGCTCGATGGCGGTAAGGTTTCCTACAGCGACGTGAACGGCTTTGTCACCACCGACGATAACGGCCGTGTGGTCAATGTCGAGTATCCGCTGTACAACCTCTCTGAGGGTCAGCACACCCTCACCTTCATTGTCTATGACATGTTAGGTCACAGCGCCACCCGCACAATCACCTTCATGGTTGGCCAGAATATGGCTGCCAACATCGTGTCCGACAAGCTGCCCGCTTACTTGGATGATGTGGTGAACTTTGACCTTGATGCAGCGAACATGAGCACTAACACCAAGTTCATCTTCCGAGTGACCGACGCTACCGGCAAACTCATGTGGATGACGAACACCGACAGCTTCCCTGTGACTTGGGACATGAAGGACATGAACGGCAACAAGGTCCCTGCAGGCTTGTACCGCTACTTCGGCACCTACAATGATGGCGCCAACTATGGTGGTACGCCCATCAACAAGCTCATCGTCCTTGACCCTGTCAAGACACCCGCGAAGTAATCCATCGCTGCTGGTGAGGCAGATGTTATAAACATCGTGCGGGCGGTCCCTGTGACCGAGCCCGCACGATGTTTTTTGTGCCACTGACGTGAGATTGAAGCCGATGGCAAAAAATCTTTGGGACAGGATGTTTGTCAGTCCAAAAACTTTTCGTATTTTTGTCGGCTATAGGCAAGTATGATTGCTTGAGAAATGTTATTATCGTTAAGGATTGATAATTAAAATACTTTAGATATGCGTAAAAAATCGATATTACAGGTTGTTTGCACAGCCATGATGCTGTTACTGTGTTCTGGCATGGCAAGTGCGCTTAACGTGTCTCATTATGCCACTCAGTCTAAACTTGCGACGGGCAAGTGGGTTAAAATTTCTATCCCCGAGACGGGTGTGTATGAGATTACCAATAATGAGTTGCGCGAGATGGGTTTCAACAATCCGTCATCGGTAAGGCTTTACGGCTTTGGCGGTAACCGCATCAGTGAAGTTCTCAATGGTTTGGCAACCGATGACTTGGTTTCGGTGCCCCTGATGCGCACTGGAGACAAGATCTGTTTCTATGGCAACGGCCCTATCCGTTTCACTTACACCAACTACTCGACTAATCCTCGCTTCTCACGCGAATTCAATCCTTATGCCCAGGAGGCGTGTTATTTCCTCACCGAGGACGGCTCTGCCGATAATCTGATTGCTTTCAAGCCTCTGGTGACACTTACTTCCTATATTGACAAGTCCACCAGCATGACTTATCTGTACCACGAGAAAGAGTTGATTTCAATCGGCAAGTCGGGCAAGGAGATGATGGGAGAGGATTTTCTCAATGACCGTCTGCTCGTTGACTATTATCTGCCTAACCTCGCTGACAGCACCATTATGGTACAGACGGCTTTGGCTGCTTATCCCGATAGTGTTTCCTATGCTAACGCTTTGATTCATAGTGGTGGTGCGACCGATATGACGGTTTATTCTTCAAGTATGGCCCGACTCGAGATGCCCACCAGTCTTGAGTTTTACTCTGCTGCAGCTCCTTACGGCCTGGTAAGGTTGACTCATCCTGCTGAGCATGGCCAGTTTGAGCCGATTGTCACCAGTGATGCTGAAGATAACTCACTCAGTCTTGCACGTCTCGACTATTTTATCATCACTTACACCCACGACAATATCATTAGGGAAGAAGACGACAACCAGACGATTATGGCTTACGCTAAGCCCAAGGGGACTGAGCGTTTCTTGCTTCCCGGGGCAACTTCTTCCACGGTAGTGTGGCTGATTAATGATACCAAGTCTCCATTGATGATGCATCTTGAGCCCTATAATGATGCCAGTGGCAATGGTTACTCGTTCTGCTCTACTTCGTCGAGCCGTGCCGTCTATGTGGCTTTTGACCCTGCCAAGACGTTGAAGAAAATCTCCAAGTTTGAGACGGTTGCCAACCAGAACCTGCATGGTATGGAAACGCCCGAGTTGCTCATTCTCACCGACAAGATTTTCCACGAGCAGGCTGAGCGCATCGCCGAGATGCACCGCGTGATTGACGGCATTGACGTGGCTGTCGTTGACCAGGATCAGGTGTTCAACGAGTTCTCGAGCGGTACGCGTGACGCCATGGCTTACCGCCTGTTCTGCAAGATGCTCTATGACCGCAACCCCGAGAAGTTCAAGCATCTGTTGCTCGTGGGAACTGGCTCGCTCGACAATCGTGAAATCTTTGGCGAGCATCCAGGATTCCTGCTCACTTATCAGAGTGATAACAGCAATTCTGAGAGCAATTCCTACACCACCGACGATTTCTTCGGTTTCCTTGCCGACAATTCTGGTACAGACCTGGCTACCGACAGGCTATCAATCAGCGTCGGACGTATTTCCTGCGTTGATGTTGAGGAAGCCAAGAACGATGTGGACAAACTCATCGAGTACTATGCCAACCCCGACTATGGCGTGTGGCGCAACAATACGATGGTCTTCTCGGACTCTCCCGATAAGGGCAAATATATGTTCCACGGTGAAGGCTACAAGAATCAGATTGACAATGCCCTGTCAACCGGTATGCATGTATCAACGGTTCACAATTCCATGTATCCCCGTTCCACAACGCAACCTAACACCGATTTCACCCGCAGGGAGGCAGTGGTAGGCAAGCAGAAACTGTCCCGCATCTTCAAGAACGGTGTTTACTTCGGCACCTACGTGGGCCATGCTGGTATTACGGGTTTCACCAAGTATAACAAAATGTGGGTGACCACCGATGTGATCAATACCCCGATGCGTTATTTGCCCATTATGACGACCGCTTGTTGTGATGTCGCTCGATTTGACGGAGACCAGCGTGGCGTGGCCGAACACATGTTCCACATGAAGAATGGTGGTGCCATTGCCCTGTTGACGGTTTCGCGCACGGTATACAGCAATTACAATGACAGACTGAATACCCGCTTTATCAACGCATTGTTCAGCAACGCCACTCAGGGAAGGATGCCGACCCTGGGCGAGGCCTTTGTGGAGAGCAAGCAGTATGATGAACTCAATAAGTTGAAGTTCTTGCTGCTGGGTGACCCCGCCATGAGAATCAATTATCCCGTGTCAAGGTTCAACATCACCAAGATCAACACGACTAACATGACCAGTGCTAGTGCCATGGCACAAATCAGCCCGCTGATGAGGTTTGACATCGAGGCTCGAGTGCTGGACAACAATGGCAATCTCGACAGCGGTTTCAACGGTGATGCCACAGTGACGCTCTACGATAAGGAGGATTACTTCACTACTGTCAATGATAAAGTGAACGGTGTTTCCACTGATCGTGATATCTATACCGACCGCGAGAAACTTGCCGAGGTGAGCGGACGTGTTGTCAACGGTGTGTTCCATGGCCAGATGATCGTTCCCGAGCATCCCGAGGCCAGCAACGAGACGGTATTGCTCCGTGTCTATGCCCACCAGGACAACAGTTCAGTAATGGTCAACGGCTTTACCAAGAATATCACGATGCTGCCCTATAATGAGCAGAATGCCATCGAGGATGATACGGCTCCCGTTGTCAATTCCATGTTCATCAACGATGAGATGACCTTTGTCAACGGTGCCATTATCGCTCCCGATGCCATCCTCTACATCAGCGCCAGTGATGACCAGGGTATCAATGTACAGTCTAACTCGGTGGACCAGGGTATGAACCTGATGCTCGATGGCGGCAAGGTTTCCTATAACGATGTGAATTGCTTTGTCACTACCGACGATAACGGCCGTGTGGTCAATGTTGAGTATCCCTTGAGCAACCTCTCCGAGGGTCAGCATACGCTCACGTTCACCGTCTGCGACCTGTTAGGCAACCTCGCCACTCGCACAATTACGTTCATCGTGGGCCAGAACATGGCTGCCGACATTGTGGCCGACAAGTTGCCCGCTTATCTGAATGATGTGATAAGCTTTGACTTGAAGGATTCCGAACTGAGTGTGAACACCAATTTCATTGTGCGTGTCACCGATGCCACTGGCAAACTCATGTGGATGACAACTACCGACAGTTTCCCCGTGACCTGGGACATGAAGGACCAGAACGGCAACAAGGTTCCTGCAGGCCTGTACCGCTACTTTGGAACCTATAATAACGGTACCAATTATGGTGGTACGCCCATCAACAAACTTATTGTCCTTGACCCTGTCAAGACAGAGATGTAATTAAAGGATTATTGCTATGCGCAGGCTGACTTCATTTCAAGTGGTTTTAACGGCCATGATAGCACTGCTGTGCTCCAGTGTGGCCGAGGCATTTGACGTGTCCAAGTATGCCATCCAGTCCAAATTAGCAACGGGTAAATGGGTAAAAATCTCTGTCCCTGAGGACGGCGTGTATGAGATAACATACAACGAGTTGAGGGACATGGGATTCTCTAATCCCGCCAACGTCAGGATTTATGGCAATGGTGGTTACAGCATCAGTGAGAAACTCGATGGCTCTGCTATCGACGACTTGCAGCCCGTGCACGTCTTGCGCACCAGGGACAAACTGTGCTTCTATGGCAAAGGACACACACAGTTCTCCTTGACTGGCGGCGCAACCCTGGCTCGCTTCACGCGTGCATTTAATCCCTATTCTCTGGAAGGATGTTATTTCCTGACCGAGGAAAGCACCACCGAGTTGGGCATTACCGCAGCCGAGCAGGTGGTTCCCGAGAATCCTGTGGACAGCTATATGTGCCTCAACTACTTCTATCACGAGAAGGAACTGGAGTCTGTCTCCAGGACGGGAAGGGAAATGCTGGGCGAAGACATGCTGTTGAATAGGGTGCAGATTGATTTCACCTTGCCTGAGATTGCCGACAGCACTATCATCGTGAATACGCAGGCTGCCGCAGTTAACAAGGTGTTGTCCTATATCAATACGGCGGTCACCTGTGGCGGTATCACCGATACTGTTCCCTTCTCCTCGCTCGCGTCACGCATCAATATTGCGGGCAAGTATGATTACTACTTCTTCTCTTCGCCCTATGCTGCTGTCAAGCTGTCGCGGCCATTGGAACAGGGACGTTTGGAGCCTTACTTGACGTTTGGTTCCAACACGGATGATGACCTCACCCTGGCGAGACTGGACTATGTGATATTGACTTACTCGCGTAACAATGTCATCAAGGCAAACCAGGATAACCAGTTGCTCATGGGCTATGGCAAGGTCTTGGGCAACGAGCGTTTCATGTTGCCTGGCGCAGCTTCATCAACGGTCGTGTGGTCGGTTACCGATCCTTCTAACCCGCTTTCGATTCCTGTTGTCAGGTATAACGAGCACTCAGTTCAAGGGTATTATTTCTCTTCCAAGAATGAGTTGAATGCTTTGTTTGTCGCATTTGACCCCACCAAGCAGTTGAAGAAGATTTCATCCTATGAGCCGGTTGACAATCAGGACCTGCACGGGCTGCAGACTCCCGAACTGCTCATTATCACCGACAAAATGTATCATGACCAGGCCGAGCGCGTGGCAGCGCTGCACCGCGCTGTCGATGGCATCGATGTGACGGTTGTCGATCAGGATCAGATTTTCAACGAGTTCTCCAGCGGCACACGTGATGCGATGGCTTACCGCCTGTTCTGCAAGATGCTCTACGACCGCAATCCTGGCAAACTGAAGAATCTTCTCATCTTCGGTGGCGGTACGATTGATAACCGCGGGGTTTTAGGCGATGTCAAGGGGAGTCTGCTCACCTATCAGACCGTCAACTGCAATACCGAGGACTTCTCCTATACATCCGACGATTTCTATGGCATGCTGGCCGACAATTCGGGTAACAATATCGCATCCGATAAGCTGTCGATTGGCGTGGGACGCATGAACTGTAACAACATGGACGAGGCCGTCAATGATGTGGACAAACTGGTCGAGTACTATGCTAACCCTGACTATGGCGTGTGGCGCAACAACTCATTGGTCTTCACGGATGATTCCAAGAATAACAAGGGTGAGTTCACCTTCCAGGGTGAGGGCTATAGGTACCAGCTTGACAATAAGAACACTGGTATGCACGCCATGTCGGTACATGGTGCCCAGTATCCCCGTGATAGCGTGAATTACGCTTACATGTCAGGTTCGGGACTCTCCGCAATGCCTGCTACGACTGCCAAGGAGCAGTTGACCCACTGCTTGAAGAGTGGCGTCTATTTTGGTATCTATACGGGCCATGCCGGTTCCATCGGTTTTACCAAGGCTATTGATATGTGGAACAATGGTGATGTGATGAGTACTTCCTATCATCACCAGCCCATCATCGTCACATCCTGCTGTAATGTTGCCCACTTTGACTATGGGCGTCCCGGTGTAGCCGAGTTGATGTACCACAAGCGGGATGGTGGCGCCATCGCATTGGTTACCGCTTCTCGCATGGTGCTCTCAGGAGATAACGACGCGCTGTCCACCCGATTCATCAATCAGATGTTCAGCCATCATGAAACGAGCAAATTCCTGACCTTGGGCGAGGCATTGCGACTGGCCAAGCATCAGATGGGTTATACCAATTACAATAAGATGAAATTCTTCTTGCTTGGTGACCCGGCCATCAAGATCAACTATCCCGTCTCGCGTTTCAACATTGTCAAGGTGAATAACACCGATGTGACCGACACGACCGCAAGGGCGCAACTCCGCCCCCTCAAGCGTTTCACGGTCGAGGCTCAGGTGATGAACAACGATGGTCAGTTAGACAATACCTTTAACGGCGATGTCACGATGACCTTGTACGACAAGGCGGTCCTGTTCAATACCATGTCGGGTACCAGTCTGGGCTCGATCGTCCAGCGTGATATCTACTTCAACCGCGATAAGTTGGGCGAGGTGACGGGACGTGTGGAAAACGGTATTTTCAGGGGCACGATGGTTGTCCCCAAGACCGTCAAGGCATCTAATGAAAAGGTCCTGCTGCGCGTGTATGCCCATCAGGACAATTCATCCGTCATGGTTAACGGCTTCACCCAGCAGGTGGTCATGTTGCCCTATAGCGCCAGCAGTGCCCTCAATGATACCGAGGCACCTGTCATCGATGCCATGTACATCAATGACGAGTCGTCATTTGCTGATGGCGCCATGGTAGGATCTAAATCGATGGCCTATATCACGGCCAGTGACAATGAGGCCATCGACCTTCAGATAGGTTCAGTGACCAATGGCTTGAACCTGATGCTTGATGGTGGCAGACCTTCCTTTGACGATATTGCAAGTTACGTTACGGCTGGTCAAGACGGCAAGTCTATCAGTGTCAATTATCCCTTGGAGAACCTGTCCGAAGGATTGCATACCCTTACCTTCACTGTCACCGACCTAATGGGGCAGCGTGCTTCACGAACCATCACATTCATGGTGGGACAGAAGGGCGCTTCGACTCTGGTGGCCGACAAACTTCCGGTCTATCGTGGCGAGACGGTCAACTTTGATGTCGAGTCAACCGTCGATGGCAGTCCTGAGTATGTGGTGCGTGTGACTGATGCTGTCGGTAATCTTGTGTGGAAGACCACAACCACCAGTTTCCCCGTTTCTTGGCCAGTAATCGACATGAAGGGCCAGAAGGTGCCCGCTGGTTTGTACCGCTACTTTGGCACCTACAATGACGGTAAGAACCACGGTGGAACGCCCATCAATGACCTCATCGTCCTTGACCCAGTCAAGACAGCCAACTGATTTAGCAGGTTACTATAAGGCTATAAACAATATTGCGGCTGCATCCCAACAGGATGTAGCCGCAATGCTTGTTTCGTCGTTTGTAATCGGAATTATTCTCCGGGAGCGATAGCACCAGTGGGGCAAGCGTCAGCGCAAGTACCGCAGTCCAAGCAGGTGTCGGGATCGATCGAATAGATGTCGCCTTCCTTGATTGCGTCGGCGGGGCATACTGACTGGCAGGTGCCGCATGCTACGCAGCTATCAGAAATTACATAAGCCATAGTAGTGTGATTTTAAAGTGTAAAAGTTATTAATAAATTAAATAGTAAACAGTGCGACAAATGTACTGCTTTTATTTGATTCGATAAGCATTTTTTGATTATTTTTCTTTTGCGACTGTAGTTTTTTTGTGATTAATGCCTTTTTCTCACGTAAATTTTGTACCTTTGATGTGAGAGAAACATGAAAGTTTAATTGACACCTATTTTTTTTATTGCAATGGACTCCATCGACTGGAAAGAAGCCTTAGGCAAAGCGTTCAATATGCCTGTTCCTGATGACAACAATTCACCCTCCGAGGCCCAAGACCCAGAGCCGAAGGGCGATGCCTTGCAGCAGCAGGGTAAGACGCGTCTCGACATCATTCTTGAGCGTAAAGGCCGTGCCGGCAAGCAGGCTACCATCGTGACTGGTTTCGTCTGTGACGACGAGGCCCTCAAGGCCGTGGCTTCGCGCATCAAGTCGAGCCTTGGCGTGGGCGGCAGTGCCCGTGGTGGCGAGATTCTGATACAAGGTGATTTCCGCCAGCGGGTTCTGGACCAACTCCTGTCCATGGGATTCAAAGCCCGCATCATTTAATCCACAATCTATCTCACACACATTACTCACTATTGTCAACATGATGAACGACAATCAACGCAATCTGCTGGTCATGAAAGCATCGGCAGGATCTGGAAAAACCTATAACCTGGCTCTGCAGTACATCAGGCTGTTACTCTTCACTACTGGCGAGGACAACCATCTCGTGCCACGCCGTGCCAAGGGCGATGATCGCATCATCAACGCCCATCGCCAGTTGCTGGCCATCACTTTTACCAACAAGGCTACCGACGAGATGAAGGAGCGCATCGTCAACGAACTCTACAATCTGGCCCAGCCGGATGCCAAGAGCGATTATCTCCAGGGTTTTGTCGAGCAATCAGGGCTGAGTGAGGCCGAGGTGAGGACGCTGGCACTCAAGGCGCTCAATGAGTTGCTGTTCGACTACAGTAACTTCAATGTGAGCACCATCGACTCGTTCTTCCAGACCATACTACGCAACTTTGCGCGAGAACTGGACCGTGACTTCAATTATGATATCCAGCTCGAGGAGAAGTATGCGGTGCGCGTGGCAATACACAATTTCCTGCTTTCTCTTGGCCAGAAAGATAAACCCACCCAAGTGGATAAGTGGGTGCAGGATTATCAGCGCCACCAGATGCGTGGAGATGCCGAGTTGAAGAGTTGGCGCTTCTTTGACGATGGCGGCAGTTTCTTCAAGTTTGCTAAGCAGATGAATAGCGAGCTCTTCCGCAACAAGATGGAGGAAATCCGTGACTACCTGGGACACAAGGACGAGAACGGTGAGTTCGTGAGCGATTTCAGGAAAATCGGTGCCTTCAAGAAGTTTATCCACGACACCATTCAGGATGTCAAGGGTGGAGTCAATCAGATTTTGGACGATCTTCGCGTAGAGTTGAACCCCTTTGCCGACGGACTCAAGTACTCGTTGAAAAACTGGTATAATGCCGATATATATAGCCCGTTGAGTTCGAGTTTGCTGGGCGCGGATTTCGATAAAATTGCAGGCCAGTTCAAGTCGGGTGTGAATCCTCCCAGCGATGTCGTGGCCAGGGTGTTGGACCTGGTGACGCGTTATTTCAATATCGCGCTTCAAGTCACTTTCTATGAGAAGGTGGAGAGCAAATTGGGCTTGTTGGGCTTGATTGCTATGGTCGATGTTTTTCTTGAGCGTTACCGTCACGAGACCAACTCGATTCTCATCGGTGACACCAACCAGCTCATCGGTACCGTCCTTGAGAGTGGTTCGCCCTTCGTCTATGAGCGTGTGGGCACCATGATTGCCCACTTCATGATTGATGAGTTCCAGGACACGAGCACCAAGCAGTATGAGAACTTCCGTGGTCTGCTCAAGGAGAGCCTGGCTAACGGCAATTTCAACATGCTCATCGGTGATGCCAAGCAGTCGATTTACCGTTTCCGCAATGCCGACCCTACGGTCTTCCGCGAGAAGGTGAATACCGACTTTTCCCGCGATTACTACATGCCGCCAGTCGAGGATGGCGCCCCCTCGTCGGTTAATTACCGTAGTTCTAGAAACATCATCGAGTTCAACAACAGCCTGTTTGAATTCGTCAGGAGACGTTATGCGGGAAATGCGGCTGTGGAGAGTTCCTATAAGGACGTGAAGCAGGGAATGCCGCCTGATATCGACGAGAAGAAGGTCCCGGGCTTTGTTCGTGTGGTTACCGGGAACTATCACCTGTTTAATGGTTCGGAACAGGCCGATATCCTTTCCATTCTGCCCGACTATCTGCTCAAGTTGAACGAGCGTTACGCATGGGGGAAAATGGGTATTCTGGTCAATGCCAACTCTGAGAGTGACAAGATTGTGGAAAGTATCCTCGAGCACAACCGCAACAACCCCGACAAGCACATCGATATCATCTCTGGAGAGTCGTTGCTGCTGAATAATTCGACCGTTGTCCGTCGCATCATCGCAATGCTGCGCTTCATCGACATCAGCCAGTTCGGCGCGGGCGAAGAGGACGATGACTCAGCGGCTTTGTTAGAGGAGAAATCCGCTGCCAGAATGTTGCGTAAACGGGCTGGTGACCAGCGCCTTTACACGGCACTTGGTGAATTCATCAAGTTGCAGGATCCCGCATCCAGCACTGATGCGGACGCTAACGGCAAGATCTTGGTGAAATGTCTGCAGGATCTCGATGATCAGGATGGCGCCAGCGAAGACAATGCCCTGGAACACTTTGAAGCGCTGTTGCAGCACTTGTTGCCGTCCAGCCAGGAATTGACCACGCTGGTGAGCATCGTCGAGACGATTATTGCCTACTTCCGTGCCGACCAGGCGTCAGGCGGCGATATTGACCGTGAGACTGCATTTCTGCTG
>JAEEGL011971535.1_pt1 | contig 11655 bp, 7 predicted proteins | sample 9134231 | NCBI WGS metagenome assembly JAEEGL01 (sample SAMN16246548, study PRJNA631951) | gut metagenome | biome: gut microbiome; feature: rumen; material: fiber-attached | host: Bos | place: Iran: Karaj | collected 2018-10 | reverse complement strand
TAGACGACGGCCTCATCGAGCTGGTCGTCAGCCGCATCGAGAACGGCGACATCTACTGCACCGTCAGTAACGGCGGCCCGGTTTCCACCAAGAAGAGCGTGAATGTGCCGGATGCAGAGCTTTGTCTTCCGGCTTTGACCGCGAAGGATAAGGAAGATATTCTTTTCGCCGTGAAGAATGAGTTCGATTTCATTGCGGCTTCGTTCGTCCGGAAGGCGAAGGACGTGCAGGAGATCCGCCACATCCTCGAGAAGAACGGCGATCACGGCATCAACATCATCGCGAAGATCGAGAATAACGAGGGTATCCTGAACTTCGACGAGATCCTGAAGGTCAGTAACGGTATCATGGTCGCGCGTGGCGACCTCGGTGTCGAGATCCCGGCGGCGAATGTGCCGATCGTGCAGAAGAGATGCATCCAGCAGTGCCATACGGCCGGGAAGATCTCCATCACGGCGACGCAGATGCTCGATTCCATGATCCGTAATCCCCGCCCGACGCGTGCGGAGGTTTCCGACGTGGCGAATGCGATCTATGACGGTACGTCTGCGGTCATGCTCAGTGGTGAGACGGCGAACGGTAAGTATCCGGTGGAGGCCCTGAAGATGATGGTCCAGATCGCCGAACAGACCGAGCAGTCGATCGATTACTGGTACCAGTTCAGCAAGAGCAAGCCGCACATGATGCCTTCGGTCGCGAATGCGATCTCCCACGCGACCTGTACGACGGCGATGGACCTGAATGCGAAGGCCATCGTGACCGTGACGCATGGTGGGCGCACGGCCCGTCAGATCTCGCGTTTCCGTCCGGCCAGCCCGATCGTGGCCGGCACGCTTTTCCCGCGGGTGCAGCGTCAGCTGAATCTTTCCTGGGGCGTGTACCCGATCCTGGTTCCGGAAGTTGCCACCACTGATGAACTCTTCGGCGTCGGTATCGATGCGGCGAAGAAGTGCGGGTTCTTAAATGACGGCGATCTCGTGGTTATGACGGGTGGTACGCCGGTCGGCATGAGCGGCACCACCAACACGATCCGTGTCCAGGCTCTCGGCAGATCCATCGTGCACGGCAACGGTCAGCCCACTTCCGACGAGCAGAGCTCCCAGGTCACCGGCACCGTCTATATCGTGAAGGATCCGGAGCATCTCGAGGCCCAGCCGCCGCTGTCCGAGGACGACAGCATCATCCTGGTGGCGCCGTACACGAATAACAAGATGATGCCTTTCATCAAGCATGCAAAAGCACTGATCGTCGAGGATGATGATTCTGCTTCCCATGCTGCGACCGTCGCCATGGCGCTGGATATCCCGGCGATCCTTTCCTGCGAGAACTGCACCAAGCTTCTGAAGGAGGGCGCGACCGTCTCCGTCGACGCCAAGCGCGGCTCCGTCTCCTGATAATTGGGGCTTCGCGGGCGCTTCGTTTTCTGATGCGCGCGGGCGCTTCTGATACAGCGAATATTCCGATTCAACATTCCGATGCGGCTCCGTCTCCTGACGCGGCCGCATTTTTTTCGCGCTCGATATAGAACGCTATGTATACTTCCAACCTACCAAACTTTGATTTTCAGAAGTTTGGTCAGTCGACCTGGCAGCTTCGACTTACCAAATCTTCATTTTGGAAGGTTTGGTAGGTCGTGTATATCGTGATTCGGGTGGCATCGACCTACCAAATCTCGATTTTGAAGCATTTGGTCTGCTTTTTTCTGCTCTGGAAGCCAAATGTATAAAGAAATAACAGACTAAACTCTCGAAATCAGAAGTTTAGTAGGTTGAGGCACCTGAAAACCGCCTCAAATGACATACCAAATCTTCAATTTTGAAGGTTTGGTATGTTGGAGCTCTCTGAGCGAGCCCCGTCGCCGCCAAATCTTATTCAAACTCATGAATACCTATGCATAAGCACTGTTCTCGGCGCTTTTCGAGCAGTTATTGCCGCGGTGGTGCCGGTCCTGGGCCGCCTTCGTTGCCGGATTCAATACTCCTTCAAAGTATGCAAGACAGCCAAACACATCAAATTCCAGTGTTCATGCGATTCAATGTGTTGCCGTGGCAAATAGAAAGCACCTGTCTTATGACAGATGCTCTCAAGTACGAATCGCTTTGTTTAGTTTTAGCTTAGCTTAATGCTTCATCAAGTGAATGAATCTCCTTAAGGTCCTTAGCCTTCATTCCGGCTCGAACTGCCCTAGAAAGTTTAGCCATCGAAATCAATTCATCATACGTAGTCCCGGCAAGAAGCCTGCTGACCGCATCGCGGAGCCAGGGGTAAGTGACGAAAGTATTGCCTGTCTGCTTTGCGACTTCCTTAGCAAGGGTGGTATGCCTTTTACTATGTTTCTTCAGTTCCAGCTGAACTGCGGCTAACGTACAAGCTGCTTCCTCTTCCTCAGCATCTGATGAATAATCATTGGGATCATAACAGGGGCTACCCGCCGAGCCATAGTCTTCCCAGCATATGCAATCAGCATATGGAATTAAAACGTCATCTATCGTCTTAGATACGTCATCCTTATTTCTCATGGACTATACCTCCTCAAACAGATTAATGACTCTTCTTAAAGTGTCTTCCGATGCCGTGAGAATCAAAGAGACCGCCTTAATCCTCATGACATTAAGATCTTGCGATGCCACCGATATCTGCTTTGTTTTATCCTCAATGACCTCTTCAGCAGCCATTTTGAATAGCTGTTTCCCATAAATAAATTTAATCAAGGCGCCTTTTGTCTCAGGATCAACCAGATATGCAGAGAACAGTCTCAAAGCCTTGCTTGGAAATGGTAACTCACTGTTGCTTTCCAGGGTAAGCTGAAGCGTGCGGGGGTCTACAACTACCTTCTCTGTTATCTTCTTCGGGTTCTTGGCAATAAGGCTCTTTGTGTTGTAGTTGCTTATAGCTTCGTCGAATACCGGCATGATATTATCGTCAAAATCTGGCGCATTGGGGTCGGCAAACTGGATGTTTATTCTGTACTTTTTCATCTAAACTCCTCCTGTTGATGTATTTTATGGACGTCCGAGTCAAGATGACAATGAGCAAACAAGAAGTCACCCTGCCTCTAACAGCAATGATACCACGCCGCCAACAAGTAGTCAACAAGAAAACTGTAATTAGTCATTTTGGTGCCAGATTAAAAACGTGGTGCCAAATTGGTGCCAAACGGTTCTTTAAAGCCCTAAAAAGCCCTGATATCAGTGGTTTTCGTCGGCCGAGCATATGTTGCCGTGGCATGCAAACACATAAACTCCGTTTTTTTCGCGATTTAATGAGTGCGCCCTGGAGACCCTGACACATTAAACCCCGGTCTTGAGTGATTTCAATGTGTAAAAACATGCACCGGAAGCGGAGTGTATAGTGCTTTTTACACATTAAATGGACGATCCATAAGATTTAATGTGTCAGACCCCTTCCGGACATGCCTGAATTACACATTAAAACAACATCTTTTGAAGGTTTAATGTGTCAGACCCTCTCAGACAGGCCCCCGGCCGGTCCAATCTCATTCATTTCCATGAATACATATGCAAAAGCACTGATCCCGGGCATCCCTCGCCGTGAGAAGCACTGTTCCGGGCCGCCGCCTTTCTCCGTGAGAAGCACTGTCCCCGAGCGCCGCAACCGCCGTTGCCGCCGTATCCGCTGCCGCCGTAGTCTCAGCCGCGCGGCAGCCGCCCTCACATCTGCGACACGTACAGCTGGTAGTAGTCGCCTTTCTTCGCCATGAGCTCGTCGTGGGTACCGCACTCGGTGATCCCGCCGTGATCGATATACATGATCTGGTCGCAGTTCTTGATCGTCGAGAGACGGTGCGCGATGATGAACGACGTACGCCCACGAAGCATCGCATCAAGCCCCCGCTGCAGTGCTTTTTCCGTCTGAACATCGATACTCGAAGTCGCCTCGTCGAGCACAAGCAGCGCCGGATCCGACAGAAGCGTCCTCGCGAAGGAGATCAGCTGCTTCTGGCCCTGCGACAGCGTGGAACCGCGCTCCTTGACCTGCGTCTGATACCCGTCCGGCATCCGGCTGATAAATGCATCGGCGCAGACCGCGCGGCTGGCCGTCACGATCTCCTCGGAGGTCGCGTCGAGCTTGCCGTAGCGGATGTTGTCCTCCACGGTGCCGGAGAAGATGAAGCTGTCCTGCAGCATGATGCCCATCTGCGAACGAAGAGATGACAGCGTGACCTCCGAGATGTCTTGCCCGTCGATCAGGATCTTGCCGGAATCCAGATTATAGAAACGCGAGATCAGACTGACGATCGTGCTTTTGCCGGCGCCGGTCGGGCCGACGAGCGCGATGCTAGATCCCGGCGTAACCTTGAAGGACACGTGGTGGAGGACCTCTTTGCCCTCCTCGTAGGAGAACGACACGTCGCAGAACTCGACCTCGCCGCGGATCTCCGGCATCTCGGACGCGCCGTCCTTATCCTTCACGCCCACCGGCTCGTCGATGGTCTCGAAGATGCGCTCGAGGTAGGCCATGTTGTTGATGAAGTTGTTGAAAATGTTGCCGAGATTCATGATCGGCTGCCAGAAACGCGCCGCGTAGCTCGAGACCGCCACGATCGCGCCGAGCGTCTCCTGCCCCTGCGCGAAAAGCACTAGTCCAAAGACGAAGATCGCGCCCCGGACGCATACCGAGATGCTGTCGATGCCCGGCCAGACGAGGTTCGTGTAGCGCAGCGCGTGCATCCACGTCGTGCGGCAATCGTCGGAAAGGTCCTCGAAAATGGCCGCATTCTCGTCCTCACGGGCGAAGATCTGCGTGATCTTCGCACCGACGATGTTCTCCTGCAGATATGCATTCAGGTTCGAATTCTTGTTCGACACTCTCTGCCAGGCGCGGCGCTGCTTGTTCTTGACCCAGAACATGAAGACCGCGAGGACCGGCACGCCGATCAGCACGACCAGCGAGAGCTTGAGGTCGGTCGTGAGCATGAAGGCGACGATGAAGACCAGGTTGATGATCTCCAGGACCGCGTTGATCAGGCCGTTACTGAGCATGTCCGAGACTGAGTTGACGTAGTTGACCACACGGATCAGGATCTTACCGTGCGGGCGGTCGTCGTAGTACTGGAACGGAAGCTCCTGCAGATGCGCGAAGAGGTCCTTCCGGATGTCATAGACGATGTCCTGCGACATGCGTTCCATGATGTGCTGGCGGATCGTGTAGAAGAAGATACTGACGGCAAAAGCACTGACCAGGAGGAGTACCAGCTGGTGGAGCTTGTCGTAGTCCTTCGCCGGGATGACGACGTCGAGGGCTTCTTTCGTGATCTTCGGGGCGCACAGGGCCGCCATCGCGCCGAGCGCCGAGAGGATCAGGGCGATGGTCATCTTCACTTTATACTTGCGGATATAGACCCAGGCGCGTTTGAGGTGCTTGAGCGAGAATGGCTCTTCCAGCGTTTCGTCCACGCGGTAGGTATTGCGCTTCTTATTTTTCGGTTCGGCGGCAGCTTCCGCCGCAGCCGTCGTTTCCGCATTCGTGTTCTTGCCGCGCTTCGTTTCCGGCTGCGGCTTCACATTCTTAGCCATCAGCTCACCCCCTTTCCGTCAGCTGCCGGCACCTCCGCCGGAGCCTCCTGTTCTTCCCATTCGGTCTGTCCCGTCTGAAGTCTTACTAATTCGGCATAGTAGCCGTTCTTACTGATCAGTTCGTCATGCGTGCCACACTCCGAGATCCGCCCGTCCTGCAGGATCAGGATCTTATCTGCATGCTTCGTCGTGGAGATCCGTTGCGCGATGATGATCTTCGTGCACGGGAAATCCAGCTCGGAGAGCCGCTCCTGGATGAGCTTCTCTGTCTCCATATCGACGGCCGAAGTGGTGTCGTCAAGGATCAGGATCGACGGGCGCACCGCCAGCGCACGGGCCAGCGAGATCCTCTGCTTCTGCCCGCCTGAAAGTCCCACGCCGCGCTCGCCGACGATCGTGTCGTAGCGGTCCGGCATCTTGCGGATAAACTCATCTGCCACCGAATATTTCGCGAACTTCACCACGTTCTCCTTCGTGATATTCGTATCGCCATACGCGATGTTTCCGTCGATCGTATCGGAATACAATAGCACATCCTGCGTCGCCATACCGATATTGGTACGAAGCTGCCGAAGTTTCAGCCGGTTCACGTTCAGCCCGTCCACCAGTACCTCGCCCGAGGTCGGCTCGTAGAACCTGGGGATCAGCTGGATCAGGGACGTCTTGCCGCATCCCGTCTCACCCATGATCGCCACCGTCTCCCCCGGCTCCGCCACGAAGCTGATGTCCCGAAGGACCGGAAGATCCGCGTCCTCGTACCGGAAGCTGACATTCTTAAACTCGACTTTTCCTTCAAATCTCTCCGGATGGTCGACCGCATCCTCCGGATCCACGATCGCCGGCTCGCTGTAGTAGATCTCCATGATCTTATCGGCCGCCGCAGAGAAACGCTGGAATTCGTTTAAGATATTTCCGAGAAGGCGCATCGGGTTCGCGATCGCCCACATGAGGCCCGAGAATCCGACGAACTCACCCATCGTCATTTCTTCCTTCATGAGGAGCGTGCCGCCCACCCACAGAAGCACCACCGGAAGTGCATTGGCACAGGTCTCGACGAAGGGGAAGAACTTGACCCACACCAGGCGCGTCTTCTTATTCGTATCCCGGTATTCCCGGTTGATCTTATCGAATTTACCGATCTCATAAGGTTCCCGCGAGAACGCCTTCACGACGCGGTTTCCGGAGATATTCTCCTGCGCCGCCGTGTTCATCTGCGAGTGCTTCTCACGGAGGAGCTGATGCATCGGTGCGACCTTCTTTCGGAACATGAAAACGATGATGAAAATGACCGGCGCCATCGCCAGAATATACAGCGCCATCTTGACGTTCATGGAGAGGAAATAGATGGACACGAACGTAAAGAGCGCGAAGCATTCGATGATCATTCTCGTGACCCAGGCGATGTTGTGCCGGACGGCGTCGAGGTCGCCCGTCAGGCGCGTCATCAGGTCACCGGTGCGGTATTCGTTATAGAAATGCATATCCTGGTGTTCGATCTTCGCGAAGAGTGTATTCCGTATGCGGAACAGCGCGCGCTGGGAGACATGCTCGTAGGCCATGCAGTCGAAGTAGACGATGACCGCGCGCAGGACCGTAAAGCCGATCATCAGGGCGATCAGCGTGTAGAAGCCGCGCTTGTCGCTCGTGTACGCGGTGGACGCATCGCTTCCGGTCAGGTACCGGTCGACGATCTTCTGGGAGAAAAAAGGCACAGTCAGCTGCAGTGCATTGTACAGCACCGTCGCCAGCATCGCGAGGATCAACATCCATCTCAGCCCTTCGATGTTATCCCAGATCCACTGGATCTTCGTGCGCGGGAAGCGCTTACTTCTCATCTTCGACCTCTCCCTTCTACGGAATTGTATACCCACAGCGTAATTGTATTCCCCACAGCAGGAAAAATGTGCCGTGATTTTGCCGAGTAATTTATCATTTTTGCCACAAGCGCCTCTGCCGGAAGCGCCGCGCCTCTGCCGCCGCTGCGTCCCCGCGCCATCAAGTCCCATGCGGCATCGGAACTCCCGCGGCATCGGCCCCCTCTGCCATCGGAGTTCAGTATACCCTTCGAAAGTTGCTTTTGTATTGGTACCGGTAGTATACTCCGGGTGAAAAAAGTCGTGATTATTTCTTTGACAATCCAAGTTTTCTGCCCTGTCAAAAGCCTCAAAAACCGCTGATTTTTGCGTTTTTCGGGCTTCTGTGATAAAATATCTGCAACTATGTCCATAAGGAGAGGAGAAGGGTATGAAGCGGATCCGTCATCCGGAAGAGCAACCGAAGAAGAATAAAGCCCGTAACAGCAACCGCGTCTCAGTCGGGATCGGTACGGCTATCGTGATTCTTCTGGCCTTCTCCTGCGTCGTCGGCGCAGACTCTTTCCTGACAGATCCTTCGGTGCGGACCGAGGGTGAGAACTACGACATGGTCACGCCGGACTACTATTCTTTCTCCGAGAACCAGCCTACCGAGGCGGACCCGAGCGAGGACGGGATCTCTGATCCGGATGCCATCACGGGCGGAGAAGTGACCGAGCTGACCACCCAGGCCACGACACCGGTCACGGAAACCACCACGGAAGCGACACTCCCCGAGACTACGACGGCTACGACGGCCACGACACAGGATCCTTCCGATCCGAGCATGCCTCAGGCAGATGCTCCTGCCGAGCCGGTCTCCACACCGACTCCGGCACCGACGGCCACCCCTGTTCCGTCCCCTACACCGACCGCGACCCCTGTCCCGACTCCGACACCGAAGCCGGTGATCACGGAGGAGCCCTGGGAAGCCATCTTCTACACCATCGGCGAAGTCAACGTCCGTTCAGGCCCGGGCACCGAATACGATATCGTGAAGACCTTGAAGCCGGGCGATGCCATCGAGACTGTAGGCATCACCAGCAACGGCTGGTACCACACCGTCCGCGACACCTATGTCGCCGTATCGATGTGCACCAGTGAACCGCCGGCCACGCCGACACCGGTTCCGAAGGCCTCCCCGACGCCGAAGCCGACACCGAAGCCGGAGAAGAAGAGCGATCCGGATCCGACACCGACGCCGAAGCCCGAGCCGGAGCCGGAACCGCAGCGCGATGCGCCTTCGAAGGACGGCATGACGCTGGTCGGCACAGACTTTAAGATCACCTTCTACGGTCCGGACTACGCAGGTCCCGGCACCGATAACCGCACGACCGCAACAGGCACCACCTGTAAGGAAGGCCGTACTGTGGCTGTCGATCCTTCCGTGATTCCGACAGGCACACAGATCTATATTGAGAATGACCCGCTGGGCGGCGATGGATATTACATCGCCGAGGATACCGGCTGGGGCGTGGATGGCCACCACATCGACATATTCGCCGAAGACGGAGAGAGTATGAACACGCTGCGTGGCTACACGGTATATATCGTTAACTGACGAGGTAATATAATGGCACAACTGAAGAAAAGAAACGGATCCGGCAGCGAGGGTTCCGGCGCGGTGTACAATAACGCAGTCCGCCTTCCTTCCGCATCCACCAAATCCCGCAGAAGCGCAGCTTATACGGGTTCTTCCCGTTCGACCGGGAAGAAACGGTCCACCTCTTCCGACTCCTCCGAGACCGGCAGCTCGTCCCGCAAGGGCAAGAGCCGTTCCGCCGCGTCCACGAAACGGAAGACGTCCTCGAAGATGAGCACATCGAACCTTCGCGGCAATAAGAGTAAAGCAGCGAAATCCAGCTTCCGCGAGATGGTGGAAGAAATGATGGATCTCAGTGCTTTTCCACCGATGGCGAAAGCATCGGGAAGCGAGTCAGGAAAGTCCGGCAGAAGTTCGTCCGCCTCTGGCAGATCCTCCGGGATCTCCTCCTCTTCGAAGTCCACGAAGACTTCTTCTGCTAAAGCACTGAAAGACCATGCGCGTTCGTCTTCGGATGAGGTATTAGACCAGATCAACAGCACGTTCATGCAGACCGTCAAGGATGCGGAGCGGGCTTTCGCCAGCAAGAAGGAGACCCATAAGCTGAAGGTCATCCCATTAGGCGGTATGCAGGAGATCGGCAAGAACATGACCCTCTTCGAGTACGACAACGACATCATCATTGTTGATGTCGGCGTGGCGTTCCCGGAAGAGAGCATGCTGGGCGTCGATTCCGTGATCCAGGACTACACGTATGTCCTGCAGAATAAGGACCGCGTGCGCGGCATTTTCCTGACCCATGGACACGAGGACCACATCGGTTCGCTGCCGTTCCTGATGCGCGAGCTGAAGTGCCCGCTCTACGGCGGCAAGCTCACCATCGAGCTGGCGCGGCATAAGCTGATGGACGCCGGTGTCGGCACCCGCGGCATCGAGCTCGTCTACGCCGCAGCCGGTGACGTCATCAAGGCCGGGAACAGCTTCTCGGTCGAATTCATCCGCGTCAACCACAGCATCGCCGATGCTTTTGCCTTCGCGATCAGGACACCCATCGGCAACGTCATCCACACGGGTGACTTCAAGATCGACTTTACCCCGATCAACGGCGAGCCCATCGACCTCGGGCGCTTCGCGGAATACGGGCGTCAGGGCGTCCTTCTCATGCTCGCCGAGAGCACGAACGTCGAGATCCCCGGCTCCTCCCCGTCCGAGAAACACGTGGGCGAGTCCTTCCAGCGGATCTTCCAGAATACGCGGGGGCGCATCATCATCGCGACCTTCAGTTCCCACGTGCACCGTATGCAGCAGATCTTCACGGCGGCAGAGATGTATAACCGTAAGGTCGCCCTCATCGGCAGATCGATGTTGAATACGTTCTCCGTGGCCAATTCGCTGGGCTACATTAACATGAACCCCAGTACGCTGATCGATATCAACGACATCAATAAGTACGAGCCGGAAGAGGTCGTCATCCTGACCACCGGTTCCCAGGCGGAGCCGATGTCCGCGCTGTCGCGTATGGCTTTCGCCTCGCACCGCGTCGTGGATATTCACGAGGGCGATACGGTCATTCTGTCGGCGCACCCGATCCCGGGAAATGAGAAGCCGATCTACCGCGTCATTAATGAGCTTTTCCGCCGGGGTGCGCACGTGATCTACGAGTCTCTCGCGGACGTGCACGTTTCCGGCCACGCCTACCTCGACGAGCTGACGCTGATCCACACACTGGTGAAGCCGAAGTTCTTCGTCCCCTGCCATGGCGAATACAGGATGCTTTTCCGCCATGCCGAACTGGCCAAACGCCTCGGCACACCGGATTCGCGGACGTTCATTCTGAATAACGGCGATGTTCTGGAGGTCACTCCCGACTCGGCGAAGATCAACGGCTACGTTCCGGCCGCACCGGTCCTCATCGACGGTGCCGGCGCCGGCGATATCGACAACCGCGTCTTCCGCGACAGACGTGTCCTGGCCGACGACGGCGTCGTGTCCGTCTCCATCGTGATCTCTAAGGTGTCCGGCAAGCTTCTCTGCCCGCCCGTCATGCAGTCCGTGGGTTTCCTCTTCGAGAGCGAGGCCGGGCCGATCCAGCACGAGTGCTCGCAGAAGCTCTATAACTACCTGCACCGCCTGGAGTCGCAGAAGTCGACGAAATCGATCCGGGAAGCCGTGGAATCGAACCATATCCGCGACGCCCTGAAGAGCATGCTCTACGAGAGCACGAAGCGCCGCCCCCTGATCCTGATCAACGTTTCGGAGATCTGATCTTAGATTTATTTGGCTCAATCGGCTATAAGAAGTAACCTCTTGAATCCCGCGACGGGACTATTCAAGAGGTTTTCCATTTCTCGGGCGAAGCACTTGAATCCCGCAGCGATATAATTCAAGAGGTTCAGTGCTTTTCGCAAAGACCTCTTGAATTCTGTGGCGGAATGATTCAAGAGGTTTCCCATTTTTCTTGAAAAGCACTTGAATCCCGCAGCGAGAATATTCAAGAGGTTCAGTGCTTTTCGCGAAGACCTCTTGAATTCTGTGGCGGAATGATTCAAGAGGTTTCTCATTTTTCTTGAAAAGCACTTGAATCCCGCAGCGAAAAAACTCAAGAGGTTCAGTGCTTTTCGCAAAGACCTCTTGAATTCCGTTCCAAAAACAAACAAGAGGTTTCGCACTTTTCGCGAGAACCTCTTGAATTGCACACGTTTCTAAACTACACCGGTTCCCC
>JAEEGL011425311.1_pt1 | contig 11655 bp, 23 predicted proteins | sample 9134231 | NCBI WGS metagenome assembly JAEEGL01 (sample SAMN16246548, study PRJNA631951) | gut metagenome | biome: gut microbiome; feature: rumen; material: fiber-attached | host: Bos | place: Iran: Karaj | collected 2018-10 | reverse complement strand
TCTGCGATAAAAAGAGTTTTCAATTAAACTTCTACTTCTCTGTTCACCAATTTCTTTTGTAGATAACAAAATCTGCGGTACTAATACACAATCCAACATCTTAAACTGCTTCATTAGAGCGGCATCCAATGGCAAGTTCATATCATACCAAAGAAATTCGTCATCATCAAGGAACATTACAATGTCTTGATTTTCAAATCCTAAAGTATTTTCATTGAGAATTTTATTGTAAAGATTCCATTGGTCAGGCCAACCCTTAATGAACTGATATTCATCTGGCGGATTTACATATCTGTCAATTCTCAAATCACTATCATTATGGAATACATGAATTTTGTCAATTCCTAATGCTTTATGCCACTTTTACCAAAGTTTAAAATCGTTATCATTATATGGTTTTGTCAAACAAACTAAATGTATCATTTAAAATCCTCTTGAATCTTGTTCAAATTGTATTTAATTAGCCCATTTTTATACATTGTACAGGCTAGGTTGTTAATGTATTCTACTTGATTATAAGGCAAATCACGCATACTAATTTTTTGTAAATCATAAAGTTCTACACTTAAAGATTTCCATTTTTTACAAGTTATATTAAATGTATTTTCCTCTAGTTCTTCTATGAAAATACCAATTCCATCATGTTCTTCATTGGTAAGACAGTACTCACTTTTCATATAACCACCAATTCTCAAATCCCAACCATCTTTTTCTAAATTTTTAAATAAATCTTTTCTTGTCATTTAAAATCCTCCTGGGCTTGTCTTAATTTTAAACTTTCTTTCGCAATCTTTAAATCTTTTTCTGCTTCTTCATATAATTGCCAAACTTTATCAATCAGTTCTTCTAACATTTCTAGTGGTATCATTTTAAATGGAATACACGCTTCTCTATCACGAACCATACCAATGCCGTAAATCATGTTATTATCTTCACTAATTTTATAATCTATCGCATAATAAAGATATTTGCTACCCAATGAGAAACAACGACCGGGCCACCAATCAATATAAGCTGATGGAATACACCAGTCATCATTTCCTTTGTATGATATGAAACCGCGTTTCTTTATAATTTTCGCTACTTCAGCCTTTGATATATTAGATACAAACTTTGGTTTCATTGGAAATCCTTGCTTGCGTTTACTTCATTCAAATCAATCAATGCGTCTTTATACATTTTCCAAGCTCTGTTAATAAGGTCTTTTAACATATCTTCAGGGAGTTGTTTGTATGTAATTTTTAAACTTTCGCCAACCGCAAATGAAATATATGAACCGCCTTTAATGTCAGTTTCAATTTCATATCCAGTAGCAACAATCATATATTTTGTTCCAATTTGAAATACCTGGTCATTGTATGAGTCACCAATTCCATTTGGAATAACCCAACCATCATCATACATATCGTCAGGAATAAACCCAGCTGCTTCAATTAGTTTTTCAACAGCTTTCTTTGAATAGTTATTTGCTAATGGGAATTTGCTAATTCGTTTGTGTTTACTCATTGGAAATCCTTTTCTATATCACATTCTAGTCTTTTGGCTCGCAATACCTTATATTCTTCTAAAACTTTTTTGATATGTTCTTTACATTCATGATAGTTAGGTGGTTCATTTGTTTTATAAGATGATGCTTTTACACCACAAATAAAACCATCTCTTAATTGTAATCCTTCACATCTAATAATATAGTGCTGAATACATTCTTCCATAATAAGTGCAAACGATTCACCATAAATTCCAATATAATAAATCTCTTTTCCTGAACCAGACCTATGGGTTTCTAATTCAGGAAAATCTTCTGCCAATTTATTTAACAGTTCTTGATTTGTCATTTGAAATCCTCGTTAATTTCTTTTAATAAGTAATCTTCCAAATACTTATGATACGCATTTAAACATTTGATATATTCGTGTTTAAATTTTTCAAAATCTGTAAAACATCGTTCAGTAGTCATTTCTTCTTTAGGACAACGATAAAAATTCTTAAAAACAAGTTTGTATTGTCTTTCATTTTCAACATATCCAATAACCGCATAAAAACTTTTCATAACATTAAACCATAATGATTTATTTTGAATATATGGTTTATTACTGAAATAAATAATACCTGATGTAATGCCAATTTGGTTTCGTTCATTAACATATAAGCAGTTGAGTTCTCGGGCTAACTCAACTATTTTTACACCCATATTCATCTGTATGGGTTTTGTTTTATTTTTAAATTTGTTTATTAAGTTACGAAAAATCATCTATATTCAATTTAGTAATTGCTAGGATATTTTCAAGAATTTTTACCAAATACTTCTCATTCCAAAGAACTTCATCATTATTTTCAATCATATACTGAAACATATTTTTGCGTAATTCTTTACAGAACTGTTGAATTAAATGAATAGGAACTTTAGAAAAATTAAATCGTAATTCGTCAAATCTTCCATTAACAGATGTACCAACATAATACTGTTTCATTACATTAGGAATATACGGTTCCAATGAACATTCAACTTTATTTTCATTTGAATAATTTTTGTCTGGATAAATTGTTGTATCATTCCAAAAATCCACTAGCAAGGATAATAATACAACAAAATGTGGCCTGAGACCAGCCACATTATTGAGCATTTTCTTTTCTTCTTTAGTTACACCATTTTCAATTAGTGAAGTAAATTCGTTCCGTTTAATAATCATATAAACTCCAAACAAATGAATTTTAAGTTTTGTACAGTAGGATTTTTTACATCATAATCTAAAATTGTATTTAAATTAAGTCTTGGTTTGAAACCATTTTGTAAATTACGAAAGAATTTTAAACCAGGGTCGGTATAATCAAATTCTATTTCACATTCAAGTTTACCATTTCTTATTCTTGATTTAGTAACATGTGCACAAACATCGTTTATACTCAAAAATTCACTTCTATCTTTTGAGCCTGCGTAAATATATGTCGCATCTTCGTCTGTGTCAAGAATATGTTTTACCCATTTTAACTGTTCTTTATTCAAATTACCGAAAATAAAATTTAATTCAGTTTTATAATGGTTGGACTTAAATATATTTGTCCATCTTTCATATTCTAATTTAATTCTTGCTTGTTCTGCTTCTATTTCTTTCTGTCTTTCTGCTTCAATATCTTCGTATGTTTGTAAAGATTGGTAGCGAACACAAGGACCACGATTTACATCAAATGACTGTCCATCGTAAGTCCCAGTGATTTTCACACCCAATCCACCTAACATCGGACCAGGACCATCACCCAAATCGTCAAATTCAAAAACCATTGGGTCAATGTTATTTGCAGCTATGTCAAGATACATTTGTGGGTCAATCATAATGTATTTATGATTTTATCCACAAACCTCCAATTCATTAGCATTTACTGGTCTATACCACGCATCCCAACACACACAGTTTTGAATATAATTTTTACATTTATAATCAAATCGTGAAAGGCTTGTTTCTTGATGAGTATGACCGTGAACAAAAACTACATTTGAGTTAATGTCATTTGGCATTGTATTGTGTACTTCACCAAAATCGTGATGTTGTACATAATAGATTTTATCCCCTTTTACGAACTGCATATTGTCAAGCATTTCAATCTCTGGGATTCGTTGGTGGAGTTTTTCGTCATGATTACCCTTAATCCAATAAAATTGCTTTCCCTTATTTAATTTGTCAAAATAAGAATGGAAAACATTTTTATATCTATCGTCTCCAGGTACACACATCATAAAATCACCCATAAAGATTACAATGTCATTATCTGTAATGGTCTTATTCCACATAGTAATAACATCTGCATCCATTTGTTGAGTTGTATCATATTTGCGTACTTGGTCAAAATGATCTGGGTAACTCTTAACCAACTTATTATGGTTAAAATGAGTATCACTCACCAAAAATACATTTTCATTTGTAAAATCAAACATCGTTGCTTTCAGTTTCCTTTGTTTCGTTTTCATCAATAGCTGGAATACCACCAAACATAGTTTCAGTATCCATATCAATTTCAAATTCTTGTTCGCATTGGGTCAGTGCTTTAACAATTTTACTATTCATACCACTAACCTTTGCACAAATTTCGTTAAATATACCTTCTAGTGTTTCTTTATCTTTATTACTCAATGTTGGCTGAGAACATTCTGTGGCACGAATTGAGAAACAAGGTGGGTCTTGGGCAAATCGGCTAGTGAAGAATGAAATGTTATTATCAGGCTTGTAATAAATTACCAAACGATTTTGATAATTTACAGCACACCATTTGTAAAATGAACGATTCCACATATTACCATTTACTTTTTCGTGGAATGATTTACCATTGTACATATCCGATTCACTACCTGAGCGGAATATACAATCTTTGTTTTCATCTGCTAATTTGCCAAAATACGCAATAGCATTGTCAATCCACCCACTCTTAATTTCATCTGGTGTCATTTTATGTCCCATTTATTTTCTCCTTAATCAAAATCTTTGTTAATTGCTTCGTGTTCTACGAGAACGCGGTATTCTTTATAACCTAACAAGAACTGGTCAAACAAAACATCAAATTCTTCAATGGTTGAGTATTCAATCCAATAAAGATTTCGTCCTTCGTCATCTTTAATTCTGTCATAACACACATCTCGTTTAGAACCTCTAATGTCTAAACCTTCTTTCCTCATCCAATCCCAATTAGTACCATTATAATTCCACGGTTTATCTTCCGGGTCATATACATCTGGGAATCGTGTAATTTGAATGGTATGAATATAAAATTTTCCCTGATGGCAAACATAGTAAATATCACCATCGGGAGCTTCCCATTTACCATTTTTGATGTTGAGTTCTTTCAAATGGTTTTTGAGTTCTTCTTTTACTTTGTTATCAATTTGTTTAGCCATAGTTTATTCCTTAATCATTAAAATCTCTACTCACATCATTTTCTTGCTGGGCCTGTTGATATTCTTTATAACCCAACATAAAAATTTCCCAAACTTCATTAAACTTTTCTAACGATTGCCCATAATCAAACTGGTTGGTATATCCACCATGTTTACCATAATGACAACGAGTCGGTCTGTACTGAACATGCTTTCGCCAAGTTCCGTCATGTTCTTTAAATCGTGTAAATTTTAGTGAGTGTAAATTAAACATCCCACCTTTACATACTTCAAATGATTCTTTACCATCCGACCACGCACCACCAACGATGCCGAGTTCTTTAAATCTTGCTTTTAGTTCTGGTGTAGCAGCTGCCATTTATTTCTCCTTAGTAATCACTATTAAAAACAACATATTTCTGTTTTAGAGCAAATTCAAGAACGTCATCAACAGTTAACTGAATCGTCTTTTCATCACAGTCGCCATTACTATCCCACATTGTATAATAACCAACATCATACACATAAGGATTTGAACCATCCACACCCTTACCGGCATTATCTACAAAGAAAGAACAAACTATGTCTTTCAATGTTACATGATTTGAATTATAAAGATAATTCTCAGCAAAGTTTTCACAATTTTCAACGAAATAGTCTAACGCACCAGCAATCTGTTCGTCTTTTTCATTTTCCATTGTACCAAATTGACGAAACTGAAGTGTTTGAATTTCACCCATTTTAGTTTCGTTAATTTTCTGTTTGAGTTTTTCTAACTGCGGAATGTATTTATCTTCATATTCAATATACATTATTTCTCCTTTAAAATTTCTTCTTTCCATTCACCAGCGCCTGTAGTGTAATGGATTCGTTTAATACCAAAATTTTTGATAATTCGCATACACATCGGGCACGGTCGTGATTCTTTTGAAACTTCATTATTTCGGCAAACCCACAATTCGCATTTATGAATAATCTTTGAATGATGTTTCATCGCTCTCATAATTGCGACCGGTTCTGCGTGAAGTGCTTTTAAATCATTATATTGTTTTGTGAAATCATTAAACAGATTTGAGTTCACACCACTAGAAATAATGGCATCGTTGTAAGTTAATACACACGCATGTCGGCATCTTTTGTATTGATGGGCATTTTGTTTAATTGCCAAATCATTACAGTATTCTGTTACATAATTTTCAAAAGTACTTCGTTTCATATTGCTACCTCTACCATAATATAGAAAAACCCACTGACTTTGTCAATGGGTTTTATAGGGGGAGTCTGTAAAATTTTGTTTACATTACTTCTTTTTGGAACGATAATTACTATCCTGAATGAGCTTCATAGCTGCTTCGTTGCCATGTGGGTGCTGCTTATTCAATGTAGTAATGAATGACTTAAAGGTTTCATTATCAAATGCGAAATCCCAGTCTAGACGATTTTCGGACTGCATTGTCATAATCTGTTGAATTGCCTTTTTCATAGTAACATTTCGGGCAAATGCTTTTACATAATTATCCTTTGCGGAACATTCAATTTTCGCCTTGGTAACAAAGAACTTTTGCTTTTCACCACAAATTCGTGAGGCAAAATCTTCACCGCCCTTATATGATTCGTCATCTGTCAAATAGAAGATACTACACATACCAGTTCTGCGTTTCTTCTTGGTTACTTCTTTTACTGGGGTATGGTCAAAGCGAACCAGGAACCATTCGTTACCGCGCTTACCATCTTTATATACAACATTTGCTTTTACTATCATTTTGTTTTCCTTTGTTATTAGTTAAATTTAAAAATGACTTTTTTCAAAGAAACTGTAAGAAAACCATCGTAATTTTTATTTCGTTTCTTTTTAATAAATGTCATTGGATAATTGAAATAAACTCATTAGAGAAAGGTAACTTTTGTACTTTTAAGAGAAAATGTTCCCTCTAATTTTGAGATTTTTGAACCATTATAGCGGATTATCCTATGGCTGCTCAAATATCGTGGTTACTCACTCAATTTAAACACGATAGCCCAAATCCCGCTTAAATCGTCTGCAAAAAATTTGTACGAAAAAGCCCTAAACAAATTATTCCAACAACTCGGTCAATTATTCACCGTAGATACGGGTATAAATTTCGTCATTCAGGTTAAATACGAGTTTAGCCTGAGAATTGTTTTTAGAGAGTTCATCTTCAAGACGAACCTTCTTCTGCTTCAATGTTTCTAATTCTTTAGTAGCATCAAATTCAGTAATCTTTTCCAATGTGGCTACTTCCCAGTTACCGGTAACAGGGTTACGAGATTTGGAAGTACGATTGGCTTTTAATTTGGTTTCAATCTGTTGAACCAAAATGATTTGAGCATTTACTTTGTTCAAATCATTAAGAATCTTCTTACCTGCCAAATTCTGTTCATCAATCAAATTGGAAAGTTCACGATTTGCTTCCATCAATTCGGATAAGAATTGATATGAACCTTCTACATTCTTTGTTTCAAATGCTTCAAGGATTTCTTCCTTTCGTTCTGGCTCAACAACATATTGAGCATAAATCATTTGAGCATTAATCTTGTTAATGAGTTCTTTAATGCGTTTACGGAGTGTAAATGCGGTAGTTAAATTTAAATCTAATTTCATATTTAATTCCTCTTTTGTTTTGTTAAAATATAGTTTTTAAAATCTTATTGTCAATGGGTATTACTACAAATTATGTTTAATTAAAATCCTGCGATATATCATTTTCTAAACAACTCTGTCGGTATTGTTTATATGCCCATTCAACCATTTGGATTAATCTCTCGTTATCCATTTGTGAAAAGTAATACTGATTCCAATGTTTGTATCTTAATTGATTCAGTATTATACAAACTATCTCTGTACAATAACTCCAAGGAAATGCAGTATTAAATTCATAATTTGGATATAACTCCACAGCTTTATCCATTGAAATGTAATCAGTATACAATGTTCGTATTCTGTTTGTTATATTCACAAATTCTTTCATTTCATTAGATTCTTCATCATAGTTTAATATCCACTTCAATTCGTTGTGCTTTTTAATAGCACAAACAAATTCAAATGCGGATAACATACCAATAATTCCTTTACCTCTAGGATATGCCATTATGAAAAATCCTTTTCTAAAAGTTTAATTTCTAATTCGTTCTTGAATATTTTAATCTGTTGTTCACATAAATTTCTCAAATCGTCATCAGACATGTTAGAAAAATAGTATTGATTCCAATGAGCATATCTAATAAGTTTGAGTATTCTCCATACAACACCATCTTCCCAACTGCCAAATGGGTCATAACAGTCAAATAAACGCATTAGTTTATCAAATTCTTCTACACTAAACATATATTTGATTCTGTGAAACATAGTCGCAAACATATCTATCGTTTCTGGCGAACTTTTACGCCATTCAAAACAATTATATATGTTTTGTTCTATTTGGGTGAAGTATTCTGTAACATCCATTAATAACCTTCACAAGATTTGGCTAATAGTTCTCTAATATCTTCTTTACCTGTGAATGAATATCTTTTATCCATTTGGCTAGTTGAAGACCTAGATACTTTCATATTAACCGCATCTATAAACAATGTAGATACTGTGATATTTCCGTCTTTATCAAACATATCATAGTCATGTCCCTGATAAATCAAATTGAATTTATCATCTGGCATACCCAATGTTTCTTTTGGATTTAATTGTTCCAAACCGAGACAATCAAAAGAAATTAATTTACATTTTCTTTCAAGCATTGGTAAATCTTTCTTTAATTGTTCAATGTTGGCTTGAATTTCCGCAGAATGTTTAGACAAATTATCATGACCTCTACGCAAATCTTTATATCCAAGAATAAGAACCTTTCTTCCATACAAACGATGATAATCTTCAGGCTTTAAAATACCAGCAATCGTATGGATTACAACATTCTGCCCCATTTTATTAATGATTTCAAAATCTTCTTTATTTGTATGGTCAGTTAATGATATACCAATACCCATTAAATTACCATGTTTAATATAAAGGTCCATTAAGTCATCATAAAATGATTTTAAATGTTTTTGGTTAATTGTAATGTTTGCGATTATACCGCGGTCATTTAATTCATTAATAAACCATCCCAAATCTGGGTGAGATAAAGCATTTCCACCGCCAATAGCAACTTCTGTTCCACCAACCATTGTATCTAACATTGGAAGTAATGCTTTTAGATCTGCGTGTTTGCCATTGACAGTAGAATTTTCGTGACAATACAGACAACCGGCATCACAATAGTCGGTTATCTTTAAATCAAACGATTCAGGAAATTCGTATGTAAAATGGTCATCATCAGGATTAATAGTTTCCTTTATCTTTGTTCCGTCACTGTATAACCGAACATTGTGATTACCATTCACATAAGTTGAAATTAATTTAGGTGAAATCTTTTTCCAGTTCATGTTTCTTTATCTTTTCGTTATATTTCTTAATAGTGTTAAAGAATTTACCAATTTCTTTCTTGAAATCAGTTAAATTATCCACAATGGTAGATTCGTAACAATCGTTTACATCATCACGAAGGTTAGTTAGAATAAAAGGTGGCTTTGCTTTATTATCACCACACCAATAATGTTTTGGTGGTTTTACAATAGAGAACTTGTAAATTTCTAGTTTTAGTTCACCTGTGTAACTAACCAAATCTACTACCACTTCCCATTCGTTTCTTCTGTTTGGGAGTTGATATTGCCAACCATTAAAGAAAGTATAGTTTTCTTCATTACCAGGATGGAAATATGCCATTTGATGTGATGTCTTAAAACCCATTGATTCAAGATATTCAACATAGGGTTTAACTTTTTCCCAAAGCACTGGCATATCATCAATTAATCGTTTATCCATAATTTCTCCTTAGGTATGATAGAAATTCAAATCAATTTCACGGGTTAGCATATCTTTTGTGGTAATAGTATTGTCATCATTTCCGTTTTCGCTTTCATCATAATCAAAATCGTAAACATTTATGTAATTATCATAATAGTCGGTAGCACTTTTATAATCGTTTGAAAGCAAATCATTACCACACATACCAAAATACTTTTTAGCATAAGGCCAATTTTTAGCATCTGGTGTTTTCTTGATTCTCTTTTTAATGGCGTCTAACCAATCTTTCTTTGTATCGTACCAGGGATTTACTCCTTCGGCATAAAACCAATGGTGTAAATTTTCTTTGGTTACATATACTTTGTTATCACCGATATCAAGAAAATAGTATTTAACATCTGTTGGTGGAGTTAAACCCATTGTAGTATATGCATCTTGTAAATCTTTCAAAAACAATTCGTGGTTTTCGTCAAAATTATTTTTGATTTCGTAATTCTTTCTACTGTACATTGTCTGTTCACTAGAAAATACTGCGTGTGCTGCAAGATATTTAATAATTGTTTCAACTGAAGACAAATCAATAGCATCGTTTTCTTTAACTTCCATATCCCAATAAATGTCAAGTTCAATTTCAAGAACATTATCAGCATTTAGTTTTGGGAATGTAGAAGCATCACGAAACGGAATTTCGCTAATTGTCTTATAATCTTTTGAGAATGATGCACAATGAGTAGTACTTGAATTGGTTTCAAATACACCGCGTCTAATAGTTTTCATAGTTTATTCCTTTATCTTACTTCAATTACCCAAGCCCAACCAGCATTATTATATCTGTAAGTATGACCATCAATAGTGGTAAACATTAAATCGTTTCCATTCGGATTATATTTCTTTGCTTTGAAATTTACACATGTATCGGCGCCACCACCAATAGCACAGATTTTGATGTTGTAATAACTGTCGCCCTTTCGTGATTTATTTGGACCTTCGCAACAACCGACTAGCAACATAAGAATAAGAGTTAATAGTATTTTCTTCATAGTTTTATCTCCGTTTTACTATAATATAGAATTTTACTGCGATTTTGTCAATCACTTAAAATCTTCTTCTATATCTTTTAGTTTTTCTTGAACTTTGAAATTCTTTACATATTTCATTGACCAGTATATTCTGTTTTTAAGAGCATCACCAGCAATTATACAGGTCTGTTTTACTGGGTCATCAAACAATGGCAAAAATGCCATAACTGGGGTATTCTTTACCAATTTATAACTGCTAAATGACCTACCGCCTGGTGTTCGTATGGATATAATCTTATATCCTTCGTAACTGTAACCATAATCGTAATGACTACGGTCCCAAAAATCAGTTTTCATTTCTTTTAGTCCACATTCTTTACAGACTTGTTCGTATTCTTCAAAAGTCATCATCGTCCTTACAATTATTCTTTATACACATATTTCTTGTATAATCACTATAATTCTTTTTCTTACACTTTTCTTCACATGTTTCTTCAACTTCAAATTCTTCAAATACAAATTCTGTTGGGTTATTATTTCGTGGTTCAAATACAATGGGCTTTGGTGCACCGAAATTACTAGCAATTACTGGTTGCTCAGTTACCTGTGGTTTTGGTTCTGGTGCTTTTGGTGTTGGTTTATTACCCATATTACCCGCAATAATTTCAAGAGCATCTGCGATTCGTCTTAATTGTGCTTTACAATCGTAATCACAAGCATTAGCAAATACAGAACCGAAGAATACTAACATTATAATGTATTTAGTCATTACTGCCTCCACATTTGGTTTCAATACAATCAGTTCGTCTTGAAGGCGGATATTCCATCATACATTCATCAATACATTCTGTATCAATGGTTGGAACTGCTTTTAAAGACCTGCCATTAACTTTTGATTGATATGTTTTCTTGAT
>JAEEGL010185092.1_pt1 | contig 11655 bp, 8 predicted proteins | sample 9134231 | NCBI WGS metagenome assembly JAEEGL01 (sample SAMN16246548, study PRJNA631951) | gut metagenome | biome: gut microbiome; feature: rumen; material: fiber-attached | host: Bos | place: Iran: Karaj | collected 2018-10 | reverse complement strand
GCCAAATGGATTAAATCGCGCGAACCAAATTGTAAAATTGTATTTATTGGGCCATGCACAGCCAAAAAAGCCGAGGTTCAGCTCGAAAAAGTTAAACCCTATGTCGATGCTGCCATTACATTTGAAGAATTGCAGGCCTTAATCGATAGTAAAGATATCGATTTGACCAAACTTGAAGAAGATGTGCTCGATAACGCTTCCTATTTCGGGCGCATTTTTGCGAGAAGCGGCGGCCTTTCGGATGCTGTGGCGCAGGCGCTCAAGGAACAATCGATAGATTTTGATTTGAAGCCCTGCGCGTGTGATGGTATCGAGGAATGCAAGATGGCTCTGCTTAAGAAGAGCAAGAACCTGCTGGATGCCAACTTTATCGAAGGTATGGCTTGCGTTGGCGGATGTATCGGCGGGGCCGGATGTCTCACGCATGGCGAAAAGAACAAAGCTCAGGTCGATAAATACGGCAGAGAAGCCATGGAAAAGACGATTTCATCGGCCATCAGTATCTTGAAGATGTAGATCAGCGCTGAGGGGTACAATCCTGGATGAGAATGTGGTATGAAGCCGCGTTTGTATCTTTGGGATACATGCTGCATTGAGTTTATATATATATAGCCGGAGTGAAAAGCATTGATGGATCTTGAACGAAATCTGAATATAGCCCGGGCGGCTGCGCGTTTGGCTGCCCAGAATCTGAAGCGATTGTGGGATGTGCCGCGATCTGTAACGATTAAGGGTGACGAGTCGCTGCTCACGCAGATTGATGCAGAAAACGAGCGCATTCTTTCGGAATATCTGGCATCGGAAACGCCAGACTTTGGATTCCTGGGAGAAGAGACGGGGATTCATGCGGCCAGAACGTCGGATGCGCCTTATTGGTATGTCGATCCAGTGGATGGCACTTCGAATATGGTACATCGGTTTCCGTGGGCTTGCGTGAGCATTGGGCTCGTCGTTTCGGGCAAACCGGTGGTGGGCGTCGTGAATAATCCCATGCAGGGACATGAGTTTTATGCAGCTGAGGGGATGGGCGCATTTCTCAACGACAGTCCGATTCATGTGTCGAAGAATACGGCGTTTGAGCGAGCGCTTTTGGCAACAGGATTTCCGGTAGGGCCGCATCCGTCGGGCGTTTTTCCAAATCTGAAGAATTTTGGTGCGGTTTCGGTGCGGACACATTCTGTCCGCCGTCCGGGGTCGGCGGCACTCGATTTATGTGCAGTCGCGTGCGGATGGTTCGACGGATTCTGGGAAATCAATCTCAAACCGTGGGATACGGCTGGCGGAACAATCATCGTTCGCGAAGCTGGCGGTGTTGTTACCGGATTTGACGGCGATGCGTATGATCCTCACGTTCCCTACATTATCGCTACAAATGGCGTCTTTCACCAAACTTTATCCGATATCGTTAAGAAAGACGGTTAAGATCTGATCCTGTATAAAATCGCGTTGACTCTTTTTTTCACATATTTAAGTAAGGGGGAGATTATCAGTATAAAATCTATATATTCTATATATAATGGTCATACGGCTTGCAATTCATTGTATTCTATGATATTGCGCATGCGTATGTGACTTCATGCAAGTCGCGATGGGGATCTATTACAGCAATTGCTTTGCAATTAAGGAGCAAAATCATGCCCTCTTTCTTTCGAACACTGTTTTCGCCGTTATTCATAAGCGCAGCGGTTTTGCTGATGTCTGGCAATATCTATGCGGAACCTCAGCAAAATAATGGAAATGTTCCGTCTGCTGCGACCAATGCTGCCTCTAATGATTCTACAAAATCGCAGCAAGATCACTTGGATACAAATCCGGAATCCGCGCCAGTTGCTCAAAACCCGGCACTGCCCAAAGGATTTGATGCCAGTGCAGATCAGGTTTGGTCGGAAATTAAAACGCAAATCGCTCCCCTCATCGAATCATGTGGAGGTGACGGACTCACTTCGATGGGGTTTGATCTCTATTTTGACGCCAAAGGAAACATTTTTAGAGTATCATTTACGTATTCAGTCGAAGATGGCAAGGGAAGCTTTCCCGGAGACGCTGAGTTTAAGAAACATGTATCGTCTTTGCAGGGCTGTATTGGAAACAAATTGTCGAAATACAAATTTAACATCGATGTGACGAATGATGTTATCGAATTATTCAGTCAAAAAGGCAACAAAGTGGTATCCAGAGTCTGGTATGGCGAGTATAGTTTTGGCTATCGCTATGACGAGCATCGTCTTGTTGGCGTGACGTCGTATGATATAGGTAGGGAGTCCTCCAGATCGAAATACTGGAAATGCCGAAAAAGTGGATGTCTCAATAAACTCAATGATAAATTTGTTCCTAACAAAAATATTGAATTGATGAAAAGTGATATTGTCGATTTGATGCATCATTTGCCAGCCGATTATCAAACAATAATGGCTCCGGAAAATCGATTAACGGCAGAGTAATTCTATACAAGCCGCCGCGTATCGCAGATAGCGGCGGCTGGCGAGCGTATTGGCCGAAGGCCAATAGCGAGCAAAGACGTGTTACGAAAAGTGACACGTCTCACATAATAAAAGGAAAAAAGGTGGAACAAACATTTTGTCAAAGTTGCGGCATGCCGCTTACGGAAAGCATCCTCGGGACAAATGCAGATGGCAGTAAAAGTGAGGAATATTGCATTTATTGCTATAAAGATGGTGCGTTTACGGGCGACTTTACAATGGAAGAAATGGTGCAGTTCTGCGCCCAGTTTGTAGATGAATACAATAAAAATACCGGCCAGAATCTGAACAAAGAAGAATATAAAGATATTCTTCGCCAGTTTTATCCACACCTCAAACGCTGGCAATTACCCGCCGGACAATTGCCGCATGCGACGAGCCCCATTAAGCAAAAGCTCATCGAAGAAGTCAATGCGCTCGGCATCGCTGATTTGCCAAAGATAGATAATCTGTTTGTACTGCAGGGGTCATTTATCAATCAATCATACAATATACATGGCAATTGTATAAAATTGTTAAATGATAATGACAGTTACTGGGGCAATCAGGTTGAAAAACCAGAATGTGAAGGCCGTTGCTATGGTATCGCATGCGACGAACATTATATTCTCGTATGCGAATACGGCAAGGATGGCGCCGATGCGGAAATTGTATTGTTAAAAAACGCGGTTGATGATATTCCCCTCATCCTCGCGGAATGAGGGGAAATCCGGTATCATTCAATCTTAAGAATCGGCTTTGAATTCATCATTATTATTCTCGTCTGTTAAATCATCATCTTCTTCTTCATCTTCGTGCGAGCCAAATATCTTGCGGCCAAGACGCTTGAAATCGTTGAGAATGAGGTAGTTGCTGGGGACGATGAACAGTGTAATCACGGCCGAGAATAGCACGCCGACGCCGAGGCTGATGGCCATGGGAATGAGGAACCGTGCTTCTTTGGACGTTTCGAGAATCATTGGGAAGACGCCGAGGAAAGTGGTCGTCACACTGAGGAAAATGGGGCGGAAGCGGCGGACCGATCCATCGATGACGGCTTCTTGCAGGATCATGCCGTTGCGCAGATTGTCGTTGACGACGGTCGTGAGCACGATGGATGAATTGATGACGACGCCGCTGAGTGCGATCATGCCGAGAATACTGATGAGGCTGAGGTTGTAGCCTAGCCAGATGTGACCGAGAATCGCGCCGACAAATCCAAACGGGATGGCGACCAGAATCATCACGGGCTGCGAGTAGGATCGGAATGAGGTTGCCATCATTGCGAACATCACGAAAACCGAGAATGCGAAGAATTTGATCATGCTCGACCACATCGCGCCGGAATCGGCGTGCATGCCGCCCATGCTGAGCGTGAGTCCCGGATAGCTCGTTTGCATCTCGCGAATATCGGTCGCATTGAGCTTGTTGGTGAGCGATTCGATTGTGGTGACTTCGCCGTCGAGTTCAGCGCTCACCGAGAGCACGCGTTTGCCATCGATGCGCTGGATGCTTTTATACGCGTGGCCGCGTTCGACCGTCGCAGCATCGGAAAGCGGAATTTCGCCGCCCGCCGGCGTGCGGATGAGGAAGTTCTCGACGAGTGCTTCGGATCGGCGGTCGGCTTCGGGATAGCGCACGAAGACCTTGACTTCATCACGTCCGCGCTGCTGGCGAAGTGCTTCGGATCCATAAACTGCGGCGCGCAGCTGCCGCGCGAAATCGGTTTCGGTGATGCCCAGACTGCGGGCTTCGGGGCGCAGTTTGTACGAAAGCTGCGCTTTTCCCTGCGATGTGTTCACATCCACATCCTTGACGCCCTCATATTTCTTTAGTCTGGTGGCGAATTCGGCTGCGGCCAGGTTGAGGATTTCGCTGTCCCGGTGGCTCAGGTTGAAGGTCGCGCCAGCACCGCCGCCGCCCGGTCCCTGATTGAACCTGAAACTGAGCGCTTCAACCCCTGGAATCTCGCCAATTGCCTTGCGCCATGCAGCCGCAAATTCGCTCGATACATAGCTGCGTTCGGTCGCGGGTACCAGAAATGCACGCACAGATCCTGATGTTCCGCCCGAAATCGTTGAGAATATGCCGACGACCGAATCGCGCCCAAATTGCTCGACGACTTCATCGGTCTTGGACAGGAAATATTTCTCGACATCGCGGATGCGGCTGACCGGTGATCCTTCGGCCATGCGGATGCTTGCGGTGACCGCATCGCCTTCGACCTCGGGCATCATCGTGTATCGCATGCGGCCGCTCGCTACATATCCTGTGGTACCAATTAACAATGCAATTGCTATCGCTGCCACCAGATAGCGCTGGTTTACCGCAAATTCAATCACCTTGCGCACATAACGATTGATGAGGTATTCGAAACCGCGCGCGAGCTTCATCTGGAGCGAGCGAATGTCTTTGATGAATCCCACTGGATTCTTGCGCATACCGGCCAGATGCGCGGGCATAATCGTCATGACCTCCATCAGCGACAGCGACAGAATGATGATGACGATAACCGGCAAATCGCGGTAGGTTTTGCCCAGCATACCGGGCAAAAACAGCAGCGGAATAAAGGCGATAATCGTGGTTAAACACGAGAAAATAACGGGCGTTGCGACTTCTTTCAAACCCAGAATCGACGCCACAACACCGCTGTGTCCTTTTTCGCGGTGCACATAAACGGCCTCGCCAACGACGATCGAATCGTCGACCACGATACCCAGCGCCAGAATAAAGGCGAACAGCGAAATCATGTTGAAGGATGTGCCCAGAAATACCATCACGGCAATCGCGCCGACAAAGGCGACCAGCATGCCCATCGCACTCCAGAACGCGATGCGGATATCCAGAAACAGCCCCAGAAAAACGAGCACCAGCACCAGACCGATCTTGGCATTGTCCATCAGCAGCTTAATTCGCACGCGGTAAGAATCGGCGCGGTCGTTGCGAATATGCACACTGATGCCCTCGGGATAGGTGCCTTCGGCTTCGTCCAGATAGGCGCGCACGGCATCCGACACGCTCACGGGCGTTTCGTCACCGACGCTGTAAACCGTGATGCCAAGCGCCGGTTTGCCGTTGTATTGTGACGAATAATCCGATTCCTCGAACCCATCGGTGAGTTTCGCGACATCGCTCAGATACACGGTGCGCCCGTCTTTGTCGGTTTTGAGCACGACTTTCTCAAACTCGCTGGCGTATTTCTTACGCAATTGCGTGCGCAGCATCACGGCGCCGCTTTCGGCCTTGAGGTTGCCAGCCGACAAATCGATCGAACTCGACGAAATCACAGACGCCACATCGGCAATCTTAAGCCCGTATTTCTGCGTCGCTTCCTGCGAAATTTCGACCGCAATTTCGGGGCTTTCGCTGTTATCGACCTCGGCGATGCTCACGCCGTCACGGGTAAGCAAAGCGTCACGAACCTGCTCGGCCGCCTCGTGCAGCGCGTGTTTGCCGACATCGCCCACGACCAGCAGCGTCAAAACCGTCGATTTTCGCGTCATCTCGCGCACAATCGGCTTTTCCATATCTTTCGGAAACGTCGTAATCGTATTCACGGCGCGCTCGATTTCATTCTTCGAACGCATCACATCTGCGCCGTCCTGCAGCTCAATCACGACGCTGCCCGATCCTTCGCTCGATGTACTCGTCACCTGTTTGACGCCGTCGATGCCGCGCACGGTCTCTTCGATTGCCATCACAATGCCTTCCTCGACCTCGTCGGGCGTCGATCCCGGATAGCTCGCGCTCACCTGGATGCGCTCGGTCTCGACATTCGGCATCAGCTCCTGCCGCAGCGACGACACCATCACGAGCCCGCCAATGATGAACATAAACATCAGTAGATTCGCCGCGACGTGATTTTTCGCCATCCACGCCAGCGGTCCGCCAAACATATCCGGCGTCAGTTTCTTTTTTTGTGGGGTTGGTTTATCCATAGGATTTATGCGTATATGAGAGACGTTCCATGGAACGTCTTTACCTGGGTTTTTATAGTTTATGGGGCCCGCGCTATCGGCCGCATGGCCGATACGCGCCGGGCGGCCGGCTATCTGCGATACGCCGGCCGTTATTGCGGCGGCCCACCTGCAGGACGTTCACCTCGATTCGGTCTTTCGCCATCGCGATTCGGGCGTTCGCCGCCGCCATCACGTTTGGGGCGCTCTCCGCGCTCACCCATCCCTCGCGCTCCCTCTGGCGGCGTTTCGCCGTCCACGCGCAGTTTCCGGCCGTTAATCGGTGACGATATCAGTGTGGTGACCACGCGATCGCCACTGTTCAGACCTTCGGTTACATACACATTGTCGCTCGTTTTATACGGCGTCACGATGTCGCGGATTTCAAGCTTGCTCTCGCTGTTGCACACATAAACCTGATTGCCTTCGCGCACATAGGCCCGCGGCAGCTCGATGCTTTCGAGCGTTGTGGGGGCCTTCAGCTTCGCGTGCACAAACGTTCCAATCAAAAGCGGCGCATTCACCGGTTCTCCAAAGGGATTGTCGACGGCGAGCACGATTTGCACCATGCGTCCCAAATTCTCGACCTGTCCAAGCATCGACAGAACACGGGCCTTGCGTTCGATTGTCTGACCGCCGATATCATACGTCACCGAAGCATCGATTTTGCCGAACATTTCTTCGGTTGCGCCAGTCCAGGCAATCAGCGAGGGCTGCAGGCTTACCTTCACCCAGACCTGATCGTCGGCAACCACAGTGCCAAGCGTTGTTGCGCCCGAAATGTAGTCACCCTGCGAAATATTGATGGTTTGCACGACGGCATCATAGGGCATCTTAATGACGCTGCGGTCGTAATCCAGCTGGGCCTGCTGCACAGAGATCTTGGCGAGCTCAACAGCGGCCATCGCTTCCTGCAGCTGGGGATCGCGTCTTATCAAGGCTTCCTGTTCGGATGTCAGCTCTTTGCCGTTCAAAATCGTCTTTTGCAAAGCCTTGAGCTCGGCTTCGGCTGCGCGGCCTTTGGCTTTTTCCTGCACCAAAGCGCTTTCGCGCTGGCTGAGCGTGATCTTGGCCTGCGTGAGTTTAAGCTTGTAATCCTCGGTGGATATCTTGGCGATCACATCGCCCTTCTTTAGATGGGCACCGGGGAAAAATTTATCGCTCACATAGGTGACGCGGCCACTTGCTTCACTTTTCAGATTCATCGTGCGGCTGGCTTCGACCTCGCCGGTGGCTTCCAGCTGTATTTCGTGCGTCGTCTTTTGATACGAAACGACTTCGACGAGAACACCGCGATCGATGCGCTCTCCGCGTTTGGCAGTTTGCTTGTCGCCAAAGAATTTCATGAAGACCAGACAGCCCACAAAAACAACGACAATCGCCAAAAAGCTCTGAATGATATAATGTCTTGCGCTGCTCACACCTAATCCTCATCCAGTTGTTTAAGCATTTCTTTAGCCCGTTTGGAATTCTGTTCACTTGTATCTTTTAGCCATCCCGAGCCGCCCATCGCTTTATAGAACGTGATTTGGGCATTCAAAAGCTGACGGCGTGCGTCCAGCTCGGACTGTGACGCCGAAATCAGGCTGCGCAATGCCGACAGCACGCGGTTATAAGTGACCTGACCGCCGGTAAAATATTCGCGCGAAACCTCGAGAATATCGCGCTGCCGTTCGAGCTGTGCGCGGGCATCAATCAGGTTTTGTTTGCGCAGATTCATGTTTAACAGTGCTTCTTCGACTTCGGCAATGGCCTGCATCACCGCCACACCGTATGCCAGACGCTGCTGCAGATAGGCTACTTTTGCACGGTCGATGGCTGTGGTTTTGTTAAAACCGTCAAAAAGGTTCACGGCCAGCGATGCGGCGACATCCCATGCCAGTCGCTCGAAAAGTTCGGTAATCGATTTGGAGCGATACGACAGCGATGCGCTCAGGCGCAGGGTTGGCAGCCGATCGGCAATCGCAATCACGACACGGGCATCGGCCTGTTCTGCGTTCCGGCGGGCAGATCGGATATCCGGCCTGTTTTCAAGCAGCGAATCGACATCAATGCTGCCGCCCACATCGATTTCTTCGGGCAAAGAACCTTCGACGACCGGGGCGGCTTTGCCGCCGGCCAGAATCCGCAGTTTATGCTGCGATATGCGGATATTGGTGTCGAGTTCGTTCAGTGTCGCCCGCAGCGTCTCAATTTGCTGCCGCTGCTCGAGCACATCCATGCCCGTTGTCTGGCCGTTTCGATAGTATTCCTCAACCAGCTCGTAATAGCCTTCGGCAATTTCGAGCAATTCCTGGGTCAGTTTCTGGCGGTCGCGATAATACTTAACCGCAAACCATTCGGTCACGACGTTTCCTACCAGCGATAGCGCAGCAGATTCGGCGGCATCCTGCGCCGCATACATCGATAGCTCGGCTACGCGTTTCTGCGCACGCACCTTGCCCCAGATATCGATTTCGTAACTTGCCGAAAGACCAAGACTGTAATTTGGATCGGCAGATGCCTCGTTATAGACATTGCCTCCGGCTCCCACGCCCGCATTGAATGTTGCCGAGGGATAATACCCCGCTTTGCTTTGCGTGACTGCATACTCGCTGTCGAGCAGCTTCAAATAGGCCGACTGAAGCGTCGGGCTGTTTTCGAGAACAATTTCGACGAATTTGTTTAATTCCGAATCGCCAAATGATTCCCACCATCTATCCCGAATCTCGCCGGTTAATGCCAGGTCGCCGTATGTATTTTCTACAACTGCTTCGTCGAGTGGTGTCGCGTATTTTACCGGACTAAAACACCCTTGCAGATATAATACAGCTGGCAAAAAAACGGATATAAGTCCCGTTCGCACCCGAATGTGCATAGATAAACCTCAAATCAGACAAAATATGTCGCCTCAGCGACCTATCCGTTTTTAACGCATTTTGTGCCCGGATGATGCATATAAATATATTGCTATTTTTTGTAACACACAGATGAATTCTGCGACTTTTTTAATTCGTTGACACAATATGATACGAGAAAATCATGGATATGCATTTTTCGGATCTGGGGCATGCGGCAGCTGAAAAAATACGCCGCGATATGCCCAGACCTGCATAAAATCAAAGCAAGCGCATCCCAAAGATGCGCTTGTTCCTGTTTTACCAGCCGTTGTCTGTGGGGACGTCATTGAGGGGTTCTGTTGTCCTGAATGAACGCACCGACTGATTATAGGCCTTGACAAAATCGGGATCGGAGGTGAGGTCGATGCGCCAGACACCGCCATTGCGGTAAAGCGTGTAGTTCTTCTGACGTTCTGTGCCGCGATCTTTGTCGAAATAGACGATCTCCAGCTTGGCTTTGCCATCGATCATATAATCGAGGAATTTTGTGGATGTCTTTTTGACTTCGAAATTGCCCTGTTTGGCCATGCGCTTCATCAGGGTATCCCAGGTCCAGAACAGTTCAGCTTTTTCGTTATCCGATGTCGTTCCCATATCACGATTCATATTGTTGTCGTGCATCATCTGGATTTTGTTACGGATATCGGTTGTGAATGTGCGCTGGAAACCCTTTAAATCGTGCTGTTGTGCGGCATAGATGGCGTCGTCCAGAACGCCTTCGGGCATTCTCACGAAATCGCGCGGCTCAAGCTTCATCAGGAACAGATAAAGCGCACCGCCTGCAACCAGAACCACCAGTCCAATCAGGAATTTCATCCATTTTTTCATAATATCTCCTAACGGTTGAACGCACATCCGGCTACAGCGCCGCTTGCGCGTCTCTTTTATGCCAATTGGCTCGGATGCGCAAAGAAAAAAGCGAGGTTGGCCGAGCGTGGACAGGGGGGCATATGGTGAAATTGGATTTCTCCAAACCGGGATGGGCATTGCGGATGCGGTGATCCGCAGAGGGGGGAGCGGCGTATTTTGCCGTTGAGACGCACGGTTTCTGCTATTCTCTCGCGCTTTATGCGTCGCAACGGCAAAATAGACGCGAGGGGGGACACTTCCCCCCTTCCCCATACAATTTATGCGCTCGCGGAATGATTTGCGTGAAATTCGAGATAAGGCGTATTGACAAATCAGGAAAAATTTATCATATCAGCGCCGCGTTTTTGAGCCGATGAAAAACGCAAAGGGGAAATACCACAGAGATGAAGGGCAGTATTCCAGAACCGACATTATTGCGCATGCCGATGTATATCCATGCGCTGAAGCATCTGCGCGTGACGCATCCCGAGAGAGTGACGGTGAGTGCGACGTGGTTTCAGGAGGTGCTGCAGCTGAATGCATCGCAGGTGCGCAAGGATTTGGCGTATTCCGGGCTGGTGGGCAGACCGCGGGTCGGATATGTCGTGCAGGAGCTTATCGACGCGCTGGAACGGCTGATTGGCTGGGATGATGTTCGAAAGGCCGTGCTGGTTGGCGCGGGACACCTTGGGGCGGCGCTGCTCGCGCACGAGCAGATCGTGTCTCACGGCGTTCGCGTGGTGGCGGCTTTCGACAATATGCCCGATAAAATCGGACAAATCTTTGTGAATGTGCCGACATACGACGTCGAGATGCTGCCGGAACACGTCAAGGCGATGCACATCGATATCGGCATCATTGCTGTGCCGCACGAACATGCGCAGCACGTCGCCGACCTGATGATTGCGGGCGGCATCCGCGGCATCTGGAATTTCGCGCCGACACGGCTGAATGTTCCGGACAGCATCATTGTTCAGAATGAAGATATTTTTTCGTCGGTTGTCATGCTGAGTCAGCGGATTAAACCCAGACGGCGGGCGAAGAATCGCAAATAAATTATGGGGTCGTTTCGGGCAGTGGTGGGTATCCAGGGCTCGAATCACGTTCTGCAAAGGAGAAGGAAATGCAGGAAAACACAAATGATACCGCATCGCGCGTCAACGCGATAATCGAACGGGTCGGGAGAAGCCCCGAAAAACTCGTTCCGGTGCTTGAGGCAGCTCAGGATGAGTTCCATTATCTGCCCGAAGATGTCATGATGCTCGTGGCCGAAGGGCTTGGCGTTTCGCCGGCTAAGGTTTATGGCGTCGCCACATTTTATGCCTATTTTTCGCTCGAGCGCAAAGGCAAGCACGTCATTCGCTGCTGCGATGGAACGGCATGCCACGTCAAGGGTTCGATGGGCGTGATGAAAGCAATCCGCGACGAACTCGGCCTGAAAGACGGCGAAAAAACGACAAAAGACGGCAAATTCTCGATTGAAACCGTGTATTGCCTTGGCGCATGCGGTCT
>JAEEGL017279164.1_pt1 | contig 11656 bp, 7 predicted proteins | sample 9134231 | NCBI WGS metagenome assembly JAEEGL01 (sample SAMN16246548, study PRJNA631951) | gut metagenome | biome: gut microbiome; feature: rumen; material: fiber-attached | host: Bos | place: Iran: Karaj | collected 2018-10 | reverse complement strand
CCGATGCAGGGCCCGCAGGCGCTCTCGAGGATCCTTGCGCCGGCGCCGATCATATCCGCCAGCGCGCCGTTTTCGGCCAGCATGTTCAGCACCTGCTTGGAGCCGGGGGCGATGGAAAGGCTCACGTTCGGGGCAACGGTTTTGCCCTTGAGGATCGCGGCCACCTTCAGCATGTCGTAAAGCGAGCTGTTGGTGCAGGAGCCGATGCACACCTGATCGATGGCGATCGGCCCGATCTCAGCCACGGTTTTCACCTTATCCGGCATGTGGGGCATGGCGGCGTTCGGCCGCAGGGCGGAAAGGTCGATATCGATCTCTTCGTCGTATACGGCGTCCGCGTCCGCTTCCAGCGGAATATATGCCTCCGGGCGGCCCTGGGCCTCCAGAAACGCGCGCGTGACCTCGTCCGAAGGAAAGACGGAGGTGGTGGCGCCCAGCTCCGCGCCCATGTTGGTAATGGTGGCGCGTTCCGGCACGGAGAGCGTTTTCACGCCCTCTCCGGCGTATTCGATCACTTTGCCAACGCCGCCCTTTACGGTCATGATGCGCAGCACCTCCAGGATCACGTCCTTCGCCGCCACCCAGGGGCTGAGTTTCCCGGTCAGGTTCACTTTCACGATGGTGGGCATGGGGATGTAGTAGGTGCCGCCGCCCATGGCCACGGCCACGTCCAGCCCGCCGGCGCCCATGGCCAGCATGCCGATGCCGCCGCCCGTGGGGGTGTGGCTGTCCGAGCCCAGCAGCGTTTTGCCCGGCGCGCCGAAGCGCTCCAGATGCACCTGATGGCAGATGCCGTTGCCGGGGCGGGAGAAGCGGATGCCGCGCTTCAGCGCAACGCTCTGTATAAAGCGGTGGTCGTCCGCGTTCTCAAAGCCGTTCTGCAGCGTGTTGTGGTCGATGTACGCCACGCTGAGCTCGGTTTTTACGCGCTCGATGCCCATGGCCTCGAACTGCAGATACGCCATCGTTCCCGTGGCGTCCTGCGTCAGCGTCTGGTCGATCCTGAGGCCGATCTCCGTGCCGGGTACCATCTCGCCGCTGACGAGATGCGCCCGGATGATTTTTTGTGCCAACGTATACCCCATACCCAATAACCTTCTTAACAACAATTGTACAGTATATATTAAACCATTTCGGGCGAGCTTGTCAATTCATTGAAAACAATTTTTATTATTTTTTTAAAGAAACCCGTATTTCCGCCCCTGTTTGCCCAATACTAAGAAAAACGTGGTATCATAGTAAGGACTGCAGCTGATGAAAACGTATTATTGGAACGCGGAACGCGAAAACTTTGATTTTACCGTGCCTGCGGCGCCGGAGGCTTATGAGGAGACCCAGCCCGCGCGGGAGGACGAAAACGTTGTGGTGGGCATCCGGGAAGGGGAGCGGCTTTTCTGCTGCATGACCGTGATCGGGCAGATCGAGGGGCATTATATCCTCTCTTCGCAGAATAAAACCACCAAGTACGAGCACGTCATTCCCCGCCTCGTCAGTGTGGAGCAGGATAAGAATATCCACGGTCTTTTGCTCATCCTGAACACCGTGGGCGGTGATATCGAGGCCGGACTTGCCATTGCGGAGCTCATTGCGGGCATGAAAAAGCCTACGGTCTCGCTGGTGCTGGGCGGCGGGCATTCCATCGGCGTGCCGCTGGCCGTGGCGGCAAAACGGTCCTTTATCGCGCAAAGCGCCACCATGACGCTGCATCCCGTTCGCATGAACGGTCTTGTGCTGGGCGTGCCGCAGACGTTGGCGTATTTTCAGAATATGCAGGAGCGCATCGTGCGCTTCGTATGCGGGCATTCGCGTATTTCGCCCCAGCGCCTGCGCGAGCTGATGCTGAACCCGGGCGAGCTCGTTACGGATCTCGGAACGCTGCTGGAGGGCGAGGACGCGGTAAAGGAAGGCATCATCGGCGCTGTGGGCACCCTGCGCGACGCGGTACTGGCGCTGGACGCGCTGTGCGATGCGCCGGGCACTTGACATTTATTGGTAATAAGTGCTATAATAAAATGAAATATTTTTTGTTTAAAGGAAGTATAAACTTGGCAAACAAGAAAAAGAAACCGCAATCCGGAAAAAAGAAAGCTTCGACCCGCGCGAAAGGCGGCGGACGCGGCGCCACCGAAAAAGAGGCTGCGCCCTCCGCGTTGGGGGAGTTCGTGCGACGCAGGGAATTCAAGGCCTCCATGGTGTTCCTGCTTGGGCTGGCGCTGCTCATCATTACGCTGTTCGCGGGGCAGGACGGTTCTTTGTGGAATACGGTACATAGCTTCTACCTCACCGTGTTCGGTATGGCCGGGCTCTATCTGCCCGCGGCCATTCTTTTCCTCGGCGTGGTAAACGTGCTCAACCGGCACAAACCCGTATATCTTGAAAAGGTGCTCGAGATCCTCGGGCTGTTCGTGGGCGTGTGCGGCGTGCTGCATATCAACACGGTGGCTGCGGTATCCTCCGGCGGCTATTTCGAGAACATCCGCGACGTATACGTGAACAATATGAATTATTCCGGCAACGCCCTTACCAACGGCGGCGTGCTGGGCGCCGTTTTCGGCGGCGCGCTCTATCAGCTGGGCAAATCGCAGGCGCTGGCCAATATCATCAGCGCGATCTTTTTGTTCGCCATCGTGATGTTCCTGTTCGGCATCACGCTGTTCAAGCTGTTTGTGAACATTGAAAAGCCCGTGAAAAAGGCGGGCGAGCTCACCGGGCAGGCCATAGAGACCGCCCGCACGGAGCGCGAAACCAAAAAGAAAGAACGCGAGCTGGCAGCCGCGCGCGAAGCGAACGCCGCCAAGCAGGCGACCCGCGTGGTTGAGGATTTCTACGAGGAAACGGGCGCGCCCGCCCCGAAAAAGAAAACGGCGGACCCCGCGCCGGCAAAAACCGCGCCTGCGCCCGCGCCGAAGGAGCCGGAGGAATTCGATTTTGAATCGATCTTCGACCGTGTGGAAAAACGCCGACGCACCCAGGGCGGGGAAACCGGCGCTCCCGCGCAGGCCGCGGCTGTGTTCGGTGAAGATCCCGCCGCCGCGGCGGAGGAAGCTGCCGCTCCGAAGCTGGAGACGCCCCCCGAAAAGGCCGAGCCTCTGACGGAGGAAGAAGCCGCCGCCATGCAGGCCGAACTGGACGAGGCGATGGAAAAGCCGCCTTACGTTTACGTGCGTCCGCCGATGGACTGCCTGAAAATGCCCGTGGTTTCGGACAGCAATTACGACGTGGAGGAGCTGCGCGCCAACGGCGAAAAGCTGATCGCCGCCCTCAATTCCTTCAACGTGAGCGCTACGATCTCGGACGTGATCCCGGGCCCCACGGTCACGCGCTACGAGCTGCTGCCGGCGCCCGGCGTCAAGATCAGCAAGTTTACCGGCCTTGCGGACGATCTCGCGCTGCATATGGCCGCGCCCGCGGGCCTGCGCATCGAAGCGCCCATCCCCAATAAAGCGGCGATCGGCATCGAGATCCCGAACCGCCATAAAACCTCGGTTTCCTTCCGCGAGGTGATCGATACCGAGGAATTTGCCAACGCCAAAAGCAAGCTGAATACCGGTCTGGGCAAGAATATTTCCGGCGATCCGGTATATTCCGATATCGCGAAAATGCCCCACCTGCTGGTGGCGGGCACCACCGGTTCCGGTAAATCCGTGTGCATGAACACCATGATCGTGAGTCTGCTGTACAACGCGGGGCCTGACGAGGTTCGTATTATCCTGATCGACCCCAAGCAGGTGGAATTCGGCGTTTACAACGGCATCCCGCATCTGCTCGTGCCCGTGGTTTCCGATCCCCGCAAGGCCTCCGGCGCGCTGGGCTGGGCCGTGACGGAAATGCTCTCCCGCTATAAAACGCTCAACGCCAACGGCGTGCGCGATATCAGCTCCTACAACAGCCTTTGCGAGGGCAACGACGAGCTGGTGAAAATGCCGCAGATCGTGATCTTTATCGACGAGCTCGCCGACCTGATGACCGTAGCCCCCGCCGAGGTGGAGGACAGCATCCAGCGCATCGCCCAGATGGGCCGCGCCGCCGGCATGCATCTCGTCATCGCCACGCAGCGTCCTTCCGTGGACGTGATCACCGGCGTGATCAAGGCCAATATCCCGAGCCGCATCGCGCTGACCGTAAAATCCCAGATCGATTCCCGCACCATGATCGACCAGGCGGGCGCCGAAAAGCTGATGGGCTACGGCGATATGCTGTATTACCCCGTGGGGGTGCCCAAGCCCATCCGTGTGCAGGGCGCGTTCCTTACCACCGGCGAGATCGAAAACGTGGTATCGTTCTTAAAGGCCAACGGCGAATCCCTGTACGACGACGGCGTTCAGCAGGAGATCGAGCGGCAGGCCGCGCAGGATAAGAAGAAGGGCGGCGGCGAGGACAAGGGCTCCGCCGAGCTGGATAAGGGCGACGATCTGCTGATGCGCGCCATAGAGCTCTTCGTAAACAATCCCGAAAAGGCTTCCATCTCCGCGCTGCAGCGCCATCTGGGTCTCGGCTTCGCAAAGGCCGGCCGCTTGATGGATACGCTGGAGGAAAAGGGCATCGTAGGCCCCACAGAGGGTTCCAAGCCCAGAAAAGTACTGATCACCAAGGCGCAGTGGTACGAGATGAGCGCCATGTCCTCCGACGTTGCGGGCGGCTTTGCCGACGGCGCTCCGGACGGGGATGAAGACTGAATCGGAGTACGGTCCCATGGCAAAGAAATATAAGATCCGGCCGTCCGGTCTGGTGATCGGCGGCGTGGTGCTGCTGCTGGCGCTGCTGGCTGTGGCAAACGCGATACGCATCGGCGTAAACCGGCACGAAACGGTCAGGCCCGTAACAGCGGCGTCCTCCGAAACAGAATATCCGCTCACCGTCTGGTTTCTGGACGTGGGCGAGGGGGACGGTATCGTGATCCGCTGCGGCGAGACCGTGCTGGTGATCGACGGCGGCGAGCGCGAGCAGGCGGATACGGTGAACGCGCTGCTCGGTTCCCTCGGTATCGATACGATAGATTGCTATATCGCCACGCATCCCCATTCCGACCATATCGGCGCGGCGCCCGGCATTTTCGGCAGCATGCACGTAAAAAGCGTTATGATGACCGCCTTCAGCGAGATCAATACGCCCACCACGAATACCTACGAACGGCTGCTTGCGGCCATCGAAAATCAGGGCTGCGAGGTGCTTTTGGCATCTGCCGGGCAGACCTACACCTTCGGCGAACTGAATCTGACCGTTCTGGCGCCGGTGGAAGAGACCAGCGTTTACAATAATATGTCCGTCGTGTTCAAAATGGAATACGGCAAAACGGCCTTCCTGTTTACCGGGGACGCCGAAAAGGAATCGGAAGCGCTGATGCTGGCGCAGGATTACGATCTGCACGCCGACGTTCTGAAGCTGGGTCACCACGGCAGCACCACCTCCACCACGCCCGCGTTTCTGGAAGCGGTAAGTCCGCGCCTTGCGGTGATCTCCTGCGGGAAGGATAACGATTTCGGCCATCCGCATAAGGAGATCCTTACGCTGCTTGCGGACGAAGGGATCGCCTACCGCCGCACGGACGTTTCCGGCACCGTGACCGTTTACAGCGACGGCAAGGACGTATTTATCAAGGAGTGACCATGAAGTATACCGTAGACCGCATCGGCGAAGGAAAAGCCGTGCTCGAGAGCGAAACCGGAGAACGCCGTGTGATCGACTTGTCCCTGCTGCCGGAAACCGCGCGGGAGGGGAGCTGCATTATCGAAACGGACGGCGCGTTTCACCTTGACGCCGCGCGGGAATCCAAGCGCAGAAAAAAACTGTTCCGCAAACTGCGCGGCCTGAAGCAGAAAACCAAATAAAAAAACAAAGCACTTCGATTTGCCTTGAAGTGCTTTTTATTATATCGATTCCGCGGTCTTTCCGGCGGGACCGGGCCGGGTCGGGGAATAAAAGTGAAGAGTAAAGAAGTAAAAAAACCTGCGCTTTGGCGCAGGATTTTTTGGTGCGAGAGACGGGACTTGAACCCGTACGTAAAAACACACGCCCCTCAAACGTGCGCGTCTGCCTATTCCGCCACTCTCGCATTCCAATCGGAACAGTGCAGATTATAACACAGGGGGCAGGTGTTGTCAATACTAAATTTTCAAAAAAAGTATTTTTATAAGCGCCCGTCCGTATTATGCCTCCGGTTTCAGCCGGAAGGACCATTGGAAGCGCGCGGGACGCAGCTCATACGCTTCTTCCGGCTGCGGCCCGCAGGAATTGGAGCCGAGCCCGCGGTGGCGGTGGTCGATATACAGACAGCGTTTTTCTTCGTGCTCCAGTTCGTCGCAGTGCCGCGCCCGGGTGAGCGCTTCCAGCGAAAAATCATGCACGGAAAACGAAAAGCTCCCTTCTGCGGTCAGCGCTTTGCCGCCGCCGGAAACGCATACCCTGCGGCAGTCCCCGTGGTTACCGGTCTCCTGCGGTACGTCGTAGCGGAAATACATCCGCGCGGTGTTCGCCTCATACAGCCCCACGGGCGTGTGCGCCTTGCAGTCCGGGTAATTTTCGTCCGGGCCGCGCCCCAGCCAAGCGCAGCGCGCATAATCGCCGTCCAGCTCCAGAACCACGCCCACGCGCGGCAGCACGTTTGGCAGATGCTCGCCGCCGTAGGGCTGCAGATCCGCACTGAAGCCGATCTCTCCGTCCGCGGTGATCCGGTAAATAAGAGTGGTATCGAAGCCCCAGAAATGGCTGTGCGGCAGAAATCTGCCCGTCGCCGTTACAGTCACAGCCTCCGGCGCATCCTCCAAATGTGTTTCGTAGCAGCCGAAGCGCATGGAATCCACCAGATGCCCCTCCCATTCATCAATCAGCCGGGGCGAAAAGCCTACGATGCCGTCGTTATCCGTCGGCGCGCGCATGCAGTTCAGGCGCATCGGCGCATCCAGCACCGTTTTGCCGTTCTTTTCGATCCGGCACAACAGCCCGTTTCTGATCTCAACCGCAAAGTTTACGCCCTCGATCCGCACGCCTTCCCCGTCCTGCGTTACGGTATGCCGGAACGCCGCGGGCGCGGCCGTCGGGGCGGGGAAGTCCGCCAAAATTTTCTGTTTGTGCGCGATCTGTTTTCCGTCCTTAAAAAACACGCAGTCCGCAGTAACGATGCCCGTCATGCCTTCCGTTTGCAGCGGGAGCGCAAAAAAGCGGGTCTCACGCGCCGCGATACCGTCCAGAGCGATGCTGCCGTTTATGACGGCGTTTCCGTCCGCGCGCACGGTCCATTCCATCGTAAAACCGTCCAGCGGCAGAAAATCGTAGGTGTTCTTTACGGTGACGCCGTTTTCTTCCCAGCGCACGTGCACGGGCGCGGATACCTCCCGCAGCTCCGCCCATGCGGGCTTCGGCGTGCCGTCGGACGTATGGTAGCCGTCCAGCGAGAAGTTGGACCAATGGTACCGGTCCGGGAAATCCCCGCCGTAGAGGTACCGCGGCCGGCCGTTTCTGCCTTCCGTGTAAAAACCGTGGCTCTTGAATTCCCAAACGTAGCCGCCGCAGCAGTGATCGTTTTGGTATACCCAGTTCCAGATATCCTCCAGTCCGCCGGGGGAGTTCCCCATGGCGTGGGCGTATTCCTCCAGCATCAGCGGGCCGTTTTCGGGCGAAGAATCGTAAAGCGTCTGCATCGGCATATAGCCGGTCATACAGAAGCGCCCGCAGGGGAGAGCGGGATCGGCGTTGTCCTTGATGGGCTTTTTCGCGTCCTGCTTTGTCAGCCACAAAACGCACCGGTCGTAGTTTCTGCCGCCGCCGCACTCGTTTCCGAGACTCCAGATATTGATGCAGGTCTCGTTTTTATCGATCGCGTACATGCGCGAGATGCGGTCAAAGAACGCGTTGAACCAGCTGTCGTCCTGATTCAGCGCGCCCTGGTCGCCCGTGCATTCCGCCCCGTGGGATTCGCAGTCCGCCTCGTCCATCACGTAAATGCCGAATTCCGAGCAGAGCTCGTAAAACAGCGGCTGGTTGGTATAGTGCGAGCAGCGGATGGCGTTCAGGTTGTTGTTTTTGATATCCCGCAGCTCCGCCTCGATCTGCGCCGCCGTGATCGCCCGCCCGGTAAAGGCGTTGTTTTCGTGGCGGTTCACGCCCTTCAGCGTGATGGGTGTGCCGTTCATCAGCAGACGGCAGCCCTCGATGCGGCTTTCGGCGATGCCCGCGCGTTTGGTATGCGTTTCAGCGATGCTTCCGTTTTCAAGGATCTCGGTATACAGCGTATACAGATAGGGCCGCTCCGCATTCCAGGTGACCGCGTTTGCCAGCGGCAGACGGACTTCTCCCGTTTCGGTGAGCGGGATTTCTTTTTCGGCGCATAAGGTTCCTTCTGCGTCGCACAGCGTAAAGCGGAGCACGGCGGGCGTTTCGCCTTTCGTGCAGGCGTATTTTACGGTAAAGCCCGTTTTGTCCGGCAAAATCGTTTCGTCCCACAGCGCGTTTTCGCCGGTGAATATCAGCTTTACGTCGCGGAAGATGCCGCTGGCCATCAGCATGTCCTGATTTTCCAGATAGGATGCGTCCGAAAAGGTGTAAACCTTAACGGCCAGCAGGTTTTCGCCGTCAATCATCGCGTTCGTCACGTCGAATTCCGCCGGGATGCGGCTGCCCTTGGAAAAGCCCACGTATGTACCGTTCAGCCATACGAAATAGGCGTTATCCACGCCCAGAAAGCGCAGTATCGCGCGGCCGTTTCCTTTTTTCGCGGGAAACGCTCTGCGGTAGAGGCCCACCGGGTTGCTGCGGTGGATATAGGGCGGGTCGTAGGGGAAGCAGTACCGCACGTTGGGGTAATAGCAGGTGCCGTAGCCTTTGAACTGCCACATGGAGGGCACGGGCAGCGTATCCCAGTCCCCGTCCGGGTGCTCCGGGAAATAAAACGGCGCGTCCGTATCCTCCGGCAGCCAGCGGAAGCGCCAGTCGCCGCACAACGGCTGCACGCGGTCCGATACCGTGTAATTCTTATGCGTGACCCCGCGTTTTTGCGCGGGGATCAGCATCGTGCGCGCAGGCAGGCGGTTTTCGCCCGTCATGCGCTGGTTCATAATATAATTTTTCGGATATTTCTTTCCGGGCTCCATATCAGTTCTCCGAGACCTTAAAATACTGGGTTCTTGTTTTTTGCGAAGGGCAGATATTCAAATTCGATGCGTATCCGGTTTCTGCCGCCGCGTGCAGCGTAAACGGCAGCGCGGTGAACAATAATATAACAGAAAGAATCAAAGAGATCGTTTTTTTCATTGCGGTTGCCTCTTTTGAAATGATACAATTCTATTATAATCTGTAAAAATATTTTTTTCAATATGCAGTATGGGTACGCCCGAAAATTCGATGCAGGGAATTGCAAATCCACTGCGGTGATGCTATAATGAATAAAAATTCCTTATAAAAAAGAGGGAACGGCATGCAAATCATCGACGCGCTTCTGGCGCTGAAAACCTCCCACGCGGTTCCGGATCGGTCTTTGAGCCCCGTTTATTCCAATTTCGGGCTGTGCTTTGACGCGCATACTGCCGGACCGGAGTTGCTCCTGCATTATAACCGCAAAACGCGGGCTGTGTTTTCGCCGCTGTTTTCATTTGCCGCGGCGTGTACGGCAAGCTCCGCTTTTCTTTCCTCGGTGTTTACCGGCGGGGGCGGCACGTACGAATTAAGTTATTACGGTACGGACGCTTTCGTTTTGCGTGGGGAGAACGCTTCCTCGGTGCGGGTTTTCGGCAGCGCCGCCTGCAGATTGCAGAAGTGCTGGAAGATCTCCGCCGCGCCGGATCTGCTGCTGTATCAGGGGTATTCCGAAAACGGGGACGACCGTGACCCGGATAAATATGCGCCGGTGCTTTGCGGCGTCAGAGTGATCAAGGGTACGCTGCGGGAAACGGAAGGCGGCGCCCAGATCCTGCCGGACCCCTCGGGCGGGCTGTATTTTGCCGCGGCCTTTGAAGTGCTGGATATTTCCGTGGAGCGACTGAAAGAAACGCTTATGGCCGCGCCCTCAGGACTTGAAGACGCAAAACGCGCCGTGCGCCGCTGGGTAGAAGACTGTGCCGGCGGGTTGCGTTGCATGCCCGCGGATCCCGCAGCCCGACGTACGTTTTTGACCGCGGTTTCCGGCTTGCTGATGAATCTGACCAAGGCGCCGGGCAATTTATCGCGCTGCGTATCTTCTTTCCCGAGCCGCGGCGGTTACCCTACGGCTTTTTTGTGGGACAGCGCTTTTCAGAATCTGGCGTATGAGCTGATGGACGGAAAAACGGCGGCGGATTCGTTGCTGCAGCTCGCTTTTTCCATGCGGCCGGACGGCAAGCTCCCGCAGTTTATCTGCTCCACTTGGGCAAGGCCTCATTTTACGCAGCCCGCGCTGCTCGGATGGGCAGCCAGACGCTACGTGGAACGCGTCGGCGCGCAGGCGGCCGGTAAGGAATTAATATCCACTATGGCGTCTGTTCTGGCAAAGAATAACGAGTGGTGGCTGACCCAGCGTATCACGGAGTACGGATTGATCTGCTGCCCGGACGGTCTGGAAACGGGGCAGGACGATTCGCCACGGTTTGATAACGGCCCCGTGCTGGCTGTGGATATGAACAGCTATCTGCTGAATCAGATGCGCGCGACGGCATATTTCTGCCGTCTGGCCGGGGACGGCGCGGGCGCGGCGCAATGGGAAACGCGCGCCGATGATTTTGCGGCGCTTATGGTAAAGTATCTGTATGATGAAGAAAGAAATCTGTTCTTTGACGCGGATCCCGCAACCGGGGAACGCAGAGCTCTGGTCACCCTCTCTTCGCTGATCCCGTTGTGGGCGGGCGTCCCGCTGCCGGAGGAGAGAATAAAGGCGATGATCGGGGATTATCTGCTGAATGAAAACTGCTTTTTCGGAAAGGTGCCGTTCCCGTGCGTGGCTTACTGCGAACCGGTATACGAGTCTGCGCACTGGTGGCGCGGCCCCACGTGGATGCCCGTGGCGTGGCTGATGCTGGAGATCTTGGAAAAGTACGGGTATTCCGCCCAGAGAACTGCTGCGGCGCGGCGGCTTTACGGGATCCTGCAGAAAGACGGCGTTTTGCACGAGCTGTTTGATTCCGCCACGGGCGAGGGCCTCGGCTGCGACGAGCAGGGCTGGACCGCAGCGATCTTTATCCGCCTGTCGCAGGAGGACGCTGTTAGTGAAGAGTGAAGAATGAATAGTGAAGGCGAGCTTCTGCGTATACTCCAGAAGAACAAGATATCGCCATTGTCCGTTGTGATCGTCTTGATCGTGCATCTCTTTCAGATAACATTCAAAAACGCGCTCCGGAGTGCCATATTCGTCCGTGGTGACGAGGTGACAATAATATTTATGTAAACGGTATATGAGGATTTGCATAGGGTATTACTCCTTCCTTGAAATGAAAAAAGCCCTGCCTCCGGGATGGGAGCAGGGCGGTGAAGAGAAAGGTTATTTCGGTGTGTGTGTCGGTGGGCTGTAGAGATGATTTATTCGCGAGTGAAGCGCAATCGTGCCGGAATAATTCAATGCCCGAGCAAAGAATTATACTGGTAAACTCTTACGTAATCAACAACAAGGTCGGTTGGCTGGGGCGAATCAAAGGTCAGCGCGTCTCCGGCATAGCCGTTCAGCGGGAAACCTTCCGTGCCGTTGACGTTGCAGTTT
>JAEEGL017014971.1_pt1 | contig 11656 bp, 7 predicted proteins | sample 9134231 | NCBI WGS metagenome assembly JAEEGL01 (sample SAMN16246548, study PRJNA631951) | gut metagenome | biome: gut microbiome; feature: rumen; material: fiber-attached | host: Bos | place: Iran: Karaj | collected 2018-10 | reverse complement strand
CAATCCGAACACATGCAGTTCGACATCTTTCGTATAGGCATAATCTGTCCGGTAATCGCAGCTTCCCATAGGAAGAACCGTTCCTCCGCGAACCAGCAGCGGCATTGTCATGAATCCGTGCCTCTCTGTACGCCAGACGCCTCCCGTAATCTTCTCTCCAGTCAGGATGTTGAACCATTCACCAACAGGTATATAATAGGTAACCTTTCCGTCCTCCCGGAAGATCGGAGCCACCAGCAGCCGGTCGCCCAGCATATACTGCCGATCCAGATACTCGCAGGCGGGATCCTCCGGGAACTCCATCATCATCGGCCGCATCACAGGGGTTCCGTGCTCATGCGCCTCAACCGCCATCTGATAGAGATACGGCATCAGTCTGCATTTCAGCTTGCTGAAAGCGCGAACCACATCCACGCTTTCCTCATCGAAAAGCCACGGAACCCGGTAGCTGCCGGACCCATGAAGCCGGCTGTGACTGGATAGAAGCCCAAACGCCGCCCACCGTTTGTAGACATCCGCCGGTGCGGTCTGCTCAAACCCTGAAATATCATGGCTCCAGTAGCCGAATCCGCTGTGGCTCAAGCTGAGGCCCGCCCGGAGCGTTTCCGCCATGGAAACATACGAAGCACTGTTATCTCCGCCCCAATGCACCGGGAACTGCTGTCCTCCGGCGGTTGCGCTTCGCGCGAAGAGGATTGCTTCTCCCTCTCCTTTTTCCTTCTTCAGCAGATTGAAGACCATCTGATTGTACAGGAAAGTATAATAGTTATGCATTCTCAGGGGATCTGAATGGTCAAAGTAAACAATATCTCTTACGGGAATCCGTTCGCCAAAGTCCGTTTTCAAGCAGTCGATTCCCTGATCCAGAATCTTTTTCAGTTTGCCGCAGTACCATTCCCGGGCTGTCGGATTCGTCACGTCCAGAATTCCCATCCCTGCCTGCCACATATCCGTTTGCCAGACAGACCCGTCGGTTTTCCGGATCAGATAGCCGTTCTCCTGTCCTTCCTCAAAGAGAGGAGACGCCTGGGCAATATAGGGATTGATCCATGCGCACAACTTCAGGCCTTTTTCATGATACCTTTTCAGCATGCCCTCCGGATCCGGAAAAACGTCCGGATCCCAGGTGAAATCACACCAGTTGTATGCCTTCATCCAGTAACAGTCAAAATGGAAAACACTGAGCGGGATGTCCCGTTCCGCCATTCCGTCGATAAATGACGTCACTGTTTTTTCATTATAGTCGGTTGTAAAGGAAGTGGACAGCCACAGACCGAAGCTCCACGCCGGCAGCAGCGCCGGGCGCCCGGTCAGTGCTGTGTAGAGATCCAGCGTCGTCTTTGGCGTTCCCCCGTAAATAACATCATAGACCAAGGTTTCACCGGGAACGGAGAACTGGACACGTTCCACTTTTTCACTGGCAACTTCAAAGGAAACGTCCGATGAATCTTCCACAAAAACACCGTATCCGCGGTTCGTCATATAGAACGGAATGTTCTTGTACGCCAGTTCACTGGCCGTTCCGCCGTCCGCGTTCCACATATCCACACGCTGACCGTTCTTGACATAGGCGGTGAAACGTTCACCGAGGCCGTACACCGTCTCCCCGACTGCCAGATCCAGTGAATCTGACATATATGAAATGCCGCCCCGCTCCAGTGAGCAGGGACCGTCTTCCTCCAGCAGTGCCCGGCCCATGCCGTGGTAACCGCTGGATGTCAGTACTTCGCCTTGTGCATTCAGAAAATCCAGCCGCCATTCTCCTTCTCTGATCAGGGCGCGGGCTGTCAGATCACCGTTTTGAAAAACAGCTGCTTCCTTTCCGATCTGAATAGCGGGCTGGGTTTTTTCCGGATAAGTCTCGAAATGAGGGCCGTTATCTTTCTTCCCGGCAAAATGCGTGACCTGAACGCGGATGATGTTCTTCCGGGGGGCTGACAGCGTCACCCGAAGGGTTGCCCCGTTCAGCACATCTCCTCTGCCTTTCACAGGTTTGCACGCTGTCAGGAGATGGAGCATATCTTCCGATGCTTCTGCTCTTACGCACTGTGTGGCATAATTCATCCTGTATTCCGGCCTTGTCATCCAGTAACCGTTTGTGAATTTCATCTTTGATTGACCTCCGCCCGATAAATTGATTCTATTCAATCAGAAAGTCAGGATTTCGTCAACTTTTTTTAAGATCACAGAGACACCTACGGAAAAATAGCGTGTCTTATTTTTTCGATTCTGTCCTGTTTCTTCCGAAACCGTCAGGGTAGAATAAACCTGCAGACAGGGGAGATCCTGGCTGCACGGTAAATGGGAGCTGCCACATTAACTGTTCGTGCGTATGTAATATGGGTGGTAAAAATACCACCGCAGGTAAGCACCCGAAAGAACGAAAGGAGGGAACGGGCCATGCGTAAGAATAATAAAGGAAAGATGTTCCTGGCGATACTGCTGGCTTTGGTTATGCTGCTGTGTTCGCTCCCTGTGGGATATGCAGAAGACGCAGAAGCGGAGATTCTCACGACAGCAACGATTGCCCAGGCGCCGGAAGTGGCGGAAGAAACCGTCGAGCCGGAACCCGAAGTGATCGAGGTTCCAGCGGAAGAGCCGGCAGCGGACCCCGAAGTGATCGAAGTTCCCGAGGAAGAGCCGGCAGCAGACCCCGAAACTGTTGAAATCCCTGAAGAAGAGCCCGCGGCGGAGCCTGAAGTGACCAAGGTTCCCGAAGAAGAACCGGAGACAGCGCCCGAAACCGCTGAAATCCCTGAAGAAGAGCCCGCGGCAGAGCCCGAAGTGATCGAGGTTTCCGAAGAAGAACCGGAAACTGAGCCCGAAGCTATCGAAGAACCCGTGGAAGAATCTGAAACCGAAGAAGAGCCCGAAGAAGGTCTCGTAGAGTTTGAGGACGAGGATGCCGGTTTTGTTTCGGAAGAACTGCTGGAAGACTTCAACAATCCCGACACCTATGATACGGCAGAATTCAGCGGTACTGTAGAGATCGAAATGAAAAACAGCGAAATCTACTACGGCCGGGATGTGACGCTGGTAGCGAAGGTCTCCGGCGTGGAGATGAACAACCGCCTCGTATGGGAAGCCAACGACGGCGACGACCGCGGCTGGTTCACCGTCGGCAGCGGTCCCGAATACACTTTCACCGTCACCCCCGAGATCGTGAACCGCGAGTATCGCGTCTCCCTCTTCACTGTCGACTGACTAAGCTGTGAGAGCCCCAACCGCCTGCCAAAGTCTGATTGAATGTCTGTTGCTTCTTGTTCTCTTTCCTTTACTGCTGCAATGGCGTTCATCAGCTTGACTTAATGTTGACTCTAAGCTTTAATATAGATCCTGGATGACTACTTTGGTGGATCGGAGATCATGCGGTATGGACTACAGCCAGTATGAAAACTATGGATTTGATCGTTTCAGCGCTTTCAATATGTCAACCGGTTATGAAGAACGGAGCTATCAGGCGCACTGGCATTCCTATGGTGAAATCGTGCTGGTAGGTCCCGGTGAAACCAATATCTTCATGCTCAACCAGAATACTTATAAACTGGCTGAAGGAGATTTCCTGCTAGTCTGGCCGATGGAAATGCACGCGATCATTGACGCGGACCGGAAAGAATCATTGATCATCCAGTTCAGCAATGCTTTTATGAATACGCTGTTCGATCTGCAGCGAATCATGCATTTCTACAGAAATCTTCATGTGCTGTGCATCCATTCACATGCACAGCTGGTTTCAAAGCTCAGAATCATTGCGGATAAAATGAAGGAGATCTTTTTTTCGGCCGGACACGACCGGGAACTCCGCTGCTGTATGCTTCTGATGGAGTTTATGCTGACGCTGGACGAGCACAGGGAAGAATTTGCACCTGAAGTCAGGGCGGGAAATGCATACAGTTATTCCGATACGGTCATGCGCCGGATGATCATGGTGACAGATTATATCAAGAATAATCTGACAGCGGATGATCTGTCACAGGGCACGATGGCGGAAATGGCCGGAATCAGCAAAGATTACTTCTCGAGAATCTTCCGGAATGTCACCGGAACCAATTACAGCAAATGGCTGAATATCATCCGTCTGGAAAAGGCAACGGAGCTTCTTGCGGATAAACAGCTGACGCTGACAGAGACTGCCATGCTCTCCGGTTTTCAAAGCATATCCAGCTTTAACAGGGTTTTCCGTGAAGAAAAAGGAATGTCGCCGGGTGAGTATCGCGCATTATTGGAGCCTTCGGATACAGGCGGAGAATGATCGATGAAAACGGTGAAGGCCGCATTTTCGAAATAGGCAGTATGTGGGCATAGCGTGAGGTGAACGAGTGTGAAACCCTGTACTGTCGATGAATAATGAAGTGATGCAAAAGGAATTTCTCCGTTATATCCTGTGAACGACCATATGAGAAAGTGAACGAAATACGCCATAGCGGTACCCACCAAAGGAGAAGAACATTGGAAAACAAAAGCATCACAATCAGAGAAGAACGAATCTCAGCAGTGGAGTATATCGATTTCCTGAAGAGAACGGATCTGGGATCCCAGTATCCAAAGGAGCGGTTTGAAGAACGGATTGCCCGGCTTGTCAAAAACGTTTCGATCAGCCTGGTGGCCAGGAATGAACAGGGCAGGATTGCGGGCGTGCTGTTCGGCCTGACAGATTTCTGCTACTGGCTGTACGTCACCGACCTGGGGGTTGACCGGGACTACGAAAGGCAGGGCATCGCAAGAAGGCTTATGAAAACCGCCCACGAACTGGCAGGCGGGGAAAAGGATATTGCCGTATATCTGATCGCTAATGAAAACGCGGTGCCTTTTTATGAAAAACTGGGCATGAAACATGCCGACGACGTGATGCAGTTTAACCACATCGAGTGGACAGAATGGACCGTGGAATAGGCAGCTTCCATCATTTATTGAGAAAACTTTATAGATTATGAGGAGACCAGTTATGAAATGAAGCTCTGCGGTTTTCGCCTGTTGACAAAACTACCGATCGGTAGTATATTTGCTTCCGGTAAGATGTTTTCGGAAAGGAAGGCGTTTCGGTGAAGGACAGGAAGGAAGAAATCATCGACGCGACTCTGGAACTGGCGGCAGAGAACGGCCTTGGGACGGTATCCATGCAGCAGATTGCGGATAAAGTCGGAATCACAAAAGCGTCGCTGTACAACCACTTTTCATCCAGGGATGAGATCGTGAGCGCTATGTATGAGTGCCTCCGGAAGGCCTCCCGGGAAAAGGCGGAAATCGGAAAAACGGATTATGACACGCTGACCGGGGACCTTTCCCTGAAGGAGATCCTGGAAGGCGCCGTCTGCTCCTACATCCGGATCGTGAGCGACCCGCGTATGTTTCTATTCTACAGGATCATTATGTCTGAAAGAACCCTCAACCGCGAAGCTGCAGAGATCATGGTCAAAGAAACCAAGACTATGATCAATTCCACAAAAACGCTTTTTTACGCGCTGCAGGTCAAGGGGATTGCTGACTTTGGCAATGTGGATTCGGCTGCCCTCTCCTTCGCGATGGCGGTACACGCGATCATTGATTACCGCTTCGACCTGGAACACGCCGGCATGGCGCCGGACAGTGATATGATGCCGGACTTTATCGAAGCGTTCAGCCGGCTGTATGCACCTGGAAAGGAAAGGGATGCAAATGGAAAATAAACCGATGATCCGGAGAATGAGCCTGTGGGCCTGCATATGCGGAATCCTGAGTGTGATTTTCTATGTGCTGCATGACGTGATCGGCGCGGCGAATTACCCGGGCTATCACTGGACCACGCAGGCTGTCAGCGACCTGACGGCACTGAATGCGCCGTCCTTCCCGATTGCCCGCGGGCTTTCCGGTATTCACGGAATCTTTACCGCGGTCTGCTGTTCATTCCTCTGCGTGATGCTGAAGGATACACGGAAAAGCCTGCGCATCGGAATTTACCTGTTTACAGCGATGCACGCGGTTTCTGCGATCGGGTATTCGCTGTTCCCGCTTTCCGGAAGCGGCTACGACGGAAGTGTCCAGTCCTTTATCCATGTCTATATCGTGACGGTGACGGTGGTTCTCCTTTCCATCGTTTCACTGGTTTTGATCTCTGCGGGAAGCTTCCGGGACCGCCGGAAAAGCCTTGGCTTTGTTTCCCTGGCAGCCCTGGTGTGCATGTTCTTCGGCGCTGTGGGCAGCACAAATCTGCCGAAGGAGATCTTCGGTGTCGTGGAACGATTCAGTACTTACAGCGCTGTTGTTTTCACCGGTGTCCTGGGCGTTTACTGGTATATTGACTCGGGAAAGAACGGATAAACGATGCGAATGGCTGTGTTCTCAGATATCCATGGAAACCTTCGAGCGCTGAAGGCGTTTCTTGAGCAGATTAACGGAAAATGTCCTGCCCTGACCGTTTTCCTGGGGGATATCTTCCGGCGCGGGAATAAGGAGCCGGAATTTTGGTTCCTGTATGAGGAACTGTCATTTGCGTTTCTTTTCCCGATACTCGCCCGGTGTCATTCCGGTTGTTTCTTTGAATACTTTCGAAAAATGCCCCTGGCTGGAAAAGCCCAGATAAGCAGCAATAACAGATGCGGATCGGTCTGTATATCGGAGGAGGCGTTTCCCCTCCTCTATTTTTTCATTGCGAACGAAGGCGGCCAGTGGAACACCTGCTTCCTGAGTAAATCTGCGAGATAAATGCTGACGGCTCAGAAACAGATGTACAGCAATCTGTTCGGTTGTGATTGTTTCTGACAGATGATGCTGAATATAGTTTGCGACATTCTTTACCAGTTCAGAAGCATAGTTTCCATGACGTATCCGCTGCACCTGCTGCGTGTAAAACAGGATCATATCGTATTGCAGTTTGGTGATCTGGCTCCCGTCCGTCATCATTTCGCATTCCTGAATATACGCGTCACTGGAGGTCAGCGCATCTTCCACGTCCATTCCGCCGCGGATAGCTGCCCGGCTTGCTTCCGCAGTTGTGACAATAAAAGTGTTTTTGACCTGCCGCAGCTGCTCCCGGGCCATTATACCCGGACGAACCGCCGGAGCATTCTGAGCAAATGATTCCAAAGCAGCAACATCCCCTTTACGGATGATGTTCATAATCGTTTGCTCGATGGCCAATGTGTTGTGAAGCTCTTCCGGAGGGGTTACTCTTTCTGAAAGCCGTTCTTCAGAACGCTTTTTCTCCAATCCGAATTGGTTTTCTCCTCCGATCAGGTCGTTCAGGGTAATCTTTTCGTGGTTTAGCATAAAATTGATGGCGCACATCATCTGCATCATGCTTTCCAGGGGAAGACGAATGATCTGTTTCATGCCGGAAAGGAAATCCGGAACATCATCCGGAGCCAGATTCAGCTGAAAGGCCATATCCTTCAGTTCCTGATCCTGTGCGGCTGCCTGTCTGCTTGGACCGATTACGATCCTGTATGTGTCGCCGATGACTTCACCGTAATAGAAGAAATTCGGCGTAACAAAAAAACGAATATGGTCATTCGGTACCGATATTTCGTTATGTTCCAGCAGAATCGGATCTGCCGGGAGCGTTACAACGCTATGATAGAAGCACAGCCGATCTTCTTTATACAGCCTGACCGGAATACCAGACAGATTTCCGACAATTGTACATAAATAGACCAGATCTTCTTTTTTCATGAAGCACCCCCAAACACGCGACAATTATAAAGCAATTGCGACAAATATGCAATACACGAGCATCGGAATCTGTTAAAATGATATCAGCTGAAAACTGGCAGAACGGAGGAAACATCCTGTACCATCCGACTGCGAAAGGAGTCACCTTTATGGAAAAACTTTCCGCCCCGATTTTTGACAGCCGCATAAAAAGCGATACCGTCACAAAAGCTGAAAAGTGGCTGGGATATTTGCTTGGACCGGCAGGCGCTCTGCTGTTGAATGCCGTTCTGGCAACCTATCTGAATGTCTATTATACAGATGTTCTGAACCTGACTCCGCTGTGGGGCGGTGTTTTCCTGACAATTTTTCCGATCGTGTCCAAGGTGATCGACGCTATTACCAATGTTGTGATGGGCCAGGTGATCGACCGTACGCATACGAAGCAGGGAAAGGTCAGACCCTGGCTGCTGCTGTCAGCATTCCTGGTACCGCTGACAGGTATTCTCCTGTTTACGGTTCCGGAAAACAACGATACCGTAAAGGCAATCTGGGTTATGGTCTCTTATAATCTCTTTTACTCTTTTGCATATACCATCTTCAGCATGAGCCACAGCCTGATGGTTCCGCTATCCACCCGGGACGGCACAGCGCGCGGCGGCCTGAGCGTGTTCAATCAGATCACGACAATCATGATGAGCGGTATCCTGGTCGCTCTGGTGTTCCCTATGGTCATCATGCCGATGATCGGTGTCGACAAATCCAAATGGATTACGCTGATGTCCATTATTTCCATTATTGCCCTGCCGCTGACCCTGCTGGAATATTATTTCACCAAAGAACGCGTGACAGAGGAAAGCGCCAAAGAGGAAAAGGAGCAAGACAGGCTTCCTTTCCTGAAACAGATGAAGGTTCTCTTCACAGATAAGTACATGATTCTGATGTACATCTATTTCTTCGTCTATACCGTTGGCATGACGATGAAAAACCTGGGGCTGGTTTATTACTGCAATTATGTTCTGGGGACATATAACGACGGAATTACTCAAATGCTTGTATCAGTGATCGGCGGAATTCCCATGGGCATCGGGATTTTCGCGGTCTGGCCGCTGGCCAAGAAATTCGGCAAGCGGAATGTGACCATGTTCGGGTTTGTGCTGTATGCTGTCGGAAGCCTGATCTGCTGGCTGTTCCCGACGAGCCTGGTGATTGTCCTGGTCGGTCAGTTTATCAAGAACATCGGCGGCCTCCCTTGTGCCTATGTGTTCATGGCGCTTTTCGCAGATTGTCTGGACCATCTGGAATGGCGGAAAAACATCCGGATGGACGGCGCTGCTATGAGCATTTATAACATTATCGCGGTTGCCATGGTCGGAATCATGACCGGAGTATTCAACTCACTGCTCGCCGGAACCGGATACATTGCTCCGATTACAGCAGGGAATGTTTCAGAGGCCGCAACGACACTTGCTACAAACGGCTGGACAGCACAGGTTGCACTTGAAAGCTTAAAACCCGCAGCAGACGGTGTGCTGACGGTAGCAATGCAGCAGCCTGCCGGCGTAAATTGGGTCATTTCCTTTGCGTTTGTCGGATTGGAAGTCTTTACGGGGATTATCCTGGTGATCATCCTGAAATTCCTCGATGTGGAAAAGAACATTGCCAAAGAGCAGGCTGAGATCAAAGCGCGGCACGAAAAGGCGGAAGCTTAATCCGGGAGAGAAATATGTACGAATACGAAAGAGAGCATAATGAAATCCTGCGGCGCTTCGGAGCGGAATGCGCGGTGCTGCTGAAGTCCGACGGTATGTTTCCCCTGACTGGCCCCTGTGATATAGCGCTCTATGGCAGCGGAGCACGCCAGACCGTAAAGGGCGGCACAGGCTCCGGCGAAGTCAATTCCCGTACCTTTGTTACAGCCGAAGCAGGCCTTGAAGCAGCCGGATTCCGGATTACCAGCAAAGCCTGGTTAGATCGATACAGTGAAATCCGGCCGAAAGCAAAAAAGAAGTTCATCCGCGAGTTAAAGCGTTCGGCACTGAAACGCGGAACACTGGCAATTCTGGACAGTATGGGTGCTGTGATGCCTGAGCCCGAATATGATATCCCGCTGAATGGCACCGGCAATGCCGCCATCTATGTCCTGGCACGGATCTCCGGAGAAGGCTCGGACCGCAAGCCGGTTCCCGGTGATATCCTGCTGACTGAAACGGAAAAGCGCGATATCCTCGCCCTTAACCGGGAGTACGACAAATTCATGCTGGTCCTGAACGTCGGCGGGGTGATTGACCTGTCACCGGTTATGGAGGTCAGGAATATCCTGCTGCTCAGCCAGCCGGGCGGAGAAACCGGACATATTCTTGCAGACATCATTCTTGGGGAAAGCGCTCCTTCCGGCAAGCTGACGACGACCTGGTTTGCCTGGGAAGATCATCCGGCTGTCGGTGATTTCGGAGACAGATATGACACACACTATACCGAAGGGATCTATGTCGGTTACCGATATTTTGACAGTGTTGGAAAAAAGCCGCTGTTTCCCTTTGGCTACGGATTGAGCTATACCCGATTTATGCTCGGCGAGGCAGAAACAGCAGAAGAGAAAGGCAGAATCAACATCAGCATTCCGGTGAGAAATGCGGGAGACCGCAGCGGAAAAGAAGTTCTGCAGCTTTATGTTTCCCAGCCCAGAGGAAAGCTGGACAAACCCTATCAGGTGCTTGCGGCGTTTGAAAAAACAAACGAACTGAAACCGGGCGAGGAACAGTCGATAATATTGTCCTTTGATCTGCGCGACCTGGCTTCCTATGACGCCGCATGCGCAGCATGGATTCTGGAACCGGGTGACTATGTGCTGCGAATCGGCACATCCAGCCGGGACACACAAGCTGCAGCTGTGGTGTGCCTGAACGGGGAAGCCGTTATCCGGCAAGTCAGGAACTGCCTTGGCAGACCGGAATATACGGACTGGAAACCGGAACATCTGCCGAGTGAAGGCATCGGATCTCTTCCGGTCATTCCGGTTGACGCTGCCCTTTTTACAACAGAAACAGTTCACTACACGCGCACTGAAGAGACGGATTCTGCACTTGAAACCCTGAGTGATGATGAGCTTTGCCTGCTGAATATCGGCGCTTTCAAACAGAAGGCTTCCAACAGCGTCATCGGCGCGGCCGGGCAGTCCGTTGCCGGAGCCGCAGGAGAGACAGTCAGCTGCCTGAAAAACAAAGGTATCCCAGCAGTGGTTATGGCAGACGGACCGGCAGGCCTGCGCCTGAGCCGGCAGTATACCCGGGATGAAAAGGGCGTACATGGGATCGGAAGCAATATGCCGGAAAGCGTGATGGAACTGATGCCGGCACCTGCGGCGTTTGTCATGAAGCTCCTGGAAAAGAATAATAAGGTAACAGGCGAAATCCTGGAACAGAATTGCAGCGCGATCCCGATCGGTACCGCGCTGGCACAGAGCTGGAACCTGGATTTTGCCGAGCATTGCGGCAATCTGGTCGGCGATGAGATGGAGCGCTTCGGTATCCATCTCTGGCTTGCTCCTGCGCTCAATATTCATCGGGATATCCGCTGCGGACGGAATTATGAATATTATTCAGAGGATCCGCTGATCTCCGGGCGCTTTGCGGCCGCCGTGACCCGCGGAGTGCAGAAGCATCCCGGCCGTGGGACGACGATCAAGCATTTTGCCGCCAACAACCAGGAAACCAACCGCTATGGCAGCAACAGTATCGTCAGCGAGCGGGCGATGCGCGAAATCTACCTGCGCGGTTTTGAGATCGCCGTGAAGGAAAGTCAGCCGCACGCGCTGATGACTTCCTACAACCTGCTGAACGGCATCCATACCTCTGAACGGCGTGACCTGATCGAAAATATTCTGCGGGCCGAGTTTGGCTTTAAGGGGATCGTCATGACCGACTGGCTTGTTGCTGCCCTGAATTCAGGGAAAAAGAAGTATCCTGTACCGAATGCCGCGAGAATTGCAGCCGCCGGCGGAGACCTGGTGATGCCGGGCGGACCGGGT
>JAEEGL016702857.1_pt1 | contig 11656 bp, 6 predicted proteins | sample 9134231 | NCBI WGS metagenome assembly JAEEGL01 (sample SAMN16246548, study PRJNA631951) | gut metagenome | biome: gut microbiome; feature: rumen; material: fiber-attached | host: Bos | place: Iran: Karaj | collected 2018-10 | reverse complement strand
TTGTTCTGCAGGAAATCGGGCAGGCTTTCTTTATCCTCCCTGTTCACGCAGTAGGACGCCAGCAGGGCCATCCCCCACGGACCGCCTTCTCCGGCGGTCGCCATGACGGAGACCGGAACGTTGAGCGCATCAGCAAGCAGCTGCTGTCCGACGCCCTTCGTCTTGAAAAAGCCGCCGTGGCCGTAGAGCGTGTCCACCCGGACCTTCTCCTCTTTTAAGAGGATGTTGTTCCCGAGTTTCAGCGTCGCAAGCGCCGAATACAGAAGCGAACGCATGAAATTCGGAAGCGTGAAGTCCGCTTCCTGAGAGCGCACGAGCATCGGGCTTCCGGTGCCCACGTGCGTGATCGCCTCTCCCGAAACGTAGTTGTAACTGAGCACCTGACCGCAGTCGGGGCTTCCCTCGAGCGCCGCCTTAAACAGCGCCGTGTACAGTTCGTTCGTGTCAGGTTTGAAGCCGAGACGCTCCATGCCCTCTTTCATGATCCGTATCCAGGCGTTCAGGTCGGACGTGCAGTTGTTGCAGTGCACCATTGCGACCGGCGACCCGTCCGGAGTCGTGACCATGTCGATGGCTTCGTAATAATCTGACAGTGCCTTCTCCAGAACGACCATCGAGAAGACAGAAGTGCCGGCGGAGACGTTGCCGGTCCGCATGCGCACCGCGTTCGTCGCTGCCATGCCCGTGCCCGCGTCGCCTTCCGGCGGTGCAACCACGCACCCCGCCTCAAGAGTTCCCGTCGGGTCAAGAAGCCTTGCCCCTTCTTCCGTCAGAAGACCGGCGTCCGCTCCCGCAGTCACTGCTTTCGGGAAGATCTCGCGTGCCTTGAATCCGTAGCCCGCTTCGGCGTTCAGCCGGTCAAAGATGTCGATCATATGCTGATCGTAATCCATCGTCCTGCTGTCGACGGGCATGATGCCCGAGGCTTCGCCGATGCCGACGACCCAGTTGCCCGTCATCCGGTAATGCATCCAGCCCGCAAGCGTGTTGACACGGCACAGATCCTTCAGATGCGGCTCCCTGTTTAATACGGCCTGCCGCACATGCGCTATCGTCCAACGCTGGGGAATGTTGAAATGAAACAGTTCCGACAGTTCTGCCGCGGCTTCGCCCGTAATCGTGTTCCGCCAGGTCCTGAACGGTACGAGCAGCTCGTCCCTGTCGTTAAAGGCTAGATAGCCGTGCATCATGGCCGAAAAGCCGAGGGCCTTCAGCTTCTTGATCTTCGTTCCGTACTGCCTTTCGACATCTTCCTGCAGTGCCGAAAAGCATTCCTGCAGACCTTCGTAGAACTGATCCTCCGGGTAAGTCCACACGCCGTTCTCGAAGCGGTTCTCCCATGTGTAGTCGCCAGATGCGGCAGGCACGTGGTTTTCGTCGATCAGGACCGCCTTGATCCTGGTCGAGCCGAACTCGATGCCGACGATGCCGCGTCCTTCGTCGATCAGTCGTCTGATATCCATCTTTTTTCCTCCGATGAATTGGTTTTCTCTCAAGACCGTTTGTTTCCGTGAAAAACGCTGCCTCCGCAAAGAGACAGCGTTTGAGTGTTTGTCACGGCGTCAGCCGCTTCGGGCTTCTGAACAGGAACTCTGCTTCATTGATATGCAGACCGGTCAGCAGCATGGTCAGGCGGTCGATGCCCAGACCGAATCCGCCGTGAGGCGGGCAGCCGTATTTGAAGAACTCGAGGTAGAACTTGACGTCCTCGCCGAGGCCCTTCTCTTCCGCCTGCTTTTTCAGGATCTCATAGCGGTGCTCGCGCTGCGCGCCCGTCGTGATCTCGACGCCGCGCCAAACGAGGTCGTAGCCCTGCGGCACGCCGTCCTCGTCACGCATGTGGTAGAACGCACGCTTCTCGGCGCTGTAATCCGTGATGAACAGGAACTCATGTCCGTAATGCTTCTTCACCCAGTCATAGGAAAGGCGTTCCGCCTCCGTCGTCAGATCGCCTTTTTCGCTCTCCGGGACCGTGAAACCAAAGTCCTCCTCAAGGCCCCTGTAAAGGTCCGCAAGGGAAACTTCCGGGAACGGCAGTGTCGGAACGATGATCTCTGTCCCGAACAGCTCCTGAAGCCTGTCGCCGTATTTGTCCTTGACCTTCTTAAGCATATCGGTCAGAAGTTCCGCTTCGAACTTCATGACGTCGCGGAACGAATCGATATATGAGAACTCGATGTCGAAGCAGGTAAACTCGGTCGCGTGCTTGGACGTAAAGGACTTCTCGGCGCGGAACACCGGGCCGACCTCGAAGTAGCGGTCAAAGCCCGCCGCCATCGCCATCTGCTTGTAGAACTGCGGAGACTGCGCCAGATACGCCTTCCTGTCAAAGTAGCTGACTTCGAAGACTTCGGAGCCCGATTCGGAAGCCGTCGCAATGAGCTTCGGCGTATGCAGCTCAATGAAATCACGGTCCAGAGCAAAGTCGCGCATCGCGCGAGTCACTTCGGTCTGCACCTTGTACAGCAGCTGGTTCTTATCAGTCCGAAGATCGATCCAGCGGTAGTCCAGACGGTCGTCCACGCCGGAGCGGGGGACTGCGGGCTTCTTCTTCGTCGCCGGGATCTCTTCGCGCTGGATCGGCAGCGCTGCCGCGATCGATTCGATCCGGATCTCACGCGGGATCATTTCCATGCCGTTCAGCTTCACGTATTCGGACGCAAAGGCCGTGCCGATGACCGAGATGACGGAGTCGCCCGTCAGCGGTGCGATCGTCTCGGCAATCTCGGGCAGCTTTTCCTTCTCGATCGTGATCTGCAGCTTACCGGTGATGTCCTTCAGCACGATGAATGCCATTTTGGAGGAATCGCGGTAGTTTTCCACAAAGCCCTGCACCAGGATCTCTTCGTTCAGATGATCTTTCACATCTTTCAGCATCGTTCTCTTCATTTTTTACTCCTGTCCGCCACCGCAGCCTGTTTATGGCATCCGCGGATGACGCTGTGATTCTGTATCTTTCGGACCCGTCTTCCGTGATCAGCCGATCGGGTTCTCGTAGAATTCCCGGATCTCGGCATAGCCTTCCAGGGCCAGCTGTTCCTTCTGGAATTTCTTGTTCTTGATCATGTTCGCAACCAGAACCTGCCGGCCTTCCGACCGAAGCCCGGCCGCTTCCTTAAACGCAGCAGCTCGCTTGTCCGCGGACAGTCCGCGCTCAAGAAGGAACGCGGTCTTTTCCGTCGCATCCGGGATGCTTAAGCCGTTCTCCATGAGAATGCCGACGATCCGCTCAAAACCGATCGAGAAACCGCACGCAGGCGTGGGTTGTCCCGCAAACCGGCCAACCATCTCGTCGTACCGTCCGCCGCCGCCGACAGAGGAGCCGAATTCCGGCACCGCGACCTCAAAGATCGGTCCCGTGTAATAGCCCATGCCGCGCACGAGCGTCGGATCGAATACGACTTCATAACCGCTCTCATTCGCAGCGTTCACAAGATCGAAGATCTCCTGAATGCTTTCGGGTATCTCCACAGTGCGGAACACATTCATGAATGCCTTCGCGCCGTCTTCCTCCATGCCGAGCTTTTGAAGTTCTGCCGTGACGCCTTCTTCTCCGATCTTGTCCATCTTGTCAAGCGCGATGAACACGTCCTCGTACAGGTCCTCCGAAAGGCCCGTCTTTTCGGCAAGCGCCCTTAAAAGCTTCCGGTCGTTCACGCGTATCACGACGTTCTTGAAGCCGATCTTTTTCAGCACCGTCATCATCGCAAGGATCAGTTCTGTCTCGCACAGATTCGACGCATCTCCGAAAACGTCGATGTCGCACTGATAGAACTCGCGGAAACGGCCCTTCTGCGGACGCTCGGCCCGGAAGACCGGTCCGATCTGAAGCGCTTTGAACGGCTTCGGAAGTTCCTGCTGATGCATGGCGTAAAAACGCGCGAGCGGCATCGTCAGGTCGTAGCGCAGACCGCTGTCGGCAAGGTCGTTCTCCTCTTTCGCGTTTTGAAGATCGAACTTCTCGCCGCGCTTCATGATCTTGAAGATCAGTTTTTCATTCTCGCCGCCCTGCTTCCCCTGAAGGTTCTCGATCGACTCCACGACAGGCGTTTCGATCTCCGTATATCCGAAGCTTTTATAAGTCTTCCGGATCAGGTCCAGGAGATAGGTCCTGATCTCCATCTCTGCCGGCAGAATGTCCCGCATGCCGGTCACCGGTTTCTTGTTCATGGATGCTCCTTTATCCGCCTTCTTTCTTCAGGCGTTTTCCTCACAGAAGTCCTTTCTCCTTCAGGACGGACTTCACGAATTCTTCGTCGTTATAGCGCCGCTTTACGCCGTGATCCTCCTGCCAGGACTCGTGCCCGAGCCCGATGATCGTGATCAGATCGCCGTCCTCGGCGTTGTCGAGTGCGTAGCGGATCGCTTCTTCGCGGTCCTTGATCGCGATGTAATGCGGATCCTTTGCCTTCCTTAGCCCGACCTCGGTATCGGCGAGGATCTCTTCGAACGTCTCCCACCGGTTGTGACCGGATGTCACGATCGCAAGATCCGCCAAAGCGCCGGCAGCTTCTCCCATGCCGTATCTGCGCCCCTTCGACCGGTTGCCGTCCGCGCCGAAGATGCAGATCAGCCGCTTCGGGCGGTACTCGCGCAGGGCTTCCAGATGGTGGCGGGTCGAGGCTCCGTTATGCGCAAAGTCCACGCAGACAGAAAACCTGCCTTTATAGATGATGTCGTCCCGGCCTTTGATATGCACGTTCAGAAGGCCGCGCTTCACGGCGTCTGCCGAAATCCCCAGGATGTTTGCGGCCGCGATCGCGGCAAGCGCGTTCCAGACGTTGAATGCGCCGGGGAAAGGTATCCTGAAACTGCCTTCGCATTTCCCGGCTGTTTTAAACGCAATGCCGGGAACGCCTGTCTCCTCGTCAAAGATGCCGTGTACATCGTATGCACGGTAATCCGCCGTCACTTTGTCAGGCCTCATCTCCTTGCGGTCCGCATTCCCCACGAAGTTCCCGTCGGCATCGAACCGTTCTACCGGCACGTCTTCGACGCTGAAATACGCAAGCGGCGCATTGCAGCCGACATATTGCAGAACGCTGTCCGAATACGGATCGTCCGCATTGACAAGGCCGATGCGGCTATGATTCAGAAGCGCCGCCTTGCAGGCCATATAATCTTCAAAAGTCTCGTGTTCGTTCGGACCGACGTGATCGCCCTCCTGAATGTTCATGAAGATGCCGCAGTCGAATATAAAACCGTCGCAGCGATGCATCTTCATTGCCTGAGACGAGACCTCCAGCACGCAGGAATCGATTCCCGCCAGGACCATGTTGCTTAAGATCTTCTGCAACTGGTCGTAGTCTGGCGTCGTGTTCGCGAGCTCGAATGCAGTATCCGCGTATTCCACGCCGTTCGTTCCGATGATGCCCGGATTTCTGCCGGCGGCTTTTAAGACGTGATACAGCATGTGCGCCGTCGTGATCTTCCCTTTCGAGCCGGTGATCCCGACGATCGTCAGTTTTTCAGCAGGATGCCCGTACCAGGCCGCGTGAACAAAAGCGCCGGCTTCGCGCGTGTTTCCGACGCGCACGATCGCAGCGCCGCACCCGTTCGGAAGGTCCAGATCCTGCTCTGTGAGGAATGCGGCAACGCCTTTTCCGGCCAGTGCCCGCACGACCTCCGGGTCGTGCGTGTCAAACCGCGCTCCCTTCGTGCAGATGAACAGATCGCCCGCCTTCGCGGTCCTGTTGTCGCGGGAAAGTCCTGTGATCTCCCGGTCCAAATCGCCGCCCTTCAGTTCATATTCGATTCTTGAAAGCAGTTCACGCAGTTTCATTCGTTCATTCCCAGGATGTCGTGTGCGACGAACACGCCGGACGCCGACGCGTGCGAAAGGGAATGCGTCACGCCGGAACCGTCGCCGATCATGTAAAGACCCGGGTGCCGGGTCTGCAGGCGTTCGTCTACTTCGACCTCCATATTATAGAATTTGACTTCGACGCCGTATAAAAGCGTATCCTCGTTCGCCATGCCCGGCGCGATCTTGTCAAGTGCATAGATCATTTCGATGATGCCGTCAAGAATGCGTTTCGGCAGCACGAGGGACAGGTCTCCGGGCGTCGCATTCAGGGTCGGACGCACCGTTCCTTCCTCGATCCGCTTTTCGGTCGAACGCCGCCCGCGCTCCAGATCACCGAACCTTTGCACGATGACGCCGCCGCCCAGCATGTTCGACAGCCTGGCAATCGACTCGCCGTATTCGTTCGAATTCTCGAACGGGACGGAGAAATGTTTGGAGACGAGCAGTGCGAAGTTCGTGTTCTCGGTCTTTTTGGCAGGGTCCTCGAAGGAATGCCCGTTCACCGTGATGATGCCGTTCGTGTTCTCGTTGACGACGATACCGTGCGGATTCATACAGAACGTGCGGACGTTGTCCTCAAATTTCTCTGTCCTGTAAACGATCTTTGATTCGTACAGCTCATCCGTGATGTGCTCGAAGATCGCTGCCGGGATCTCTACGCGCACGCCAAGGTCCACACGGTTCGACTTTGTCGGGATCTGAAGTTTGTCGCACAGGTCCTCCAGGGATTTCGAGCCCGAGCGGCCGACGGAGATGATGCATTTATCGCAGGCATACGTCTCTCCTCCAGCAGTCACAAGATATCTGCCGTTTTCGATCTCCACATCCGTCGCCGGCGTATCGAAATAGAAATCCACTCGGTCCTTCAGTTCCGCATACAGGTTTCCCAGGACCTTATAATTGATGTCCGTTCCAAGATGGCGCACGGATGCAGACAGCAGCGTCAGCTTGTTCTGCATGCAGATCTTCTTCAGCGCCGTTCCGGCAGTGGAATACATCGTCGTGCCTTCCCCGCCATGGGACATGTTGATCGTATCGACATAGTGCATCAGTTCCAGCGCCTTCTCCTTGCCGATGTGCTCGTACAGGGTGCCGCCGAAATCATTCGTGATGTTGTATTTTCCGTCCGAAAATGCGCCCGCGCCTCCGAAGCCCGACATGATCGAGCAGACCGGGCAGTTGATGCAGGATTTGACCTTCTTCCCGTCGATCGGGCATTTCCGCTTTGACAGGGGGTGGCCGGTCTCGAAGACCGCAACCGTTTTATCCGATTTGTGGGCAAGTTCCCATGCTGCATAGATGCCGCCTGGTCCTGCGCCGATGATGAGGACGTCGGACTTCTTCATGCCTTCCTCTGTATCTTCATCTCCGTCAGGGAATGATCCGGCCTTCCGTTCGGCCGTTGCATTTCCGCTCCTTACAAAAGACCACAGAAATGCTTTATAATCGTATCACAAAGCCATGCCGATTTCAAGGCTCGGAGCGAAAAAGAAAAGTCGGCGGGGTATGCTTTGGGCAAAAAAAGCGGTCCGCCGTACGGCGGACCGCCTCTCTTTTTTATGAAGCTCCGTTATGACCGTATCACTTCTGCCTGCAGGCCGAAGCCGTCGGTGCCGATCTCGATCACGTCTCCCTCGGATATGTCTCCTGCGACGATGATCCTAGCCGCCGCGGTCTCCACGTATTTCTGCAGATACCGCTTCATCGGGCGGGCACCGTAAGTCGGATCGTAGCCATGGTCGATCACGTACCGCTTCGCGTCGTCCGTCAGCCGGATCGAGAGTTCCTTGTCCGCAAGGCGCCTGTTCACGTCCGCGATCATCAGTTCCACGATGCCGCCGATGTCTTCCTTCGACAGCGGCCTGAACAGGATCGTCTCGTCCAGACGGTTCAGAAATTCCGGTCTGAAGTGCGCACGCAATTCCGCCAGAACGGCCGTTTCGGCATTTTCGGAGATCTCCCCGAATTCGTCGATGCCGTTCAGAAGATACTGCGAGCCGATGTTCGACGTCATGATGACGATCGTGTTCTTGAAGTCCACTGTTCTGCCCTGCGAATCCGTGATGCGGCCGTCGTCCAAGACCTGCAGCAGCACGTTGAACACGTCCGGATGGGCTTTCTCGACCTCATCGAACAGCACGACGGAATAAGGCTTCCTTCGGACCGCTTCGGTCAGCTGGCCGCCCTCATCGTATCCTACGTATCCCGGAGGTGCGCCAATGAGCCGCGCGACCGAGTGCTTCTCCATGTACTCGGACATGTCGATACGCACCATGTTCGTTTCATCGTCGAACAGGGCTTCGGACAAAGCCTTCGCCAGTTCGGTCTTGCCGACGCCGGTCGGGCCCAGGAACAAGAACGAGCCGATAGGCTTCGAAGGATCCTTGATGCCCGCTTTGGACCTCAGGATCGCCTCGGCCACTTTCCGCACAGCCTCATTCTGCCCGATCACCCGCTTGTGCAGCTCATCTTCCAGATGCAGAGTTTTGCTGCGCTCCGACTCCGAAAGCTTCGAGACAGGAATGCCGGTCCACCGGCTGATGATCCTCGCGATCTCGTCTTCGGTCACCATCTCGTGCACGAGCGTGAAGTCCGTCTTTTCGGAGGCCTTTTCTTCAGCCTCCAGTTCCGCGCGCAGTTTCGGCAGTTCGCCGTACTGCAGCTGCGCGGCTTTGTTGAAATCGTAATCCTGCTTCGCGATCTCGATCCTGGCGTTCAGATCGGCAATGTCCTCCCGCAGCTTCGAAAGTTTTTCGATGCGGGCCTTTTCATTGTCCCACTGCGCCTTCTGCACTGCGAAGTGTTCCTTCAGCCCCGCCAGTTCTTTCCGAAGCTCTTCCAGCCGCTCCTGCGACAGCCGGTCCGTTTCCTTCTTCAGCGCCGTCTCTTCGATCTCCAGCTGCATGATCTTGCGGTTCTCGTCATCAAGTTCCGCAGGGAGCGAATCCAGTTCCGTCTTGATCATCGCGCATGCCTCGTCCACAAGGTCGATCGCCTTGTCCGGCAGGAATCTGTCTGAAATATAGCGGTGCGAAAGCGTTGCCGCAGCGACCAGGGCGCTGTCGGTGATGGAGACGTGATGGAAGTTTTCGTATCTTTCCTTCAATCCTCGCAGAATCGAGATCGTCTCTTCAACGGTCGGCTCATCCACGAGGACAGGCTGGAAGCGCCGCTCGAGCGCCGCATCCTTCTCGATGTATTTGCGGTACTCGTCAAGCGTCGTCGCGCCGATGCAGTGCAGTTCGCCCCGTGCCAGCATGGGCTTTAACATGTTGCCGGCATCCATCGCGCCGTCCGTCTTGCCGGCTCCGACGATCAGATGCAGTTCATCGATGAACAGGATGATCCTGCCTTCCGACCTGCGCACCTCTTCCAGCACGGCCTTCAGTCTCTCTTCGAATTCCCCGCGGTATTTTGCGCCTGCGACCAGCGCGCCCATGTCCAGCGAGAACAGGCTCTTGTCCTTCAGGGACTCGGGCACGTCTCCGCGCACGATACGCTGGGCAAGGCCTTCGACTACGGCCGTCTTACCGACGCCGGGCTCGCCGATCAGCACCGGGTTGTTCTTCGTTTTCCCCGACAGGATGCGGATCACGTTCCGGATCTCGTCGTCACGGCCGATTACGGGATCCAGCTTCTGTTCCCGTGCCACCGCGACCAGGTCGCGTCCGTACTTTCCGAGCGCGTCATAGGTGTCCTCCGGAGAGTCGGTCGTGACGCGCTGGTTGCCCCTGACGGTCGACAGCGCCTTCAGAAACCTTTCTCTGGTGATCCCGTATTCGCGGAACAAATCCTTCAGATCCTTGTTCGGCTTCGACAGCATCGCAAGGAACAGATGCTCGACGGACACATAATCGTCATCCATCCGCTTCGCTTCTGCCTCGGCGCCAAGAAGCACGTCGTTCAGCGGCCCGCTGACATAGGGGCTGCCGCCCTGGACCTTGACCTGCTTTTCCAGAACACGTTCCACGGAACGTTTGAACTCATCCGGATCGATCTCCATCTTCACGATCAGTTTCGAAAGGAGAGAATCGTCAAGCGTCAAAAGCGCATACAAAAGATGCTCCTGATCGATCTCCTGGTTTCCGTACTCTCGGGCAACGCCCTCACATTTCTGTGTAGCTTCTATCGATTTCTGGGTAAATTTCTGAATGTTCATAAAAATACCTCCTGTTCTGAATTTCTTCTTTACAGGAGGTATTATACCGAATATTGTTAGCACTGTCAAGCAGTGAGTGCTAATTCACTGACTTTTCACATTTGCTTCCTTCAGGATCGCATCCAGGAAATCACCGTAAGCCTCAAATGCCGGGATCTCCGGATATGTTTCTTTCAAGATGTCCGTTGCCCGGAAGAAAAAACCTGCCTGCGACGCGCGGATCATCGCGACGTCATTGAACGAATCGCCTGCCGCGATCGTCTCGAATCCGATCGACTGAAGCGCCATTACGGTCGCAAGTTTCGAATTCTTGACGCGCATCCTGTAATCCAGTATCTCCCCGCTCTCTTTGGCAACGAGCGAATTGCAGAACAGCGTCGGCATGCCGAGTTTCTTCAAGAGAGGCTTCGCGAATTCCTCGAACGTATCGCTTAAGATCAGCACCTGGGTTTCTTTTCTTAAGGCGTCCAGAAACTTTTTCGCCCCGGGCAGAGGATCGATCGTTTCGATCACTCTCTGGATCTCTTTTAGCCCGAGTCCGTGTTCCTTCAGGATCGCGATCCTGTATTTCATCAGCTTGTCGTAATCCGGCTCGTCACGCGTCGTACGCCTCAGCTCCGGAATGCCGGAAGCGTCCGCGAACGCGATCCATATTTCCGGCGTCAGCACGCCTTCCATGTCCAGGCAAACGATCTTCATGTCTTACTCCCTTACTCCTTACTGCCGGTATCATCCAAAATAGTTCTAAGTAATCCGAAGCCTCGTCATACGATGCTCAGCACGTATGCCGGCATTTCGTCTTTTTCGATGACCGTATCAAACCGCACCGGCTTTTCTTTCAGTTCCGCTAGATTCTTCGGAACCGGCACGCCGGTCTTTTCAAGGATCCTGTCGATCAGCCTGAATTCATCGGTCTCGTCCCCTGCGATGCCGAGCGCCTCCGCTACGGCCAGCGGGAACTTGTAAGGCGATGCCGTGGATAACACGACCATCGGGATGCCTCTCGTGATATGACGCGATGCGACAGCGTATGCGACGCCGGTATGCGTATCCATCAGGTAATGCTCCTTCTCCCACAGGAGACCGATCGCTTTCTTCGTTTCTGCATCGTCAGCAAATCCGCAGGAGAAAACCTCGCGGAGCCGTTCAAAGACGCGCCCGGAAACGGCATAGCGCCCGGTCCTGTTCAGGGACTGCATGTAATCCGCGACTTCGCCCGGGTTTTCGTCGCACAGCAGATACAGAAGCCGTTCGAGATTGCTTGAGACCAGAATGTCCATCGACGGGGACGCGGTCCTGTAGAACGGGCGGTTCCTGTCATATACGCCCGTCTTCAAGAAATCCGTCAGCACGTTGTTTTCATTCGATGCGCAGACAAGGAAACGCACGGGAAGCCCCATCTTCTTCGCGAAAAAGCCTGCCAGGATGTCGCCGAAATTGCCGGTCGGGACCGTAAAGTCCACGGGATCGCCGAAGGCTATGCGTCCTGCCTTCAGAAGGTCCTGATAGGCCTTGAAATAGTACATGATCTGCGGCACGAGGCGGCCGATGTTGATCGAGTTCGCGGATGAGAGAACAGCCTTCCTATCCTGCAGCGTCTCTTCCTTCGTAAAACGCGTGAAGATCTCCTTCACGCCCGTCTGGGCATCATCAAAATTGCCGCGGATCGCCGCAACGAACACATTGTCCCC
>JAEEGL016481731.1_pt1 | contig 11656 bp, 11 predicted proteins | sample 9134231 | NCBI WGS metagenome assembly JAEEGL01 (sample SAMN16246548, study PRJNA631951) | gut metagenome | biome: gut microbiome; feature: rumen; material: fiber-attached | host: Bos | place: Iran: Karaj | collected 2018-10 | reverse complement strand
TAATGCTGCTACTACTGACGGTGATGGTACCATTTCATACACATCCGACAATACCGCAGTGGCAGAAGTAAATTCTACCACTGGAGAAGTAACTATAATAGGTGCAGGTACTGCAAATATTACTGCCACAGCATCATCGACTGAAACATATTTCGAGGGAACAGCTTCGTATGCTCTATCTGTCGCAAAAGCTACCTCTCTAAGGCCAAGCGAAATAGAAGATATCCTCATTGGCAATATTGGTGAACCGCTTTCTTCGATTACTTTTATGACTACTGGTATCTATTGGGCGGATGATAGCGCCATAATATTGCCCAGCGAAAACGAGTACCAGGTGCACTATACTCAGAATAACATTTACAGCTACCGTGAGGGGTGTTGTCAGGGTGTACCTAGTACTAGAAGGCGACCAACAAGTATACACCAAGGGCGAGAGCGAAGTTGCTTCCTTCAGAATCGATGCCGACTTCTCCTTGTTTGAGGAATACGGAAGTATTTATATTGATGAGCAGCTGCTGTCGTCAGATTCCTATAGGGCTGAGTACGGTAGCACTATCATTAGCCTTAAGAAGGCATATATGGATAGTCTAGCTGCGGGGCAACATCTTTTCACCGCTGCATTCGGTGATTTTGGTATGGCTACGGCAAAATTTACAGTTGTAGATTCACCTGACACTCCAGACACTCCCGATATACCCGATACACCAGATTCACCTGACACTCCAGACACTCCCGATACGCCAGATTCACCTGACACACCTGATACCCCTGATACGCCAGAACAATCTAACGAATCTGATGTAGTAGTTCCTAACACTAGCCATGACAAAACCGATGAGCTTGCCCAAAATACAACCAACCAAAAAGACACTGCCGCTCCGAATACAGGCAGCAGCTCCGAAAACGGTGACGAATTTGCGCTAGACCCAACGCAAACACTAGTACTAGCAGTATTCATCGCTCCTGTCGCCCTCTATGTATTGCGTAAAAGAAGTATAAGACATCGTAAATTTTAGATACGGATCAAACTGTGAGACTAAGGTAAAAATAGATATCCGGAACAGGATTTGCACCGAAGATACCCAGTGCTTGATTGAAATTCTTAGCTACTATCCGTTTAGTTGGGCGGTTTCTTCGGCTGAAGCGCGATATATCATCGAGCGAAGCCGAAAAAACGCCCAAATGGGCGGATATAGCAAGAATTTTGGTGCCCGGAACAGGACTCGAACCTGCACACCTTGCGGCATATGCTCCTAAGGCATACGTGTCTACCAATTCCACCATCCGGGCGTAAATCTATTATAACACACCTTTAGTAAAAAGCGAGACATTCAAGCCTCGCTTTTTTGTGTGTCTTTTATATGTGTTATGCGTCCTTTTTGGCTAATATTGCCGAGGAAACATACATAGTAAGCATACCTGCAAGTATAGCTAGCGGAATAAAATCTTCTGGACCAGTGGTTGGCATATTATCAGACTTATTCGTCGTAGGTTTTTGAGTAGAGGTGGCAGCGCTGCTATTACTATTATCGTTTTTAGCGTTGCTGTTGTCATTGTTTGTCTCTGAATTTTTTTCGTTTGAAAGTGTCCCGGTATTTGTGGCATTAGAAGTATTACTGGAGTTATTGCTATCACTGGCGTCTGCATCGCCTTTATTCTCGTTGCTGTTGTCTTTTTCGGTGTTTGTACTATTAGTATTATTTTCTGTGTTGTCATCTTTTGCTACGACGGTATTATTCTCTTCTCTACCAGCGTTCGAATTGGCAGATTTCTTTGTGGCAACCACAATAATAGCCACTATTAGTATCAATATAACCACAACTATAGCTGTAGCAGCAGCTATGATCTTGCGGCGTTCTTTCTTTTCCACCTCTGTTTGATTATACATAAAAAACTCCTTATCTTTCCATTATACCACACTTTGCGGAAAATGTCAAAAATAATTACGCCATAACAATACGTGCTCTTCTGTGGCCAATATGATATTTATGCTGGACTATTTTAAAAGGCCAGCATCTTCATGCTGGCCTAAGGTTGAAACTGGTGCTATTTTACATCTTTCACTAAGAACATAGACAGTCCATAGTTGGAATGTATTGATACATTACCCCCCATCGATATTTCTGAGGAAAAGATTGCATACGGGTACAAGGGTTCTTTTAGACCGCTCGTCCAATAGTACCCTACTTTACCGCTGCTTATCGCTAGAGATTCCTTTGCGGTGGGGCTGCGGTAGTATTCTGCCATATTGTCCGCACGAATAAAGCCGTGTAATCCATAATTTGGGAAAACATTGTCCTTGTCGTTGGCGTATTTGCAAATGGCGTCAGTTTCTTCCGCCGTAGGCATGCGCCATCCCTTCGGTGCGCAGTTGTTCCATATTAGCTCCCTCGCCGTATCCCAGGTAAAATACTTTGTTCCTTTAAGAATGAGTATGCCAGTCCTTAGGACTGCATTCCTGCGAACTACAAATATTTCTGGGGCGATAATTATGCCTAATCCAGGGAGCGTCACACCATCGTTTTCCCAATTGCTACCGTATCTTTTCACTTAATATCACCTCTTAATGATAGTTCTTGACGTCGATCTGAGCTTTTTACTATTCAAAGTTACGTATTTGTTCCCTTCCGATATTTCCTCCTTAATGTTCTATTCTGAGAACCGCCCAGTACGGTAGCTAGAAGCTCACACATTATTATACCATATTTCCAAGAAAAAAGCCAGCATCAGATGCTGGCGGAGGTGACCATTTAGGTCTGATACTCTTGATGAAGGTCGTTCCTTAGCCAATCCGAGTATCCAATGGCGCAGAGCTTAGCTTCTGCCAGATCGTGGTCCAGGCAGTTGCTGCACTCATGTTCATTCGCTCCAGGAATCTCTCCACTGTGCATGATGATAAAATCGCACATCTTGACGACCATCTCGTACACATCTTGGCTCTTGAGGTCTCCTTTCATAATGAGGCAGAACCTAGTGCGGCTTCCCGTGGGGCCAAAATGAATTATTTCGTCCTTACGCGGGGAGAGCGTCTTGAGATAAAGCTTGCCTAAGTGCTCCAGTGTGTGGAGAGCGGCAGAGCTTATCGGGTCATCTACGTTCGGGCGCTTGAGCAGCAGATCGAACTTAGTGAGCGCGAAATTGCCACCGAGTAGTATCTTTTCTGGCACGTAAATACCAGGTAACAACTTTTTGTGGTCGGCTCGAAAAACAATGGTTTTCATCTTCTTTTCCTCCTAAGGTACTATTCCAAGTTTCCGCTTGGTGCGGACGGCAGGCCGTCCTCATATTATACCACTTTTATCACAAAAAATCAATATTTCTATAAATCGATATTCTAGCCCCAGCATATTTTCTCGTCCGAAGAAGCGTTAGGTGGCCTAACGCTGGAGGATCCCCTGGATGCGATAATACGAACACCCCAGATTTTTTCATCAGACTAGCTAAGCTGTCAACATCGCAAATATCAAACCGATCATAAGGAGGATCAGCGATTATGATATCAAAGTCCTCCTTCGTGATAAACTTCGTCATGCTGCACGTGTATACCTCTCCACAGCTAACTACTCCTAGTTCGTCTAGATTATTACGAATTATTTTTGCGGCGCGTGGATCTTTTTCCACAAATACCACACGGTTTGCTCCGCGCGACAACGCCTCTATTCCTAGCGCTCCAGAGCCAGCAAAAGCATCTAGCACCACCGCACCTGGCAAATGATCGGAAATCATATTAAATAATGCAAGCTTTTCTCTTGAACCCATCGGATGCGTGGTAGTAGAAGCAGGAGACTTAATGCTCCGTCCACGATATTTTCCAGATGTAATTCTTAACTTTTCCATCAGTTTAGTGTAGTAATTTGTTGGTATTTAGCAATGCCGCTCATTAACTCTTTATATTCTACCATTTTTTCTGGGTGTTGTAAAAATTTTTGCACATCCGCTTGCGCCCGATGAATAAGTTTCGTGTCAGATAATGTAGCTATGCGCAAATCCAGAGCTCCGTGTTGTAAGGCACCATATATCTCGCCAGGGCCGCGCAATTTCAAATCTACCTCCGCCAGATGAAAACCATCGGTAGATTTTTCTAGTTCCTTTAACCGTTGCGAAGATTTGGTGTCGCCAGAAGTAACTAGATAACAGTACGATGCTTTGCTTCCTCGGCCTACCCGGCCTCTCAGCTGGTGCAGCTGTGCTAGTCCATAGCTCTCAGAGTTTTCTATTACGATCAAGGTGGCATTTGGTACATCTACTCCCACCTCCACCACTGTAGTAGATATCAATATCTGGATCTCGCCTCTGGAAAACATCTCCATTATAGCATCTTTTTCTGCTGGTTTCATTCGGCCGTGTAGAAATTCGATTTTAGCCCCAGGAAAATCTCGCTGCAATTTTGCGCAGCGCGATTTTACAGAAGTAGTCTCGGTGCGAGGATCGTCATCTATGGCCTTACAGATCCAGTATGCTTGGCTGCCGCTAGTCAAAGTCTCTTGAATTTTAGGGTATAGAGATTCTCTTATTTCTAATTCTGTAAGTATCTTTGTGGTAATAGGTTGTCTACCTTTTGGCATTTCATTCAAAATAGATACATCTAGATCACCAAAGATCGTTAGCTGCAAAGACCGCGGTATAGGAGTAGCTGTCATAGCAAGAAGATGTGGCGCTAGTCCCTCAGGAGATTTCAACAGTAATTTTTGTCGTTGCTCCACCCCAAACCTGTGTTGTTCATCTATTATTACTAGAGTTAAATCTTGGAATTCGGTGTCATCAGTCAAGAGCGCGTGTGTACCTACCACGAGACCAATTTCGCCGTTTGCAATCTGTTTTTTTAATTCCGCTTTTTTCTTTGTTGCCCCAGTAAGCAACGCGACTCTTACGCCGAATCTATTTAGAATACTATTTAGACCTTCATAGTGTTGCGTGGCCAGTATTGCCGTAGGGGCCAAAAGTGCCGCTTGGTGCCCTTGAATCGTAGTTTCATACGCTGCTAACGCCGCCACCATAGTCTTGCCCGAGCCCACATCTCCCTGAAGCAACCTATTCATAGGAGTGCTCTTTTCCATATCTTGAAATATTTCCCAGGCCGCTAGTCTCTGTGCTCCAGTCAGTTTAAAGGGTAGATTAGCCACAAAATCTTTGATTTTTTTCGCTATGAAGGGCACCTCTGGTGCTTTTAATTTTTCATTCTCTTGACGATTCAATTTAGCTGCTAGTATCAGCTCAAATAATTCTTCGTATGCCAAGTAATCTCGCCCTCCCTGAGCGGATTTTAGCGAATTAGGAAAATGCACATAAAAAAGTGCATTTTTACGCGTATTAGGCCTCACCGTAGGCAGTAAATCAGGTATTTTGGCGAATTTATCGCGTGAATTAGCCACCAAACGTTTAAAATCGTGAGACTTAATTGCTCCGTGAGCCACGTAAATAGGGCTTAAGCCTGTATGGGGGTCTATATCGGCTACCTCGGCCGCAGATGGCGATATAAGGCTATAACGGCCGTTTTTGAGCTCAAAATTACCAGTAAAATAGTATTCTTTCTCTGGGGAAAATTGTCGCACTCTGTATCTCTGGTTAAACCATATCACCTTTACCGCACCAGTACTGTCCCTAATTACTCCTTCGGTAATAGATAACCGCCTTTTCTTCGCCTGTCTGGTAGATAAGCTATCTATTTTGCCTCTTATTACTACCTTACCTGGGCGCATTTCGGCTATAGAGGTGGGAGCCTCGTAATTCTCGTAATCTTTCGGTAAATTATAAAAAAAGTCCCGTACCGTACGTATGCCAGCCTTTCTTAGGGCTTCAGCCGTCTTCGGTCCGATCCCTCTTAGTTCCTCCACTCCAGCGAATAGATCCATGCCTGTATTATAACACTTTGTACCTTTTGTATGAAAAAGGCCGCAAGATAATTCTCGCGACCTTCCTCCTATTTACAGATTCTTGCCCTGTCTAATAATTCGTCTTTTGGGATTCCACGCTTGAATGGGCGGATTTCACGGACCACTGGCGTTTTTCTGCCTGGACCAGTCCAGTACACCCTTGTATGCCCTTTTACCCAGTGCTCTTTAGGCGAGGCATGAGTAGCCTGATGAATCAATTCCTCTGGCCTCTCGTCTGGAGAAATCAAGTCGATCAGATTGAATGCGCCAGTTAACGGAGTATCACTTTTTGGTAGTAACTCTGTCCTGACATGATCGTCCAAAAGATGCCATTCTGACGGCTTTCTGTTTTCTTTGGCGGTTTTTCCCTTTAAGCGTATTTTTCGCGTACTAATAACTTTAGGATTTTTGCGAAAAATCGACAAGAGTATGATTATATACCAAGCCAACCCCAAAGATTGCTTTGCCGCCGTTTCCTGAATATACCGATTCTGCTTTTTATCTGCAAGGTCCGAAAGCAATTTGTCGTCCAAAGGGATGTACCATACGTAATCATCGACCATGACGAAAATATCAAATCTCTGACCACGCTGATGGATTAAAAAGCTCGTCGGAACGTGCGTATCATCGTACACCTTGCCTTCAAATTTTAATGTTACAAATATCGCTGGAAACGGAATTTGCAGGTCGGCCAACTTGACTGGTCTGTTTAGCCCAGCCTGGCACTCCCTCAAAAGCTGATCCGTGACGATATAGCTCTGTTGGTATTCCAACCATTTCTCGAATGAATTGGCGCCATGGATGGATTTGTCGAATATAGCCTTGTTGACGAAGCTATCGCGGCTATTCGAGATGAGCAGTCTTACGTACTCATCAAAGGATACTCCCATAGCTCTAGCCTGAGCTCTGTAGGCGTCCACATCGACTTTGCCGTCAAGGACGTCATTGCAGAATGCACATCTGCGCATCAGCTTGATTGTGAGCGAATTTTCATCAACCTGCACTTTGGTTTTACTAACTGACAAGATAATCTCCCCCTATCTGTTTTTAAAATGCAATACCGAGCAAGCTCGATACTATACTATTATATCATATTATTGTCTATATGTCCAGTTTATTACCTATTAGCATTAGGTATTCATGCTTTTCCGCTGTGTTCTTCGCGCCACTTAGCTATCTCGCCATGATTGCCAGATAACAAGATGTCAGGCACCGTCATACCACGAAAATCATATGGCTTAGTGTACTGCGGATATTCTAGATTATCTCCGTCTGAAAAACTCTCAATTTCAGCCGACTTTTCGCCGCCAAGTACCCCTGGGATCAGCCGTACTACGGAGTCAATAATTATAAGTGCTGGCAGTTCTCCTCCAGTCAGTACGTATTTTCCTAGGGATATTTTGTAATCTACGATTGATAAAATTCGCTCGTCGTACCCCTCATAGTGCGGACACAGGACAATATAATGTGCATTTTTGGCCTCACTAGCAAAATTGCGTGCCATTTCTTGATTCCAAGTTTCACCTACTGGTGTTGGAATAATTACCTTCGCGGTGGGGTCTTTGTCTTTTATGGATTCGATGGCGGCAAATACTGGTTCGCATCTCAACAGCATTCCATCTCCGCCGCCATATGGCGTATCATCTACGGACCGATGTGGTCCCAGGCCAAACTCTCTCAAATTTACAAAATTGTACTCGGCTAAGCCTTTTTCGGTAGCCTTCCACATCATTGAGGTTTTTAGGTATGGCTCTAGGGCTTCTTGGAACAGCGTTACAATCGTAAACTTAATCATGTGCATATTATAACATTTTTCTTATTATCGATCAAACCAAATATTAAAAAGCCGCCACTATAGTAGCGGCGGCGGATTATTAGTTTTCATACCTCCCCTCACAAACGGCGGACCATACTACTACCCCTTCGGGGTCTCTAATGGATTCCTCGATGGAAAAGCTGGCATCGTCTTCGTTGTTGTAGTATTCTGCCTCATAGTGTAAGCCAGTACTGCCGTCGGTGAAATATCTTGGGCCGCACCACGGGATGTCTCGGTTGTAATTTTTTGATACGTTCAGGATGCAGAAGCGCACTTTGTTGTCGATTTCGCTCTCGAGCGAGCGGGAATCAGAGGGTAGCAGCGTTATTAACCGCTTCATCTCCCAGACCTTTCGGCCGCAGTAATAGAATATGGCCGTATCAGTATAAGGCATATCCTCGCGGACGAGCTGTCCAGAAAACCTCCAATTGTCGTTGCTGACGGTAATGCTGCGGTGCCTTGCCTGTCCGCGCGTTCTCGACGGGTGATAGCACACGTCATCCTGCTGAAAATAAAGGTAGTCGTTTACCATAGCGACGAACTTCTTGAAATCGTCGACAAGCCCTGGTATTGCTGGGATAAAAATCCCGCGATGGGTGGTATGCTGGGTGGTAATGTTCGAATTGGTATTCATATAGTCGCACCTCCGTTTTATTTTTTTTATGAGAAATACCAATAGTAGTAATAATATCACTTTAGGTATATATTGTCAAATTATCAAATGATTCTTTAAGCACCGTTCTATAAAAGTACGCCATATCATTAGTACTCAAATCAAAGGCCAACAATTGATTTTTCGATGCATATATTGTATAATAAAAAAGATTATCGGGCATTCTACGCTCAAATAGTACTTTAAGGAGGAATTAGCATGAAAAAACCATTCGCGTACAATTTAGACGAGGCCATAACTACTAGTAATGGACTATACATTGCCCGCGAAAACTTTTCCATCACGGAGAATACCATTCTTCCTGATGGCACTGTTTTTAAGAAGGGTAAAAAGTTCTTTACCATGTCTGAGTTACTTCTTCTGAAAAATGCCGGTAAATTTCCGAAGGGATGGGATATTCCTAATGGCGGCGAGCTTATAGACATTGCCAGAGAATTTGGCACAAAAAACGGCATTCGTCACCCGCATTATCTCATTGCTTCTCTCGGGCTAGAGCTTGAGGGTACACTGCTTAATGGTGAAAATTTCGATGAATATAACAAGGATCCTTTGCACGGCGACCATTACGTCATAAGCAACAACAATGCTGGATACTATCTTGGCATTAGCGTCGACGGCATCAATACGTATATGCTCTTCATCAATGATCGCGAAGAAGGGTTCTATGTTGCACGATGTAGGCATGAAGCCATCGGCTCAGCCCGCTTAGTCTTCCGCGGCTTTTGACACTAATCTTCTCGAAGCCGGCACTTAGTGTCGGCTTTTTCCTGTCTGCGTATAACACCAAAAAGGCAACCTTTCGGTTGCCTTCCCTTGCGCTGATGCGCGCCCACCCTGGGGCACATTGGTTTGTTTTAATCCGCTGTTTTTGTTTTTAATGTAAGTCTCCACACTCCACTAATTACTCAGTGGAACCCCGTGAAGCGTATCAGCTTAATTCAATGATAAAGCATAAGCTTATGGTTGTCAAGTACTTTTTTATAAAAATGCCCCATCCAAAGATGAGGCATAGTGTGAGTTTTCTTGTGAGCTTACTTATTCCGCGGTGCCATCTATTTCTGGCGATGGGGTGACGTTTTGTCCTTTGATGGGCTCTGCAATAGACGAGACGAGACGTTTAATTGTTTCGTCTACATTTTCGCCATTAAGTGCCTGTCCAGTGAGGTCTGCCTGTGCGAATATCTTAGGGAGTCGTCCTATGACACTGGTGAGAAGATCACCACCGCCTTCGCTTTTGGCTCCGCTACCAAAATCATAGAACTTGGCATTCTTGCCGACCTCGGCCATAACGGTAGCTACGCTCGTAGCTATCTGGACTCTGGTGTTTTGCTCGATCTCGATTTTCTTTAGCTCAAAGTTGACCTTGTCGTTCGCAGCCTGCGCATCAGAGAGAGCCTTTGCAGCTTCAGCCTCAGCTTTACCTTTGGCCTCGATGGTCTCAGCCTCAGCCTTACCTTTGGCGGCGATGGCGGTAGCTTCAGCTTCACCCTTTACCTTGGTGGCTTCGGCGTCGGCGTTGGCTTCGGTTTTAGTGGCTTCAGCGTTGCCCTCGGCTTCAATTTTGCGCGCCGTAGCAGCAGCTTGAGCTTCGCGTGTCTTGCGGGTTGCAGCAGCTTCAGCTTCACCTTCGGCTTCAGTCTTCTTCCTACCTGCCTCAGCTTCTGCGTTGATGATGGTAGTGCGTTTCTCGGTTTCCGCCCTCGTGACTGCAACTTCTTGTTCTCTCATTGCTGCGAGGTTCTGCTGCTCGGCTTTTGTAACCGCTACGGCACCCTTACGTTCCTCGAGTTGTCTTTCGATTTCTTGCTGTTCAAGTTCGCCGGCCATTTCTGATTTTGCCTGTTCGCGGGCAGTTTCTGCTTTGAATTGAGCCTTTTTGACATCAGTATCGCGCTGTTTCTCAGCAATAATGACCTGGGTCGCCAATTCTTTCTCTTGTGCCGCTCTGTCCGTCTCAGCCTTTGTTTCGCGAATTTGTTGATCATTTTCGGCTGTAATATTGGCTGCTTCGCGTCGTTTGGTTTCGCGGTCTTTTGCGGCCAAATCCTTGTAGTAAGTGCTACCAGGTGCATCTTCAACTTCATGTATAGAGAGAATGATATTAAATCCAAGTTCCCTCATCTGATTAGAAATAGATGCTTTGACTTGGTCGTCAAGCTTATCCTTGCCGTTCATGACCTCCTCGGGAGTCATCTTGGCAATAACTGCACGTACGCCGCCAGAGGATACATCAAGCATAACGCGTTCTAACTCCTTGTCGCTCTTGTCGAGAAAATTGCATACCGCCTTTTGCAGGCCTTCTGGAGAAGTATCCGGATTATATGCGATGGCCCAATCAATCTTGATAGGGACACCAGTCACAGTCTTGGTGATGTCGTCTGACACTTTTGCCGTGCGAACGCAGAGGTCAAAATACTTGGCCTTCTGGATGAAAGGAACGACGACTCTGCCGCCAGCACGCTTGATCTTGGGATTGCCATTTTTGTCAGTGGCACCAACACCAGAAACCACAAGGGCTTCGTTACCATTAGCTGTTCTTATCATTGAAAAGAGCAGTATTACCACTGCTATAATAACAGCTATTCCAATTATGATAGGTAAAAGCAATTCAAACATTTGAATCTCCCTTCAATAATATATCTGTGTGTGTTCGGATGAAAAGATCGCGCTTTGCATAAAACTCACAAAAATGCTAAAGTACGCCCATAACCTATAATTATATCACACTTAACATAAAAAGTCAATCAGCCTGCCACGCACGTGCTTTATCCCCCCTGAAAAATATGTTATAATAAAAATATGTTTGTAGACACTGCTAAAGTAAGTTTGAAAGCTGGCGATGGCGGCAACGGTGCCGTCTCTTTTCGCCGTGAAATCTATATCCCCAAAGGTGGTCCAGATGGTGGCGATGGTGGTAAAGGTGGCGATATTATTTTTCGTGCAGACAAAGACACAAATACACTTATAGACTTTCGTTTTACGCCAATTCTTGCAGCTGAGAATGGCAAGAACGGTGCGGGCCAGCGTGCTGCTGGTCGCAGCGGTAAGAATCTAGTCCTAGAAGTACCAATAGGCACGGTAGTTAAAAAAGACGGACAGATTATAGCTGATCTTACATCAGACGGACAAGAAGCTATCATAGCCAAGGGTGGCGATGGCGGATTCGGCAATGCTCACTTCAAGTCTAGCACTCGTCAAGCCCCATTGATTGCTGAGGTTGGCGAACCAGGCGAGGAATTCGAGGCAGAATTGGAGCTCAAAACCATGGCGGATATTGGCCTAGTTGGGCTACCG
>JAEEGL015790769.1_pt1 | contig 11656 bp, 8 predicted proteins | sample 9134231 | NCBI WGS metagenome assembly JAEEGL01 (sample SAMN16246548, study PRJNA631951) | gut metagenome | biome: gut microbiome; feature: rumen; material: fiber-attached | host: Bos | place: Iran: Karaj | collected 2018-10 | reverse complement strand
CTATAATGAATTCTTCTTTGCCGCTCTCTTTTGCATAGTTCATAATGCCTGTTGTTGAACCAACATAGTCTGCCAACTCAACCACTGCTGGCTTACACTCAGGGTGAACTAAGAATAGTGCATCTGGATGATCCTCTTTTGCCTTTAGCACATCCTCTGGCTCAATTCTCGCATGAGTTGGACAACCACCGTTAAGTAGTTTGAATTCTTTATCTGGAAGTTTCTTTGAAATGAAATCTCCCAAGTTACAATCTGGTATAAATAAAATCTTATCTGTATCTAGCTTGCTACAAATCTTTTCTGCAGACGACGATGTCACGCACACATCGCACACAGTCTTAAGATCTGATGTTGTGTTGATATAAGCTACCACTGTGTAGTCTGGGAACTGCTTCTTCACTTCTGAGATAAGTGCTTTGTCCATCATCTCTGCCATTGGACAACCTGCATTCTTGTTTGAAAGATACACAGTCTTGTCAGGTGAAAGAATCTTTACAGTCTCAGCCATAAATCTCACACCACACATAATGACATTTTTGTTTCGCACCTTCTCTGCTTCCACAGCTAACGCAAAACTGTCGCCCACAAAATCAGCCACCTCTAGAATCTCTGGATTCTGATAGCAGTGCGCCAAAATACAAATATCATTTTCTTCTTTTAGTTTTAAAATTTCTTCTTTAATACTCATTGTTTTACCTTTACTGTTTTTAATTGCTTTTTAAGTTTCTTCTTTATTGTACTATTATGTAATTTACTCACTAATCTCTTTGCTCTTGCTATTTCATTTGAAGTTCTAAACTTCTTTGCATACTTAACAGCTTTCTTTGCCTTCTTCTCGGACTTGAGTTCTTTCTTTATATATTTATAAACTTTCTTGTGCCAAACCCTGTAGCCCTTCATTGTGATATGTACGTACTTATCACTCGTATACTTCTTCGCAAGTCCACCTGACTTATCTTTGAGCGGAGTCGTAATATCTATATAATAAACATCTTTTCTCTTTTTGCAATACTTTTCTAGGTTCTTGTTTAGCTTGTTTACATGCTTGTTATTTAGATGAGACTTTTCGCCACCCTTGTAAACCGGAGGCATGCTCTCTATGTAGATTACAATACCTTTGTTCACCTTTTGCATGGACTTGATGTATTTCTTATATCTCTGGAAAACTCTTTTGTGACCTTCAAACAGATCATTAGTTCCCATGTTGATGAAAACACGTTTCACCTTTGCCTTCTTAACCACTTTTCTAGCAGGGCCCTTGTATCCCTTATATGAAATGCTATACTTGCCACCCTTATCATTCGTGAATGAGTAACAACCCTTCACTAGCATCTTTGGATGACCCATATACTTCTTGCCTTCATGCTTCATATAGATTTTTTGACCAAGTCCAATCGAACTTCCAATGAAAGCAGACTTGTTAAAGAACTTCTTCATTTCCTTCTTGGAAACTTTTGTTTTGATTTTCTTAAGTGGCTTTTGTTTGGTCACTGTCTTTGGCGCAGTGGTTGGTTGCTCCGCAGCGCTAACAGCACCAAAAGAAACTGCTGCTGTCATCAAACATATGAATAGTAATAATCTTAAAGTCTTCATGTCGCTCTCCGCTAGTAATTATACCACACTGTTTCTCACGATATTGTACATATCCAAATATGGAATATCATTTTCGCGAGCCAGTTTTGCTACATCTTCATACTCTGGATAATAAATTGTCTCTCCATCCAAATCACATACTTTAACTCTCGCTTTTCCAAACTCAGTCTCTACCTCTTTAATCTCACGAGGTAGAACACGTCTGTCCATTCTTATTGTCTTAATTCCGATAGTTGTTGTTTCTCTGAAAATAATCTTTGACATTTTTTCAGTTTCATCTTCTTCGCAGATTGCTCTTAGCATCCAGCCTGGTCTGCCCTTCTTCATATATAGTTGGTAGAAATGTGCATCCTTTGCTCCTGCTTCCATCAGTCTTTCCACACAGTATGCAAGTGCTTCACTTGGGCAATCATCCACTGTTGCTTCAAGCATATATCCAATCTCTTCACTTTCTATAATCATTGCTCTTAAGATGCTTGGGAGTTCATACTCGCGCTTACCAGCTCCTAAACCAGTCTTAACAATCTTAAACTGCTGAGGAAGTTCATCTCTATTGCTAACTGCTGCTACAATAGCTGCACCAGTTGGTGTTACAAACTCGCCTTCATAATCTGAAATTTTTAGTTTGATATCATATCTTTCTACTATATTAGTAACTGCTGGCACTGGAACTGGAAGTACGCCGTGTGCACATCTAACTGTTCCTGTTCCTTCAGTTACGCTTTTAACAATTACATCTCCAATATCTAAATAATCTAGACAAAATGCTACAGCGATTATATCTACTATGGAATCAACTGCTCCCACTTCGTGAAAATGTACAGAGTCTTTATTTGTTCCATGAGCCTTCGCCTCGGCCTCTGCAATAATTTCAAAAATTCTTGAAGCAAGCCAATTCGCATTTTCAGACAGATTCGTCAAATCAACAATGTTCATTATGTCTTCCAAATGTCTATGCTCGTGATGATGTTCCTCCACTTCCTTATCGCCGTGTAGGTATTCCATATCGTGATCGTGATTGTCCTCGTCCAAAATCACATTGAAGTCCATACAATCTAGTCCTGCTTTTTTTACTCTGCTAATTTCTACCTTAAACCCTTCAATTGGAATTGAGTTTAAACACTCCATTAGAGCATCTTCTGGCACTCCTAAATCCAAAAGAGCAGCCACCGTCATATCGCCACTTATTCCAGCAGCGCATTCCAAGTAGAGTATTTTCTTTTCTGCATCTTTTCTTAATAGATCTGCAAACAAACTTGGTCCTGTTTGTTTGATTATTTCTTCTCTCATTTTTTTCTTATTCATATTACCTGATTTATACCCCTCTGTATCTATAACAACATTTTCAAAACCTATTTCTTTTAGTTTTTTAATGACGCTCTCTTTGTTTTTATATAACTTAGCAACTTTATCTTTTCTTACTTCCACGCTAGCATCATTTCCAATCATCCTTACTCTAACTTGGCTAGCTCCCCTTTCTCGTAAATACTCTTCTGCCTCTTCAATCATTCGAAGTTTTTCTTCTGTTATTTCCTCGTCGTGTTTAATTCTAGTTGCAAGACATGGACTGGATGGTTTATAAGTTGTTTTCAAATCATAAAATTCTGAGAGTTTTCTAATATCCTCCTTTGTAAGATGTGCCTGCATCAAAGGAGTTCGAATACTTAATTCTTTTATAGCTTTCATACCTGGTCTAAAGTCATAGAAGTCATCAGCGTTTGTACCATCTGCAACATATAAGAATTTATTTTCTTTTGCAGTCTCTTTTATTTTTTCAAATAATGCCTTTTTACAAATGTAACATCTATCTTCTCTGTTTTCTTTAAATCCTGGAATAGCTAGTTGATCAACTTCTATTATTATATGGTCAATATCATTCTCTCTTGTAAATTGTTTTGATTCATATATATCTTTCTTTGGCATAGCTGTGCCATCAATTGTTATTGCTAACACATTATCTTTGCCCAGAGTTTTTCTCGCTACATACAAAAGAAATGTGGAATCAACTCCTCCTGAAAAAGCGACTGCCACACTTCCTAAATGTTCTAAATATTTTTCAAGTTTTTCAAGTTTTTCAAATTCCATTTATTTTGACTCTTCCGCCAATCTATTTATTTGAGCAGCACTGTATGCTGCACCGTATCCGTTATCAATGTTTACGACTGTCACTCCGTTCGCACAAGAGTTAATCATTGTGAGTAATGCTGAGAGACCTTCGAAGGAGGCGCCGTATCCCACGGATGTAGGAACTGCTATAACAGGATTTTTCACCAAGCCTGCTATCACGCTTGCAAGCGCACCTTCCATTCCAGCAATTGCAATTACAACATTCGCCTCACGAATCTCATCTTCCTTATCGAGAAGTCTGTGAATGCCACTCACTCCCACATCGTAGATGCGGTTTACTTTTGCACCAAGGAATTCTGCAGTCTGTGCTGCTTCCTCGGCCACATTTATATCAGCTGTGCCAGCTGTCACAATCGCAATGTTTCCGATTAGTTCTTTTTCTTTTTCAACTTTTAAGATTCTAGAAGTTTCATCATACTGAACTTCTGGAATAATCTCTTTAACCAAATCATACTGATGGCTGCTCGCTCTTGTTCCAAGCACTTGTCCGTTTTGCTCATAAAGTCTTCTGAAGATTTTTACTAAGTGCTCGTCTTCTTTGCCCTCGCAGAAAACTACCTCCGCCACATTTTGGCGAAGTTCTCTGTCGGTATCTAGTTTTGCGAAGTCCATTTCTTCGTATGATTTATCTGACATTTATTCCTCTTCATCCTCTGACATTTTGCGGATTACACCCTTAGGATCTTTCACTAGCAAGATAACTAACCATATGATTAGTCCTAGTGCGATAATTGAAACTCCTAGGTATGTATCATTTAGCATATCCCTAGCTGGTGGTGTGAAGTATTTTATACCTACTTTGCTGTAGTCCATAATGGCGTCTGCTAGCCACATAATTGATGCGCCCCAATACATTAACGCTAGAATTCCTACGTAGAATTTTCTAGTGATAGGCGCGCCAACATACCACACAACTGTGCTTATGATTGCTGCAAATATTGTTATAACTAATGCCATCTTAAGCCTCCTTCACTTCCTTAGCTGATTTCTTCTCAGCAAAGTGAACTACTACTAGCATTCCGATCCAAACAACTGTGATAAGTGCTGCCATCAACACTCCGTTTGTTGCCATCTCGTGGAACATCGCTGCTCTATCCTTTGGATCAACTGCATTAGTGAGGAATGGGAAGTAAGGAACTACCTCTCCATGCCAAACGTGCTCAAACGCTAGAAGGATTGCTCCAAATCCTGACATCTTTACTAGCCATCCTAGTTTTGTTGAAAATGGAATCTTTCCACTCTCTTTCTTTTCGTGTTTCTTTACACCCTTTTTGCTTACTCCTGCAATAACTGCTTCAGCAGCTGGCACTAAAAAACAAGCCATAATAATTCTCCTTTATATTTATTATAAAAACTTAAGCTTATCTTTTCTGTCTAAATTGATTTTATTTTGTTGATAGTTCGTCTGAGTATTTCTTGATTGCCTTTGCTACTTCTTTTGTAGTTGAAATCTGCCAATGTGCTCCATCACCTGGATCAGCTTCTTTCTTTAATTTTCCGTTCTCGTCCTCGAGCAAATATCTAATATCATAATAATATACATCGTCCGTCTTGTCTGCATATTTTTTGAGTGCGTCGTTGTAGTTTCTAATCTGTGCATTTGTTCCGTATCCATCTAATCCGTCTTTTGCAACTGGTGGAAGTGAAACGATAACTATTTTGACATTTGGATTAACACTCTTTAAAGCCTTTCTCATTTCTTTGTAATGCTTAACTGTGATTTGTGGAGTGTCATTTTCTGTCTCATTCATTCCGCAAAGGAAGAATACTTGATCTGGTTTATAAGACGCAGTCTTTTCAAGTGCAGTTATTGATTGTCCACCTTCATTTATAAATGGATCATCCAAAAGCGCCCCCGTCAAAACACCAATCTTATAAATATACTCTGTGCCCTTTGGCAACAAATCTTTACAGTAGTTTTTGAAGTCTTCCACGTAGCACTCGCCCACGATAACAGTCTTTCGTGGTTTAGGTTTTGCTGTGGTTGTTTCTTTTACTGTAGTAACCTCTACCTTTGTCGCCTTCGCTGTCTCCTTAGGCTCATCTTTTTTTCCACAAGAAACGCACGCGATAATAATGACTACTATCACAACCGCTACAGCTGCTAGTATCAATCTGTTTCTTCTTACTGTTTTAATTCTCTCTTCTCTCTTATCTGTCATTTTCTTCCTCTACTTCTTCTTTAATTCTTTTCTTATATATTTTGCTGTGTAACTTGTCTTGTGTTTAGCTACCTCTTCAGGAGTTCCGCTAACAACAATCGTTCCACCTCTGTCTCCTCCGTCAGGTCCCATGTCGATGATATAGTCGGCCACTTTTATCACATCCAAGTTGTGTTCAATCACAACTACTGTGTTTCCGCCTTCCACTAGCTTGTGCAATATCTTAACAAGCTTGTTTACATCTGAGAAGTGAAGTCCTGTCGTTGGCTCGTCTAGCACATAAATTGTTCTTCCTGTACTTCTCTTACTTAGCTCAGTTGCAAGTTTGATTCTCTGTGCCTCACCACCCGACAATGTAGTAGATGGTTGACCAAGTTTTATATATCCAAGTCCTACGTCGTATAGAGTTTTAACTTTGGAATAAATCTTTGGCACGTTCTCGAAGAACTTCATCGCCTCTTCCACTGTCATCTCTAATACTTCGTAGATATTCTTGCCTTTATATTTTACTTCAAGTGTCTCTCTGTTGTAACGCTTTCCACCGCAGACTTCACAAGGTACATAAACGTCTGGTAGGAAGTGCATTTCAACTTTTAGAATACCGTCTCCGCTACAAGCTTCGCAGCGGCCGCCTTTCACGTTGAAACTGAAACGACCTTTTTTGTAGCCGCGTTCCTTCGCATCCTTTGTCGAAGCAAACAAGTCACGGATATGATCAAACATTCCAGTGTAGGTGGCAGGATTTGAACGAGGAGTTCTGCCGATAGGCGACTGGTCGATGTTAATTATCTTATCGAGCGCCTCTACTCCGTCAATTCCCTTGTGCTTTCCTGGCTTAGCCTGCGCCTTGTTTAGGTCGCGTGCAAGTCTCTTATACAAAATCTCGTTTACAAGCGAACTCTTTCCTGAACCAGAAACGCCAGTCACGCAAGTGAATACACCTGTTGGGAAATCCACATCTATTTCTTTCAGGTTGTTCTCCTGTGCACCTTTCACAGTGAGCCAACCAGTTGGTTTCCTTCTCTTCTTTGGAATCTTAATCTTCTTCTCACCACTTAAGTACTGACCAGTAAGTGACTTTGGATTATTGATTATGTCTTCCACTTTACCTTCGGCCACCACGCGTCCTCCGTGAAGACCTGCTCGTGGGCCGATATCTATGATGTGGTCTGCTGCTCGCATTGTTTCTTCGTCGTGCTCGACCACAATGAGTGTATTTCCAATGTCTTTAAGTTTTTTGAGAGTCTTAAGAAGTTTTGCGTTGTCGTTTTGGTGAAGGCCGATACTTGGCTCATCCATAATGTATGCAACGCCAACCAAACCTGAACCTATCTGTGTGGCAAGTCTAATTCTTTGTGCCTCTCCACCAGACAGAGTTCCTGTGGCACGTGAAAGTGTAAGGTACTCTAGTCCAACGTCCTGCAAGAATTGCAATCTTCCTTTAACTTCTTTTATAATCTCAGAACCAATCTTCTTCTGGATGCTGTTTAGTTTTGTTCTATCTAAATATTCAATTCCATCGCGAACTGGTAACTCTGTGAATTCAAAAATGTTTTTGTCACCAACCGTCACCGCCAAAGACTCCTTCTTAAGTCTCTGTCCCTGACAAACTGGACAAGGAGTTGTACTCATATACTCTTCGTATGCGAGTTTCATTCTTGTGTTCCAAGCTTCCTTGTAGCGACGCTTTGTTGTCTCAATTAGACCTTCGAAGTCCATGCGGTATAAACCAGAACCTCTGCGAGATGTGTATTCCACATCCACTTCTTCGCCCTTTGTACCATTTATAATAATATCTTGGATTTTCTTTGGATATTTCTCGAATGGAGTGTCCAAGTCAAAGCCATATTTTTCGCCGAGCGCTACTAACACTTGGTGATTGTAACTTCCCTTGTTCTTTGCATTCTGCCATCCAATAACTTGAAGTGCTCCCTCATTAATTGATAGGCTGCGATCCGGAATCATTAGGTCTAAGTCAAACTCCTGCTTGATACCAAGTCCAGAACACTCTGGGCATGCGCCGAATGGATTGTTGAACGAGAAACTTCTTGGCTGAATCTCATCAATACTAATTCCACAATCCATACAAGCAAAGTTTTGAGAATACATTGTGCGGTTCTCATTGTCGTTTGTGTTTGTTAGGGCTTTCTTTTTACCTTCTTGCTTTTTACCCTTAACAATCTTTTCAATTACAACAAGTCCGTTTGCTAACTTAAGTGCTGTCTCAACTGAATCAGTTAGACGAGCCTTAATTCCATCTCGAATGCTTAATCTATCTATTACAATATCGATATTGTTCTTTATGTTTTTATCTAGTGTGATGTCATCTTCTAGTAGCATTACTTCGCCGTTTACTACGGCACGTACATAGCCAGCCTTCTTAGCAGAATCTAGCACTTTTTCATGACGGCCTTTCTTGCCCCTAACAACTGGAGCAAGCACCATAAACTTTGTGCCCTCTTCTAGTTTAAGAATCTGATCTATTATCTCATCGATAGTCTGCTTCTTTATTTCTTTTCCACACTTAGGACAGTGAGGAATTCCGATACGTGCATATAAAAGACGCAAGTAATCATAAATTTCTGTCACTGTACCAACTGTAGATCTTGGGTTTTTGTTTGTAGATTTTTGGTCGATAGAAATGGCAGGTGGTAGTCCTTCGATGCTCTCGACCGATGGTTTTTCCATCTGACCTAAGAACTGGCGCGCGTAAGAAGACAAAGACTCCATGTAGCGTCTCTGTCCCTCGGCATAAACCGTATCAAAAGCTAAAGAAGATTTTCCTGAACCTGAAAGTCCAGTCACAACTGTAAACTTATCGCGCGGAATGTTTACATTAATCTTCTTGAGGTTATGCTCTTTTGCTCCTTTGATTTTTATGTACTTACTTGCCATACTAATCCATCTTCTCCAACTCTGTTTTTAGAGTGGTTAATCTATCTCGCATCTCAATAGCAGTTTCGAAATCCAAATCTGCTGCTGCTTGATCCATTTTTCTCTTAACTTTCTTGATGAGTTCTTCAATCTCTTTTCGATCCATAGACTCTGGGTCTTTCTCGATTGTCTGAATCTGCTTATCAACCTGCTTACTAATACTAATCAAGTCTCTTACTTCTTTCTTGATAGTCTCAGGTGTGATTCCGTGCTCCTCATTGTACTTCATCTGAAGTGCACGTCTTCTGTTTGTCTCATCAATTGCATTCTTCATACTGTCCGTAATCTCGTCTGCGTACATTATAACATGACCTTCAGCATTTCTAGCTGCACGACCGACAGTCTGAATGAGTGATGTTTCTGATCTTAGAAAACCTTCTTTGTCGGCGTCTAATATTGCGACGAGCGAAATCTCTGGAATATCAAGTCCCTCTCGTAGCAAGTTGATTCCAACCAAAACGTCAAATACATCTAATCTCATATCGCGAACAATCTCAGTTCGCTCTAGCGTATCTATATCTGAGTGAAGATAGCGAACTCTAATTCCAACTTCCTTCATGTAATCAGTCAAATCCTCTGCCATCTTCTTAGTGAGCGTTGTAACTAAAACTTTGTTGCCCTTCTCAGTCTCTTTATTTATCGCTGCAATCAAGTGGTCAATCTGACCATCGATTGGATGAACTTCAATCTCTGGGTCGAGTAGCCCAGTAGGTCTTAGAATCTGCTCTGCCCTATCTAGCTCGTGCTCTGCCTCATACTCGCCTGGAGTGGCTGACACAAACATCATCTGGTCAATCATACTCTCGAACTCGTCAAACTTAAGCGGACGGTTGTCCTTGGCTGATGGAAGTCTAAATCCATACTCAACCAAGTTGCTCTTTCTAGACTGGTCGCCGTTATACATTCCGCGAATCTGAGGAATGGTCATGTGTGACTCGTCGATAATTATCAAGAAGTCATCGCCAAAGTACTCTATTAATGTATGAGGAGTGGCTCCAGCAGGAAGTCCCGCCATATGTCTAGAGTAATTCTCAACTCCAGAGCAAAAGCCAGTCTCTTTTAGCATTTCTATATCAAAGTTTGTGCGCTCTGCAATTCTCTGCGCCTCAATTAACTTATCTTCCGATTTAAAGTAAGCAACCTGCTCCTTCAACTCTTCTTCAATCGCTTTAATAGCACGTTCCAACTTGTCAGGTGCTGTCACGTAGTGTGAGTTAGGAAAGATTGCAACGTGTTCCATCTCTCTTTTCACTTCGCCAGTCAAAACATCAAACTCAACTATTCTGTCTATCTCATCGTCAAAGAATTCAACGCGGATAGCGCTGTCGCCATATGATGCTGGGTAGATTTCTAAGTTTTCGCCACGGACTCTGAAAGTACCTCTGGTGAAATCCATATCGTTTCTGTCGTATTGAATCTCAACTAGTTTTCGAATCGCCTCTCCCCTGTCCTTTGTCATGCCAGGACGAAGAGATAGGACCATGTTCTTGTAATCGATTGGGTCACCCAAACCATAAATACAAGAAACCGATGCAATGATGATTACATCCTTCCTCTCCATAAGAGACATTGTGGCCGAGTGACGAAGTTTATCTATCTCATCATTGATTGATGAGTCTTTTTCTATATAAGTGTCCGTGCTTGGAACGTAGGCTTCTGGTTGATAGTAATCGTAGTACGATACAAAGTACTCAACAGCGTTCTCTGGGAAGAACTCTTTAAACTCACTGTAGAGCTGCGCCGCCAAAGTCTTATTATGTGCGATGATAAGCGTTGGCTTTTGCACCTGCTCAATAACATTTGCCATTGTAAATGTTTTACCTGAGCCCGTTACTCCAAGAAGTGTTTGGAATTGCTCACCCTTTTTAAAGCCATCCACTAATTTTTCGATGGCCTCTGGCTGATCGCCCGTAGGTTTAAATTTTGAGTGAAGTTTAAATTCCATTTATTGACATTCTCCATTATTTTTGGAAAAGTTATTTACTATTCTCTGGTTTAATTTCACCAATCTTAACTAGCATCAGCTTGGTAATGATTGGTCCAACTATTTCGTATATAATCGTTCCGCAAATTACTACTGCTGTTATCTGGTTCGCATACTCCGGCACCACCGAAGAACACATCATCGCAAGTCCGATAGCAACTCCGGCCTGCGGAATCAGTCCAATGCCAAGATACTTTCTGACATTTTCATGTGCGTGGCAAATCCTTGCTCCAAGATTTGCACCAACTAATTTTCCGATAGCTCTACCCACTATATATACAACACCAATCACTCCGATTGTTGGAATGACTTTTACATCTAGTCCTGCTCCCGTCACGAAGAAGAAAAGCATAAAGATTGGTGGTGTCATTCTGTCCATCTGTTCAAACACTGGTCCCCATCTGCTCGATGTGTTTACAACTGTCATACTCATTGCCATACATGCAAGTAGTGGTGAGAAGTTTAGTTCTGGTACATGTGAAAGGCTGACAGTTAGTGCAACCATACAAATGGTGATAGCTAATCTATTTCCACGACCTGTAAAGAAGTGAATCAATACTGTAAAGATTAATCCAATCACTACGCCAAACAAGATTGCGCCAAAGATTTCTTTTATTGGCTCAACAATTGTCATCACACTGAAATGCCCCGTCAAAGTCTTTGCAATAGCCACACAGATTCCGTATGACATCAAAGCTGTGGCATCGTCTATCGCTACAACAGGAATCAAGTTTTTAGAAACTGGACCCTTCGCCTTGTACTGCTTTGCAACTAAGATAGTAGCTGCTGGATCTGTAGCTGCTGCTATCGCACCCATAATAAGTGCTAGCTGAATATTTCCAGTCACTATATAAAT
>JAEEGL014792080.1_pt1 | contig 11656 bp, 8 predicted proteins | sample 9134231 | NCBI WGS metagenome assembly JAEEGL01 (sample SAMN16246548, study PRJNA631951) | gut metagenome | biome: gut microbiome; feature: rumen; material: fiber-attached | host: Bos | place: Iran: Karaj | collected 2018-10 | reverse complement strand
TACGTGGGCAACGACGTGGCCGGTTTCGACGAAGGCGCGCGCCGCCGCGCGGACGAGGTCACAAAGCCCGAAAACGAGTTCTGGGTCACCTACGCCGGCACGCTCGGCACCAGCTACGACATCCATACGCTCATCCGGGCGGGCAAAGCGCTGCGGGACCGCGGGCATGACAACGTGCGCATCGTGCTGCTCGGGGACGGCCCGCTCAGGGCGGACTTCGAGAAGACCGCCGAGGAGACCGGCGCGCCCGTGCTGTTCGCGGGCTATCTGCCGCACGACCTGATGGCGGCGTATCTCGTGAAGTCGGACGTCACCGTCAACTCGCTCGTGAGCAAGGCCAGCCAGAGCATCGTGTCGAAGATCGGCGATTACCTCGCATCCGAGAAGCCGATGATCAACACCGGCCTCAACCGCGAGTTCCGCGAGAAAGTGGAGGCGGACGGCTTCGGCGTGAACGTGGAGCCCGAAAACGTGGAGGCGCTGGCCGACGCGATCGAGGGGCTTCTGACCGATCCCGAAGCGTGCGAGAAGATGGGCAGGACCGCGAGAAGGATCGCCGTGGAGCAGTTCGACAGGCCGGTTTCGTATCAGCACATCGTGGACCTGGCGCTGAAGCTCATGGGCGAAGAGAAATAAAACAGAGTTCCGAAAACACCGAAGGCAAAAACTGAAAAGGATCACAGGATGAAGCATTACGACTATCTGATCGTCGGCAGCGGCCTGTTCGGCGCCGTGTTCGCAAGGCAGGCGCTCGACGCGGGCAAGAGCTGTCTCGTGCTCGAGAAGCGCGGCCACACCGGCGGCAATACCTATTGCAAAAACGTGGACGGCGTCAACGTGCACGTCTACGGCGCGCATATCTTTCACACCCGGAACAAGACGGTGTGGGAATACGTGAACCGCTACGCCGAGTTCAACCGCTATACGAACTCCCCCCTCGCCAACTACATGGGCGAGATCTATAACATGCCCTTCAACATGAACACGTTCCACCAGATGTGGGGCGTACGCACGCCCGAGGAAGCCAAGCGCATGATCGCCAAGCAGCGCGCCGCGATCAAGGGCGAGCCGAAGAACCTTGAGGAGCAGGCCATCAGCCTCGTGGGCACGGACATCTATCAGAAGCTCGTGAAGGGCTATACCGAAAAGCAGTGGGGCCGCGACTGCCGCGACCTGCCGGCGTTCATCATCAAACGCCTGCCCGTGCGCTTTACCTACGACAATAACTACTTCAACGACCCCTATCAGGGCATTCCGGTCGGCGGCTACAACGTGCTGACAGAACGCCTGCTCGAGGGCGCCGACGTGCTGCTGAACACCGACTATAACGACGACCGCGAAAAATGGGACGCGATGGCCGACAAGGTGGTGTATACCGGTACGCTGGACTCGTTTTACGGGTTCCGTTTCGGCAAGCTCGAATACCGGTCGCTGCGCTTCGAGACCGAAACGCTGACCGACACCGACAACTATCAGGGCGTGGCCGTGGTCAATTATACCGACAACACCCTGCCCTTCACCCGCATCATCGAGCACAAGCACTTTGAGTTCGGGCAGCAGCCCGTGACCGTGATCACGCGCGAATACCCCGAGACGTGGAAAGAGGGCATGGAGCCCTATTACCCGATAAACGACGACAAGAATCAGGAGCTTTACGCCAGATACGCCGCCCTCGCCGTGGAGGAGCCGCACGTGATCTTCGGCGGCAGGCTCGCCGAATACCGCTATTACGACATGGATAAGGTGATCGAATCGGCGCTCGACGCCGCCGCGCTCGCCCTCGGAGGGAAAAACGCTTGAAATATTCCGTGATCATGCCGGTATACGGCGTGGAAAAATATTTAAATGAAAGCATTCAGTCCGTATTGGCGCAGACCTATACGGATTTTGAGCTTATTTTGGTGGACGACTGCTCTCCGGATTCCTGCCCCGCGATCTGCGACGAGTGGGCGGAAAAAGATCCACGGGTAAAAGTCATCCATAAAGAGAAGAACGAGGGCCTTTCGCTGGCACGGAATACCGGGCTCGAAGCCGCCGTGGGGCGCTACGTGCTGTTCGCCGACTCCGACGACCGCCTGAAGCCCGAGACCCTCGCCGTGTGCGACGCCGAGATGAACATCGGCACCGACGTGCTGGTGTTCGGCGTGGACCGCGAGTTCGAGGACGCCGCCGGCGACACGGTGAAAACCGAAACGCTGTCCGCCGCCGCGTATCCCGGCGAAAAACAGGCGAACGCCGCCGAAGCGTTTCTGCTGCTTACCGACGCGCATATCTTTCCTTTTGCGTGGAACAAGCTCTATTCGCGCAGCTTTCTGAACTCGTTTTCGCTGCGCTTCGAGAACACGCCCCTGATCGAGGACTTTCTGTTCAATATCGCGGTATTTGACAAAACGGACGCGGTGAAGATCATACCCGACGCGCTCTACCGCTACCGCAAGCCCGCGCACGAGACGCTGGTGAGCCGCTACCATCCGGAGTTTTTCGACCTGTGCTGCCGCAAGTATCTGCTGGAACGCGCGTTTCTGGCTTCACACGGGGCGCTCAACGACGAAACGTTCAGCGTGATCGCCGAGGCACACCTCAAGCACGTGATCTCGGTGGTGATCCGGAACCGCAGCAAAAAGGCGGGGCTCACGTTCGGGGAGAAGCTCACACGGATCAGGCGGATGCTTGTCGCCGACGTGACCGCCGAAGCGCTTTCACGCTGCCGCCCCGCGGGCATCCGGCTTGCCGCAGCCGCGTTCTTCATGCGGCACAAACTCGCTTTCTGCGTTTACCTTACGGGCGCCGCCGCGGACCTGACGTCGCGGCACGGCGGCCGCCTCTGATCCGCCGCACACTCCATCATGTAAAGGAGCTTTACCGTGAAACAACGAATCGAACGAATCGAATCCAGCCGGCCGATCGGCTTTGCCTTCAGCCGGGATCTTTTTGCGTTGGTCTATACCACCGTGCTGATCCTCTGGTCCATCCCCTCGCTTGAGCGGTATATGGACTACCCGAGCAAATTCTGTTTCGTGTGGGGCGCGGGGCTCATCCTGTGGGACCTGCTGACGAAACGCAGGCTGTTCCGTTCCGTGTTCTGGGGCGTGCCGTTTCTGATGGTTGGCGCCTATTGCGTGACGATATTGCTTCACCGGGAGGCGGGGCTGTACGCACTGGCAAAGCACCTCGTGTATCTGTCGCTCGCTTTCTTTTTGCTGTTCGGGCACGACCGCGACGCCTCCGCCGACAGCCTGAAAACGCTGCTGCGGCGCATCTGCCACGTGGTGATCGCCACATCTCTGGTTGCGTCCGCCGTGTCGGTGGGGATGTATCTGTTCCGCTGGCAGTACAGCTTTTCGCTCAACGAACTCAATATCCGGCAGGGCTTTCTTGAGAACCGTTTGTTCGGCGTATACTACAGCCCCAACGCGGGCGCCCTTTTCGCGGTGGTGTCGTTCGCCGCCGTGGCGCTGAACGTTTATCTCTATAAAGACGCGCACCCCGGCAGGAGGAACTTGCCCGTCGGGCTGAAGATCTTTTACGGCGTCAATATCGCGTTCCAGACCGTTTATTTCTCGCTGACAGGCTCGCGCGGCGGGCTTGTGACGATGATGGTGCTGGCCGTGATGACGGCGCTGTTCCTCGTTTATCCGCGCGTGCTCGTGAAAAAAGGCAGGGCGAAGGCCCTTGTTTCGTGCGCCTTGGCATTGGCGCTCGCCACCGGCGGCGTTTGGGCCGCCGTGAAGGGCGTGCAGACCGTGATGAGCTACGCGCCGGACCTTTCAAAGATCGTTTCGGAGCACGAGCCCGTGAGCGAACCGACGGAGCCCTCGTCGCAGGAGCCGTCCTCCGAGGAGCCGTCCTCCGAGGAGCCCTCGACCGGGGAGCCCTCGACCGGGGAGCCCGTGAGCGAACCGACGGAGCCCTCGGAGGGCAAGCAGTCGTTTGACCGCATCGAATCCGGCGACGACAGCTCCAACGGCAGGTTCACGATCTGGAAGACAAGCCTCAAGGTGCTGCTCGGCAACGACCCCGTGTTCGGCCTGGGCGACTTTAACCTCGACGGCGAGAAGATCAACCGCTATCCTGAGCTCAGGGAGCTGCCCAACGACAGCGTTGAAAAGGGCTGGATGTGGCGCCACCACGGCAACCTGCACAACGCCTACGTGCAGGTGGCGGTGTATGCCGGCGCGGTGGGCCTGTGCATATTCTTGCTGCTGGCGCTTCTGGTGTTCCTGAAGCTGTTTCTCACCCTGCTCCACGGCAATCCCTCGTCGCCCTATTACCCCGTGATCGCGCTGCTGTTGGCTCTCATCTCCACCTTCGCCGTCAACGGCGTCTTTGAATCGCACCTGCTGTTCCGCGGGCCGAACATGTTCTGGGGCCTCTTCTGGACCCTGACCGGCATCGCGCTGCTGCTCTGCGAGCGCTTCCGCGCGTCGGATTCCTACGCCAAGCCCGGCGAGCACGACGCCCGCTTCGCGTTCGCCGTGGCCTCGCCCCTGCAGGGGCTGCACGCCGTGAACATCGCCTCGCATGACCTCGAGGGGACGAAGGGCAACGCGGACTGCTATGTATGCCATATGTTCACCGGCGCCGGGGACTATGCCGAACGCCTGCGCGGGACCGGGCTGTTCAAAAACGTTTACGAGCTTGACGCCTTCAGGATCCGGAAGGGCGCGGCCGATAAGGTGTTCCAGCTCATCCGGGTGCTGTTCCCGATGCTGACGCTCAAGCGATACGCCAAAGGCAGGCTCCCGCTGCTGAAAAAATCGTACGGGACCGTGCTGATGAGCAACGCCATCCCCTTCATGAGCGATCTGTGGCTGTCGTATCCCGGCGCCGAGGTCTGGTTCTTCGAGGACGGCGTGGGCTCGTATTTCGGCGACTTCTCGGCAAGGAGCCCCCTGTTCCGCAAAATCGACAACTTCTTCTTCAACGGGACGAAGAGCGTGCGCCCGACGCGGATGTATCTCTCCTCCCCCACCCTCAGCCGGAGCGAAATGGACTGTGAGATATTGCCCCTGCCCGCGCTGACCGACGAAGAGACCGCGAAAACGGCGAAAGAGGTGTTCGCCTACCGGGACAACGACCTTTATAAGACGCACCGCTTTGTGTATCTCTCGCAGCCCTTCAAGGGCGACCGCGCCGAGGGCTATGACGAGGAGGCCGACAGAAACGTGCTGCGGCTGTTGTCGGAGGTCTGCGGGGACGGGGCGATCCTGCGCCTGCACCCGCGCGACACGGCGCCCGAGGGCGCGGCCCTGCCGCGGGACGACCTGAAAAACCTTTGGGAGCTCGAATGCGTGGCCGGGATCACCGGCGGCAGCGTGCTGATCGCCGCTTTCTCGACCTCGCAGTTCATGCCGGGCATCCTGACCGGCGAGACGCCGACGCTCATATTCACCTACAAACTGTTGTTCGCGGACCGTACGAAGGCGCCCTGGCCGGAGGCGGAGGCGTTTATCCAAGGCTTCGGCGAGACCTACGGCGGAAAGATCTTCTGCCCCGACTCGGCCGAAGAGCTGCAAAGCGTTTTGGAATCATTGAAATAAATGGGCAGGCTCAAACGGTTTTTTACCTCTGAAAACGAAAATATCCTCGCCCTGTTCAACGTGCTCGGGCCGCTGCTTCTCAACGGCGTCAACTTTCTGACGCTTCCGATCTTCACGCGCCTGCTCACGACCGAGAACTTCGGGCTCATTTCGCTATACACGACATGGGTGCAGGTGCTGACGGTGTTTATGGGGATCCAGACCTTCGGGTCCATCGCGCCCGCGCGGGTGCACATCCCGAAGGAGGAGCACGACCGCTACTATTCCAGCATCCTCTCGCTCTCGCTTCTGACGACCCTGGGCTTTTCGGCACTGATGCTCGTGTTCCTGCGCCCCATCGCGGCGTTCATGGAGTTCCGCCCCGTGGTCGTGGTGATGCTGATCCTGCACGCGACGGGCATGTATTTCGTGAACTTCGTTTCGATGAAATACGTGCACAACAAGCAGGCGTCACTGCATTTTCTGGTCAGCTTCAGCGTGACGCTTTCGAGCCTCGCGCTAGCGCTGCTGCTGACGATAAAGGTTTTTCCGCCCGAAGAGAATTACCTCGGGCGGATCATCGGCTACGCGGCACCGAACTTCGTGATCGGCCTCGCGCTCGCGGCGCTGGTGCTGAAAAAGGGCAAAACGCTGTACCGGCGGGAGTATTGGTCCTATTGCCTGAAGCTATGCCTGCCCCTGATCCTGCACAACCTCTCGCAGCTCGTGCTCTCGCAGTCTGACCGCGTGATGCTGCAAAAGCTTTTGGGCGACGAGACGCAGGTGGGCATCTACAGCGCGATCTTCACGATCGCCCATATCATGAACATCCTATATAACGCGCTGAACAACACCTGGGTGCCCATGTATTACGACCACCTGAAGGCGAAGGAGCTCGACACGGTGAAAAAGCGCACGGGGAATTATCTGTTCCTGTTCACGGCGCTCTCGGTCGGGTTCATCCTGCTCTCGCCCGAGGTGACGCGGATCATCGTGCGCGAGGAGTATTGGAGCGGCATCAGCCTGATCCCCGTGATGGTGGTCTCGTTCTACATGATGTTTCTCTATTCGTTCCCCGTCAACTTCGAGTTCTTCCACAAGCGCACGCAGATCATCGCCGTCGGCACGGTGCTCTCGGCCGGCGTCAACATCGGCATCAACGCCCTGCTGATCCCGCGGTACGGGATGATGGGCGCCGCCGTGGCGACGATGATCTCGTATATCGCGCTGTTTTTCTTCCATTATTTCATTTCGCGGTTCGCCATCGGCGGGGAGTATTTCACCTTCGGGCTCGTACGCTTTTTGCCGGGGCTCGCCGCCCTGGGCGCGGCGGCCGCCGCGTTTTACCTGCTCGCGGACTATTGGGTCGTCCGCTGGGCGATCGGCGCCGCTGTGGGCGTGCTGCTGCTGTGGCGCGTGATCAGGCAGAAAAAGATCTTCTGAGGAGACCGCTATGAGAATGATCGCAGTGATCCCCGCCCGCGCGGGCAGCAAAGGGATCCCGGATAAAAACATCGCGCCGCTCTGCGGGCGGCCGCTGCTGGCCTACAGCGTGGACGCGGCGCTTAACGCGGGCTGCTTCGAACGCGTGATCGTTTCGACAGATTCCCCGAAATACGCCGAGCTCGCCGTCGGCCTCGGTGCCGAGGCCGTAATGCGCGGCGAAGGCGTGTCGGACGACCGCGCGCCGACGTTTCTGGTGCTGAAGGACCTGTTCGGGCAGATCGGCACGGATTTTGACGCGTTCGCCCTGCTGCAGCCCACCTCGCCCCTGCGTACGGCCGCGCACATCCGCGAGGCCGCCGCGTTGTTCGCAGCGAGGGCGGACACATTCGATTTTCTTGTCTCAGTGAAGCCCGCGGAGTTTCCCGCCGTGCTCGTGCGCCCCATCGAGGACGACCTGAGCCTGAAGCACTTTGACACCGACTTTTCTTCTTACCGCCGGCAGGGCTTCCAGGAATACTCCCCCAACGGCGCGATCTATATCGGCAAGCCGGAGGCGTATCTCCGGCGCGGGCATTTCTACGGCGAAAAAAGCCTCGCCTATATCATGGGCGAGGAGGATTCGGTGGATATCGACCGCCCGATAGACCTGATCGTGGCCAAGGCAATCATGAAAAGCAGGGAAGATAATACGTAAGAAACAGCTTCTGCGCCCGATACACGCATACAGAAAAAAACTCGCTGTGTGGTTCCCCCTCACAGCGAGTTTTCATTTCATTCTTCCGTTTGCCCGGGCGCATCTTTTTTACGGCTCATCCCGCGCCGTAACATATGAATGCCGTGCGTTTTCAGCGAATTCCAAATCAGGCATGCCGCAAGGGTCAGGCCGGTCGTGAGGAAAAACGTCAGCGCGCATACAGCGGCATTCGGACGGTAGGTAAACCAGGGCGTCGCGCGAAGCGCCGCGACATCGAACCCTTCAAGCGTAAGTAGGCCCAAACGGAACAGCAGATAATACAGGACATATACTGCGCATTTTACCAGCAGATGATGCTCCATGATAAAAAAGGTATTGTCGGAAACAGTATTCCAGATACGGCTGCCGCCAAGCGCCGGTGAAAGAAGTTTACATATCTTAAGCCAGAAAAAGATCCCCGTCAAAGATGTGATCAGCGGCAGAATCGCCGCGCCGGGGAGAGAAAAGCCCATCATCGTGGCGCAGCGCGGGAACTGGATGGGCTGCTTCGCAAGCAGAAGCGTGAGGTTGACGGCGATGCAGCCGACACAGACCCACCCAGCGCTGATTCGGTCGAAAAGCGGTTCGAGATAACGCCGGAACAGCTGCCCGAACGCGTAAAACTGCAGGAAGAAACCGATTTTCAGAAGGAGCAGCAGACGTTGGTCTTCGGACGCCCCGGAAGCGGAAAACCATGCGCAGGCGCCTCCAAGGACCGCAAAAACCGAAAATGCGGCGATATCGTTCCACACCGCAGGACACAGGGCAACCACGATCCGTCGTATAACAGCGTAAACGACCGTCACGAAAAACAGGAGCGGTACGAACCACGCCGCGCCGTTGACATTGAAGCCGTCGCCGGTGGTCAGAATATTCAGTGGGATGTCTGAAAAAACCCGGTCAGACCAAGTCAGCCAACTGAGTTTTTTTACAAAGATAAAGATAAATACACCGTATAGGAACATCCACCCGAGATAGGGCAGAAAAATGCGTCTCAGCTTTCTGAGAAGGAATCGCCCGGTATCCCGCAGGCTGCCGACGTCAGACTCCTTGAAAAAATAGCCGGAAATGAAAACAAACATCGGCATAAAGAAGGAGTCATAGGGAAAGACCTCAGAAAGAGGGTTCATAACGCCGCCGCAGTGACTGTCCACTACAAACAGGATCCCGAAAGCAGACATGAGCATGAACGCAGAATTGGATTTCTTTTTTTTGGTATAATCCGTGTTCAACAAAACCGGTGCAAAGTTAGACATTTCTGAGTCTCCTTCAAAAGGAATCGGCCATTCAGCAGACCGGGCCCTCGTAGAACGTTTTTTTGAGCGAGGGGGCTTCGGCGAGATAGGCCTTGATCGCCGTTACGATCTTTTCGCTCGTGCTGCCGTCGCCGAACAGCAGCGCCGGGTTGTGGGGCATCGCGGCAGCGACGCGGATCGCGGAAACGATCGAATCCGTTTCGGGCGCGGCGGGCACAACGGAACCGGCCATGAGCCTGCCCTTCTGCCTGTCGCCGATATTGACGGTCGGGGTGCCGAGCACGGGCGCCTCGAGCACGCCGCTGGAGGAGTTGCCCAGCACGAAGGCGGCAGCTTTGACCGCCGAGAGATAGCGTATCATACCGAGGTTCTTGAAAAAGCCCGCGTTCGCTGCGTGCGACGCGAAATCGGACAGCATGTCGTTGACGATTTTGCCGCCGTCGTCCGCGTTGGCCATGGTGATCACGTAATGATAGCCCTCTTCCCGCTTCATCGCCTCGATGAGCGCATCGGTCTGCCGGCGGGCCGTGCCGGATTCGAGCGTGACGGGATGGAATGTGACGACCGCGAAGGGCGCGCCGGCGGGAACGCCGAGGTCCGCGCGCACGCGCTCGGGCGCGAGCAGCGGCTGCTTTAAGATGTTTTCGGTCGCGAGCGAACCGACGTTCAGCACCCGCGCCGGCTGCTCGCCGAGGCGCAGGATGCGCTGCCGGTAGACCTCGGTGCAGGGGAAATGCAGGGCGCTCATCTTCGTGAGGGCGTGGCGCACGCTGTCGTCCACGGCGCCTTCGGTGAGTTCGCCGCCGTGCAGGTGGGCGATCGGCACGCGCGCGTTCATCGCGGCGACGGCGACGCCGAGCATCTCGGTGCGGTCGCCGAGGATCACCACAAGGTCCGGCGGGGCTTTCGCGAACAGCGCGGCGAAGCCCGTGACGGCGTTCGCCACGGTTTTGGAAACGCCGTAAGCCGAGTTTTCGTCATCAAGGATCGGGATCTCGGCGGCGATCGGAAAGCCGTCGGCAAGGATCTCGTTTTTCGTCATGCCGTAGCGTTCGCTCAGATGCGTGCCGGTGACGAGCAGACGCAGCTCCAGCGCCGGGTCCTGCAGGATCCGGTGGATGAGCGGCGTGAGGATGCCGTATTCCGCGCGCGTGGACGTGACGACTGCTACCGTTTTCATATTTCGATCAACTCGTCTTCTCTGAAATCGCGGACCGCCCGGGTGCCGAGCAGCTCGTTCCAGCGCATCGGGTCGACCCCGGTGCCGGGCCGCTTGGTGGTCAGGTTTTCAGCGGTCAGGAGCTCGCCCTGCCGGATATCACGCGCGGCGACCACACTTTTGCGGGCGACGGCGCGGTTTTTGAGTTCGGAGGGCGTGGGGCGCTTGACCCCGTCGCCGAGCGCTTTTTCGATGGTTCTGACGCCCTTGACCAGGGCGGCAAGCTCGTTCGGCTCGAGGCTCGCCTTGTGGTCGGGCCCCGGCATGTTCCGGTCGAGCGTGAAATGCTTTTCGATCACCGTGGCGCCCAGCGCCGCTGCCGCCAGCGAGATCTCGATGCCCCGCGTGTGGTCGGAATAGCCCACGTCGCAGCCGAAGCGCGCTTTGAGCGCAGGGATGACGCGCAGGTTGACCTCCTCGGGCGGGGCCGGATATTCGGTGGTGCAGTGCAAAAGCGTGAGCCTGCCCGCGCCGTTTTCTTCGAGCACGCGCTTTGCCGCCTCGATCTCGTGAAGCTCGCTCATGCCGGTGGAGAGGATCACGGGCATGCCGGTGCCGGCGATCTGAACGAGATAGGGATAGTTCGTGATCTCGCCCGAGGGCACCTTCCAGACCTTCTGCAGGGGCGTGAGGAACCGGATGCTTTCGATATCGAAGGGCGTGGACAGAAAGGCGATGCCCTGCCGTCTGCATTCGTCCGCGAGGACTGTGAAATCCTCGAACGGGAGCAGGAGCTTTGCGAGCATTTCTTTCTGCGACTGGCTGACGCCCGTGTTTTCTTTCTGATAGTCCGCCATCGGCGCGCTTGCCGCGACCAGGGACGACAGCTTCGCGGTCTGGAACTTGACCACGTCCGCCCCCGCCGCCTTTGCCGCGGCGATCAGCTCCTTTGCGGTTTCGAGATCGCCGTTGTGGTTGACGCCCGCCTCGGCGATGATCAGGATCTTATCACTCATAGATTTTCCTCCGGCACGAGCAGCGACGGGATGACGGCGCCGCCGGGCACGTCGCGTTTGACGGTGCAGCCCGCGCCGACCACCGTGCCCGCGCCGACCGACAGGCCCTGGATGACAACGGCACCGGCGCCGATAAAGGCATCGGGCGCAACGCGCACGCTGCCGCACAGGACGGCGCCGACCGAGACGTGGGCGAACGCGCCGACCGCGCTGTCGTGCTCGATCACGGCGGCGGTGTTGACGATCGCGTGGTCGCCGACGGACGCCCCGGCATTGACCACGGCGTTTTTGCCGATGAAGATCCCCTGCCCGAGCGCCGCGAACGGCGACACGACTGCAGAGGGGTCCACGATGTTCGGAAAGGCGAAGCCCAGCGCTTTCAGGGCTTCGGCCACCTTGCGGCGGGGCGACGTGGAAAGGATGCTGCCGATCGTGACGAACGCCTGCCGGCAGCCCTCGCCGAACAGCGCCGGCAGGACTTCGTCGCCGCCGACGACCTTTGCCCCGAGCACTTCGCTGCCCGCGGG
>JAEEGL014567270.1_pt1 | contig 11656 bp, 11 predicted proteins | sample 9134231 | NCBI WGS metagenome assembly JAEEGL01 (sample SAMN16246548, study PRJNA631951) | gut metagenome | biome: gut microbiome; feature: rumen; material: fiber-attached | host: Bos | place: Iran: Karaj | collected 2018-10 | reverse complement strand
GGTGCCGATGCGTTCACACTTCTTGTCGGTAACAACGATAATCCCGGTGTAAACGAGATAAATATCACAAACGGATTCAATTACGTCAACAAACAGTTTACGAATATAACACAGGATAATATCAACGAGAGACATCCGAGATTCGATCCGACAAGCGGCGGGCATCTCTATATCATCTATTCACTCCACTACAGAGACAGATTCTACGGACTCGCATCGATCCGTAATTCGGTCATGCCGCTGTTCTCGGAGTTCTACAGAGTGCTCATGATGACATTGTCAAACGTTCTCGAGCAGGTCAGAAACGTTCAGACGATGCAGAAGATGATAAAAACCCTTGATGAGATGTGGGTGTTCGATCCGATGACGCACGTATACAACCGCGCGGGATTTTTCAAGTTTTCGGAGCAACTTTCCAAGGACGCCAAAGCGGCCGGAGAGGATATGTTCTTCATCTTCCTCGATCTGGACGGGCTCAAGAAGGTTAACGATGCTCTCGGTCACGAGACCGGCGACCGCATGATATGCGATATGGCGGATGTTCTGAGGAAGACGCGGAACAAGGAAGAGCTTCTTATGAGATACGGCGGAGACGAATTCGTCGTGTTCGGAAAGGGTATTTCGGCCGGCGAAGTTGAAGAAGAGATCGCCAGGATAAGAAAAGCCATGGAGGAGATAAATGCCGCGGGGGATCGCGAATATACGCTTGATGCGAGCATAGGTTATCACATGGTACCTTTTGATAACGACAAACCGCTCAGCGCTCTTATCGAGCTTGCGGATCAGGAAATGTACAAGGAAAAAAGGGAAAAACATAAGAGGTGACTGATGTCACCTCTTTCTTATTTCTATGCTGCCTCCGTTTGACAGATCCTTGCCGTCGAGCAGAAGGAGCTTTTCGGCAAGAAGTTTCGAGAAACCCGCGAATATCGTGCACATCGTTATCAGATCGGCGGTATCCGTAGTGCTCTCCTCTATGACATCCTTATGGTCCAGGATCGGACCGGCGATAAGTCTGATCTGTTTAAGAAAATAGCTGATCGAGAAGCTGTGCCTTTCGGTATATCGGTTATAGATGGCCTCGACGTCTTCTTCCGGTATGTTCATCGGTATTATGCGGGATATGACCGCTATCGGAAGGATCTGTTTCATCGTGCATATCATAACGAGATATGCGATGTGGATCCTGTAATATTTCTTTTTCACGGGCTCGGGCATTATTTTGGTGCGGACATAATTGTTGATCGTGGCCGCCGTTATTATCTGCTCGTCCTTAAGTTCCGGTGGCAGATAATCAAGGTATTCCTTGAGAAGTATTATGACCTGCTCCATGTACAGCCCGATGTTCGGGATATCGTTCCAGCAGGGGAGTTTGTAGTCTTCAAGGTATTTTTCCCAGCGGCGGAGCTTTCCGGCCACAAGGTCTTTGTCAAAATTCATCCGTGTATTCCTCGTGTTTATCGTGATCATATGGACCGCTTTACGATCCTTTGATAATTATATCATCAAAAACATCAGATTTCATTACTTATTTTGTGTTGACATAGTTAAAGACACTTGATAATCTAATATAGAAGATTAGATTGCTTTTTGCCATGCAATATATAGTTAACATTGGGTTAATGATGATCGGAGGAAATATGAGCGATTATGTTATTATGACGGATACGGGATGTGATGTGGAGTTCGAAACGCTGCGCGAGTGGGGCGTCGGTTTTCGCGGATTGTCATTTCACTTTGAAGGCGATAAAGAATACAAAGAGGGCGAAATGGAAAAGAGTGAGTTCTATTCCAGGATGCGCGCCGGCGAAGTGAGCAAAACGAGCGCCGTTAATTCTCAAAACTTCAAGGAACTTTTCGAGGAACCGTTAAAGGAAGGAAAAGATATCCTCTATCTCGGTTTTTCATCGGGAATAAGCGCCACGTCCAATTCGGCACAGATGGCTGCCAACGAGCTTCGTGAAGAGTATCCCGAACGCAAGATCATAACGATAGATACACTCGCTGCATCGGCCGGACAGGGACTGATGATCCACTATGCGGTCGAGAAGAAGAATGCGGGTGCAAACATTGAGGAGAATGCGCAATACATACGCGAAATGATCCCGCATCTGGCACACTGGTTCACGGTGGAAGATCTTGTTTACTTAAAGCGCGGCGGCAGAGTAAGTGCGACAGCCGCATTTGCAGCAGGCGTGCTCGGAATCAAGCCTGTCCTTCACGTGGATGACGAAGGACACCTTATCAATATGCAGAAGGTAAGGGGAAGGGATCAGTCGCTTAAGACTATCGCGAAGAAATATATTGAAACCGCTAAGGATCCCAAAGGGACATACTACATCTCGCACGGTGACTGCCTTGATGATGCGAAGAAGCTTGAGAGTATGATAGAAGCCGAAGGCGGCGGAAAGTGTTCGATGTTTGCAACGATCGGAACGATCATCGGATCCCATGCGGGTCCGGGAACGATCGCACTGTTCTTCCTCGCAAGCGGAAGGTAAGTCAGTCGGGCGAATCCTCCTTGGGAGTAGCCGCAAAGAACCTGTTCGCCATGATCATCGCAGGCGGAACGGCCAGAATATATGAGAGAGGCTGGGCTTCCTGAACACCCGCAAGGCCGCGGAACACCGGAAGGATCAGCAACAGCGGAATGAAGAGTATACCCCCGCGCAGTGATGACAGCACTGTGGCGGGGATTTTTTTGCCGCTTGACTGCATGAGCATTTCGGTGACCATAACGAGCGGAAGGAACAGTTGGGCTATACACTGAAGTCTCAGCGCACGCGTTCCGATCTCTATTACCGCGGGGTCGTCCCTGAATATCTTTATGAGTCCGCCCGAAAAGATCAGGGCGAAAATCGTAAGCACGGCCAGTACGATTGTTGCAAGAATAAGTGTAAATCTGTAGGCTTCACGCTGGCGTTTGAACTTTCCGGCGCCATAGTTGAATGCGCATACCGGCTGAAATCCCTGACCGATTCCGAGAGCTATCGCGAACAGGAAGAAGGCGACCCTTGTGACGATCGTCATTGCGGATACCCCCGCATCGCCTGCGTACTCGGCAGCTTTGAAATTGACGAGAATTGTAGCAAAGCTTCCGAGCCCCTGACGAAGGAGTGACGGAAAACCTATCTCGATTATTTCGATAAGCAGACCTCCGCGAAAACGAATGTTGGGAAACGACAGTTTTGACTGCGTTTTTCCGGCAAGGAACATATACAGGAGAAGGCAGAAACTTATGACCTGCGATATGGCTGTGGACAGGCCGGCACCCGCGATCCCCATATCCATTCCGAATATGAAGAGAGCATCACCGCCGATGTTGAGTATCCCGCCGGCAAGAAGTCCTATCATTCCGAGCTTTGCCTTTCCCTCGTATCGGAGCATATTGTTCAGAGTAAAACTCGATACGCAAAACGGAGCAACAAACATTATGTTGTTAAGATATGACTTTGCGTAAGGAGCTATCGTCTCGGTACTGCCGAGCATCATGATGAGGCGGTCCTCGAACAGGAATCCGAGTATCGCGATCAGTATCCCGCTTGTAAATGACGCCGCAAATCCGGTCGATGCGACCCGTCCCGCTTCAATAGGATCCTTCTGACCGAGCTTTCTTGAAAGCAGGCTTCCGGAGCCCTGTCCGAACATGAAACCGAAGGCCTGCATGATCGCCATGAAACCGAACACCACGCCGACGGCACCGCTCGCCGATGTTCCGAGCGTTCCGACAAATGCGGTGTCTACAAGGTTGTAGATCGTTGTCACCATCATCGAGAGGATGGTAGGGATCGCAAGGTATATTATGAGCCTCTGCACGGGCGTCTTTGTCATTTCTTTGTACTGGGCGGCGGCCGCCCTGTCATTCTCGTTCATAGCAGTGATTATACATCCGTTTGCGTATTTTTCCAATGCGACAAAAAATGATATACTGTCTGCCGTATAATAATAAGAGTGCGGCCCGGAAAATAATGTAAAATAAGATATAATTTTCGGGAACTGCCGGTAATGTACAAAAGGAGACAGGTATCGATATGGATAACAATTTAAACGGGATAGACATAAACAGTATGCCGAAGCTCGGATTCGGACTTATGCGTCTTCCGGAGAAGGACGGGAAGATCGACATTGAGCATGTATGCAGGATGGTGGACGCATACATGCAGTCCGGGATGAATTATTTCGATACGGCATACATATACCACAGCGGGTTGTCGGAGGTCGCCGCAAGAGAGGCTCTTGTAAAGCGTTACCCGCGTGAGAGCTTCATGCTCGCTACAAAGCTTCCGGCATGGGAGATGAAGAGTGAAGCAGACGTGGAGAGGATATTTAACGAGCAGCTCGAGAGGGCCGGAGTGGATTACTTTGATTTCTATCTTCTTCATTCGGTGGAGGAAGGCGGCAATCATGACAAATACGAGGAATACGACTGCTATAACTGGTGTCTGAAGCGTAAGGCCGAAGGGAAGATAAAGCATTTTGGATTTTCGTATCACGGAAGCCCGGAACTTCTTGCCGATGTGCTCGACAGACATCCCGAAGTCGAGTTTGTTCAGATACAGCTCAATTACCTTGACAGGACCAATCCTGTCGTGCGTTCCCAGAGACTTTACGAGATACTTCGCGACAGGAATATCCCCATAATAGTCATGGAACCGGTTCGCGGCGGAATGCTCGCGAATATGGATCATGCGATCGAAGCAAAATTTAAGGCAAGACAGCCGGAACGTTCGGTTGCATCATGGGCACTTCGTTTTGTGGCTTCGCTTCCCGGAGTAATGACGGTGCTTTCCGGAATGACGAGCGAAGAGCAGATGAAGGACAACATACATACATTTACAGATTTTGAGCCTATGGCCGACGATGAGTTCAGGCTTATCGACGAAGTCACCGAGGAGATACTCAAAGTCCCGCAGATCGGATGTACCGCATGTAAGTATTGTTGTGACGGCTGTCCTATGAAGATAAGCATTCCCGATGTCTTCAGAACGGTCAATACGATGCGGCGCTATCCCGATGACTGGAGAGCTCAGAACTTCTATTCGGTTCTTACCGAACGCAGCGGAAAAGCATCATCATGTATCGGATGCGGTCAGTGCGAGAGTGTTTGTCCGCAGCATCTTCCGATAATCGCGTTATTAAAGGAAGCGTCGGAGATGCTCGATCAAAAGAAGCAATGATATTGACATTTACCTATCAATAGAGTATATTTTTCTTCGGGCAAGGGGGCCATAGCTGTAGTTATGGTACCCTTTTTCAATTTTTTTGAACAGTATATATGCTGATACGGAGGAAAACATCATGGTAAAAGCTGTTGTCGGTGCCAACTGGGGCGATGAAGGCAAGGGTAAGATAACCGATATGCTCGCTCAGAACGCTGATGTCGTAGTAAGATTTCAGGGCGGCGCAAATGCGGGACATACTATAAAGAACAAATACGGAAAGTTTGCTCTTCATACTCTGCCGTCGGGAGTGTTCAACGAGAATACCGTCAATATCATCGGTAACGGCGTTGCGCTTAACATTCCGATCCTGATCGGCGAGATAGAGAGCATTGTAGAAAAGGGTGTTCCCAAGCCGGTCATTCTCATATCGGAAAGAGCACAGATCATAATGCCGTATCATATCAAGTTTGATGAATACGAAGAAGAGCGCCTTGCCGGAAAATCATTCGGATCGACCAAGTCGGGTATAGCGCCTTTCTATTCGGATAAGTTTGCCAAGATCGGATTCCAGGTGAGCGATCTGTGGGATACCGAACAGAATCTCAAAGATAAGATCGAGAGCGTTACGGTTCAGAAGAACGTCATTCTCGAGCATCTGTATCACAAGCCTCTTATAGATGTCGATGAGACGTACGCAACACTCATGAAGTATAAAGAGATGGTAGCACCTTACGTCTGCGATGTCGCTTCATACCTTCACGATGCGATCAAGGACGGCAAGACGATACTCCTCGAGGGACAGCTCGGAACGCTCAAAGACTGCGATCACGGTATATACCCGATGGTAACGTCCTCAAATACGATCGCCGCATACGGCGGTGTCGGATGCGGAATCCCTCCTTATGAGATCAAGCAGGTCATCTCCGTATGTAAGGCATATTCGTCATCGGTAGGTGCCGGTGAATTCGTCAGCGAGATAACGGATGAAGCGGTTGCGGATGAACTCAGACATCGCGGAGGAGACGGCGGAGAGTACGGTGCAACAACAGGAAGACCGAGAAGAATGGGATGGTTCGACTGCGTCGCATCCAAATACGGCTGCAGACTTCAGGGTACGACCGATGTGGCATTCACGGTCCTCGACGTTCTCGGATATCTTGACGAGATACCCGTCTGTATCGGTTATGAGATCGACGGAAAGGTTACGACCGAATTCCCGGTAACAAGACTTCTGAAGATCGCAAAGCCCGTGTACGAAACGCTTCCCGGATGGAAATGCGACATAAGCGGTATACGTGAATATGACAAGCTTCCGGAGAACTGTAGAAAGTACATTGAGTTCATTGAAAAGAAGATCGGCTATCCGATCACGATGATAAGTAACGGACCCGCAAGGGATGACATCATATACAGAAAGAGAAACAATGGATAAGAAATTAAGACTTATAACAACGTGCTCGATGCTCGCCGCAATGACGACCATCGCAACAATGATAATAAAGGTTCCGACATTCGGAACGAACGGATACGTTAATATCGGAGATGCACTCGTAATAGTATCGGCATGGATGATGGGTAATCCGTACGGTGCGCTTGCAGCAGGCATCGGATCCGCGCTTGCGGACCTGCTTCTCGGATACGGTTCGTATGCGCCCGCAACGGCAGTGATCAAGTTTGCCATGGCGTTTGTATTCACCATTGTATTTACTTCAATGAGGAAAAATCACATCCCGGGATTTGTAGCTTCGATAACGGGAAGCATCATTGCCGAAGTGATAATGGTGGCAGGTTATTTTGCCTATGAATCGACGGTTATGGGATACGGTATCGCCGCATCGGCATCCGTTGTCAGTAACGCCGTACAGGGCGGTGTATGCATAGTACTCGGAAATGCACTCATTCAGGTCCTTTCAAGGATACCCGCGATCAACGGCCTTCGGTCAGGCATATGACGGATGCAAGGCTTCCGCGGTTGCCCTTTGTTCCTCGGTGTGAATAGTATTTTTCGGGGTGACACATCGTGCACTCACCAACGTACTGAGTGTTTTCTTCTTTAACACCGAGCATCAGGAATCTGTGCTTTACGACACCTTTAAGATCGAGCATGAACTTGTCTTCATGTCCGGTCTTTTTTGTTACATATGAGTTTGCATCGTCCCCAATGAGTTCTCTTACCGCATCGATGACTTCGCCTCCGACCTCAAAGCAGCATTTTTCGATTGCGGGTCCGATGGCGACCCGAATATCTGCGGGATCGGATCCCAGACTTGTGAATGCATCCACGGCATTCCTTTCTATATCCGAAACGGTGCTTCTCCAACCGCAGTGAACGGCTCCTATGACGCCCTTTACGGGATCGTGCATCAGGACCGGAACGCAGTCCGCGGTAAAGATCGCAAGCGGTACATCGGGCAGAGCCGTAACATATCCGTCACATTCATTCATACGGCCTTTGCCGTAAGCCGGACGAAGATCCGACCTGTCGGCGATATGCACTGTGTTGCCGTGCACCTGTTTGCCGCATACGAATTCTTTTTTATAAATGTCCGAGGACATAAGGAAACGCCTCCAGTTCTCGGTCACTCGAGCCGGTTCGTCGCCTCTGTTCATCCCGAGATTCAGCGAATCAAACATTCCGTCGCTGACGCCGCCTGTCCTTGTTGAGAAGCCGTGCGGGCAGGTTATGATCGAAGAGTGAAGCGTTTTTATATCCGTCGCAAGGTCTTCGCATCTTACGAGTCTGTCGCCTTTATATTCGACCAGCATGTCGATCCGATCCTGTCCGTTTATGAGTGGCTCAATGAAATATCTGTCACCTTCCCATGTCGGAAGCTTCAGGACTTTGTCGGCACTTACCCAGGCAAGTTCGCCTTCCTCGCATGAAGTTTTGAGCGTACCCGTAAACCCGGTTGCCGAATACAGATACATATCCTCATCATCCCACGTATCGGATATGAATTTGACTACACCGTGAAGATGAAACTTCGTCAGCGTCAGTCCTGTCTCTTCGTATACCTCGCGGACCACACATTCATCGGCGGTCTCGCCTTCCTCGAACTTGCCTCCGACACCGATCCACTTGCCTTCGTTAAGATCGTTCTTCTTGGATATCCTGTGCAGGAGGAGATATTCGTTGTTTTCGTTTTTGATGTAGCAAAGTGTTGTGTTCATAGTAAGGATTATAACATATCAACATAACAGTATTACGATAACGTATCATATGGTAAAATGTTTAGCATGAAAACAAAGATCGCAATCATAGCAATTTTTATATCGGCATTTATTCTTGCTGTAGCAGGAGCTGCAGTTTATAAGCGCACACAGAACGCGCCTTCCGGCGAAAATCAAAACGCGGCCGCAGACCTGCCGCTTCCGCCTCCCGATACGACACAGGCCCCTGCGTTTGATGACGAGACGGAAGATGAAAGTGAGGGTGAGGGATTTTCCGAGACATTGGATGTTGTTCTGCCCGAATCGCCGAGTGAACCCGAGCCGAAGATCCCGCTCCCTAAATATGATGAACTTCTGAAGGTAAATCCGTATGTTGCGGGGTGGCTTAAGATTGATGATTCGGTCATAGATGTCCCGGTCGTTTATACGCCCGGCAGTCAGAATTATTTCCTTCATCGCGACATAGAAGGAAAAGACAATTCGACCGGAACGCTCTTTATCGCGATAGACTGGGAGGACGGATACAACAATACTCTCATCTACGGTCATAACATGAAGGACGGCAGCGGATTCGGATCGCTCCAGAAGTTCTCAAAAGAGTCATACGGCAAGGCGCATCCGGTCATTCATTTTGATACTCTTTACGAGGAAAAGGAATATGAACTGTATGCGGCATTCTTTTCGCAGATAGACGAGGAGGAGCTTGAAACCGAGGAGGACAGGGATGAGAAGGATCAGGCAATAGAGCAGACGGCTATTGCAAAGAAAGAAGAAGAGGCAGCGGAAGCGGGGGAAGAACCTGTTGTCATCGAGCCGCAGGAGCTGACTCTTAATGATCTTGATCTTCACAGGGAGTTTTACGGCGAGGATATATACCGGCAGGAGAAAGATGAGGACAACGGCCGGTTCAGATACTACTACTTTACGGATCTGTCCCGCAGGGAGGATTTTGACTATTATGCAGAGCACGTTAAGGAAAACGCTCTTTATGATACGGGAGTCAGGGCTGAATGGGGAGATGAGTTCATAACGCTTTCGACGTGCAGTTATCAGGTCAGAAACGGACGGTTCGTTGTGGTCGGCGTAAGAAAGAAATAGAAAAATGTAAAATATACTTGACATTATTCCATAACTGTATTATTGTATGTTTGCAGCACATGATCTTGTGCACGGATCAGACCGCAAAAACTAAACAAAATGATTTTATGAAAAGGGGTAAAGGTTATGGAAGCATACAATATCGGAAAAGCAGTAGGACTTGCAACAGGAATAATAGTCGGTCTAATATGTTGTTTCTTTGTTTTTAAATACATGAACAAGGATAAAAAACTTCTTACAAAGTATGATGAGAGACAGCAGGCGGCAAGAGGCAGGGCATACATGTACGGATTCTGGGCGGTGATGATAGCAACAGCATTTGTCATAATTGCCGAAACAGCGGGATTCTTTCCGGTGGCCGCACTTACAAGAGGATTTTTCATCATATTTGTCGGGATAATCGTCCAGGTTTCCTACAGTATTTTCAACGATGCATATTACGGCATAAACACAAATAAGAAGAGGTTCATGATAGTATGCATAGTTGCCGGACTCTGTAATCTTCTCGCAGTGATCGGCAGCATCAAGGGTGGAAACTTCATAGAAGACGGTATTGTGACAGATGCCGGTACGAACCTTCTGTGCGTGATCCTGATGTTTACGGTCGCAGTCGAACTTCTGATCAAAGACCGGATCGATTCGGAAAAAGCCGTTGAAGAAGAAAGCGGGGACTGATGCATGAAGAATCTCAGACTCAAAGCCGCTCGGGCCGGTATGGATCTGTCCCAGGAAGATCTTGCCAATATATGCGGCGTTTCGAGACAGACGATAAGCGCGATCGAAAAGGGCGACTATAATCCTACAATCAATCTTTGCATAGCGATATGCAAGGCCCTTGATAAAACGCTTGATGAATTGTTCTGGGAGTAAGCGGGCGGGCTGTTAACAAAAAATGAAACATCGTTAATCGAAATATAAGAAGTCATGTCAACAGCGGGCAGTTAGAATGTCAGAAATGAGGTACATAGTATGAGTATTGATCTTAACAGTATGCCAAGGCTCGGTTTCGGGCTCATGAGACTGCCTGAAAAGGATGGTGTGATCGATCATGACATGGTCTGCAAAATGGTCGATGAGTATATGAACGCCGGAATGAACTATTTTGATACGGCATATATCTATCACGAGGGCAGGTCAGAGACGGCTGCCAGAGAGGCGGTTGTCAAAAGATATCCGAGAGACAGTTTTATGCTGGCAACAAAGCTTCCGGCATGGGAGGTCAGGAATGCCGAAGATGTTGACAGGATATTCAATGAACAACTTGAAAAAACGGGAGTCGACTATTTTGACTTCTATCTGCTTCATTCGATAGAAGAAGGATCCAATTACGACACTTATATTAAGTATAACTGTTTTGAATGGGGGCTGAAGCGTAAGGCTGAAGGGAAGATAAAGCATTTCGGTTTTTCGTTTCACGGCAGTCCGGAGCTTCTTGAGGAAGTGCTTGACGAGCATCCGGAGGTTGAGTTCGTTCAGATACAGCTCAATTATCTCGACAGGACCAATCCCGTTGTCCGTTCGCAAAGACTGTATGAGGTGCTTCGTGACAGGAATATCCCCATCATAGTCATGGAGCCGGTAAGAGGCGGAATGCTGGCGGAAATGCCTCCCGAGATCGAAGCGAAGTTCAAGGACCGCAGACCGGAGAAATCGGTTGCATCATGGGCACTCAGATTTGTAGCCTCTCTCCCCGGGGTAATGACGGTGCTGTCGGGAATGTCAAACGAGGCACAGGTGACTGACAATATTCGGACATTCAGGTCATTTGAGCCGCTTGCCGAGGATGAGCTTAAGATAATAGATGAGGTTACCGATGAGCTTCTTTCGATGCCTCAGATCGGATGTACTTCATGCAGATACTGTTGCGATGGATGTCCGAAGAAGATAAGTATTCCGGATGTTTTCAGGACCATCAATACATTAAGGCGTTATCCGGATGACTGGAGGAGTAAGAATTATTACGATCAGCTGATCCAAAGAAGCGGGAAGGCGTCAGACTGTATCGAATGCGGCCAATGTGAGCGGGTATGCCCGCAACATCTTCCGATAATCAATCTGATGAAGGAAGCGGCCGGGACACTCGATTACGGAAAGAATTAGACACTAAGGCAGGGTTGAAAACCCTGCCTTTATAAGTTACTATATATCTCATGTTTGCAAACAGGATCAAAAACAATCTGTCCACCAAGGTAATACTCATGGTGGAGTTTATTATACTTATCTCG
>JAEEGL014050602.1_pt1 | contig 11656 bp, 12 predicted proteins | sample 9134231 | NCBI WGS metagenome assembly JAEEGL01 (sample SAMN16246548, study PRJNA631951) | gut metagenome | biome: gut microbiome; feature: rumen; material: fiber-attached | host: Bos | place: Iran: Karaj | collected 2018-10 | reverse complement strand
TAAATTTTATAGAATCATCCCTAAGTTCTTTGAAGAAATCAACTGTAAGTTTTGATAACGGTCTTTCGTCCATCTTGTCAAAAATAGCATATAAAGGTTCGCCGCCATTATTAAATCTCATTTGACGGTCTTTTTTAGTCAGATAATATAATTCAAAATCTTCAGGAATTTCCAATGCCCCTGCCGGTTTTTTGTTTCTTTCTATAGCTGAATAAGTTGTTGACATATTTTCAATCTCTCTTTTTAATAACTCTTACATATATATAAAGTATATAAGATTCAAGAAATTGCCTTTTTTTATTCGAATATTAAGAAATGTTACAGAAAAATTAAAAAAAGAGTTAAGATTTTACAAATTAACACTGATGAATTTAAGCCTTTTATACTATTTCTTTCATAAAAGCTGTTAATTCAGACATTTCTTTATACATTTTTTTGCACTTAAGTTCTTTTTGGGGAAAATATTTATATTTTAGGCGGTCGTAAATATATTGTTTATCTCTGTCAATTTGTTCCTTAATTTCTTTTATATTATATTCGTTATTTTGGCTTGTTCTAAAACTTACATGATGCCCGTGACGAATGTATTCCGGGAAATCCATATAATTTTTACCATATGTTATTGAGAGATATTTTTCAATGTTGTTTGGTACGGTAATTTCAATGTTTTCAAACGGTATTTTTTTCAAAGGGAAAATATCATCTATATTGAACCAATCAGTGAAAGTTGTTAAGAATAAATCAGCATTATCAAATCCGAAATAAATTTTACTTGATTTATCAGTTACGAATGGAAATGTTAGTCTTTCATATTTCAACGTTTCGATTAAGTCCGGAACTTTTTTAATGTATTTAACGTTTTTGGCGATATGTTTTATTATATTTTTAAAATCTTTTTCTGTGCACGAATCCTTGTAATAATCATAAGCATAAACTTCGAACGTCATGGCGGATTTAATATCCTTGCCCTGAAAAACCTGGATCAGTATAGGATCTTCCAGATAGATTACTTCGCCAGGATGTTTTTTAATGCATTCATTCAATGCATAATATTTATCTCTGGTGTCGTAATTCATGTGACTAATATCAACGGTTACACAGTTTTCACAAAGGTATTTTTTCAATCGTTCATAACTGTCTCTCATCATTCCAAGGTCAATATCATCGTCCCATGGTATAAAGCCGCCATTTCGATATCCGCCCAACAACATGCCTGACTGAACAAAATATTCAAGTCCCATATCATCAAATTTTTTAAACCAAGGTTTAATGAAGTTAACCAATTGTAATTGGTAATCTCTTTCTATCCCTTTTACAGCGCGAACTTCTCTTGTATCTGCATTTTTAATTAAATTGTTATAGCTCTTAATAGCGCGTATATATTTTTTCTTATAGTGATTATGGTAATTAAACAAATTAATCATAATTTTTCCCAAAAAGCATTTTAATTCCTAAAGCCAGTGTAGGCTCTATTAGCGGTCGTATCTTTTTATACTGATTTTTTGTACCTATTAAAAATTTATATTCAAGCCAATCACAAATCTCAATATCTTTCAAAAGTGCAACAAGAATAACATCATAGTCGAACTGTTTCAATTCATCCGGTGTTATTGCTTTGTAAGGCGTAGTATTTGAATCTGCCGAAGTTTCAAATTTTTTATCAGAAATAGCTACTATATTTAACTTTGAAAGATCATAATTCTGATTTAAGATATCAAAATATTCACCGGCACCATATATTACAATTTTTTTATTCTTATATTTTTTTGCAAGTTTGTCAATTTGTTTTTGGGCATTAACATCTTTAAAATAAGAATAAATGTTCATAATACTCCTCAATATAGTTTTCTTAATTATACATTAAATTGTATATAATGCAATTTATTATTTGTTATAGGTACGATTTTATGATAATCTTATTTTGGATTGGTAGTTGAGGTCTTCTTATGTTATCTGGACAGATTCTTCTTAGAATATTAAGTAATTTTATTTGTTGTGAAAAATGCCGAAAGGCTTTTCGCAGAGAATTTCTGATTAACTCAAAAAAGAAAGACTATCGGCTAACCAGCGGTGAAAGGCAGACTGCAACAACGCTAGACGGAATACGAAAAGATCATATTGAGAGATATAATTTGGTGCTAGAGTACATAAAGCAGTTTGATAACAAACGTACCAATGTTCTGGATATGTTTTGCGGGAATGGTTATGGCTCTTTTTTGCTAAGTTCTAATTTGGCACATGCCAGATTTCTTTCAATTGACGGAAGCAGCGAAGCTATTAAATGTGCAAATGTTAACTACAAAACCCCAAATATTAAATTTAAGAGAAAACTTTTTCCTTTTAGATTAAAACAAAATGAATTTGATTTTGTGATTTCATTAGAGTCTATTGAACATGTAGAGGACGATATTGCCTTTATTAAATTTATAAATAAGTCACTGAAAAAAGGCGGTATTCTTTTTCTGTCGACACCTAATGCGGAAAAACAAAGCCTGGAAATTAATCCAAATCATTTTCACTACAGGCATTATATTAATACTGAGATATTAAATATACTCAGAGATAACGGATTTGAACTTATAAAACAGTACGGTCAGGATGTCTACATAATAGATGACAACGGGAAATGTACAGGTCTCGTCGATGCTTCTCAGATGGGACTCATCGAAGATTATGACGGGCAATTCTGCATATTCATATTAAGGAAAGTTTCATAAATCAGTATTTGAGTAGGTTTGAGGAAAATCACTGAACCTGTTAAATTAACTCAATCTTTCAACCATTATGCAAGTGTTTTGGAAGCTTGCATGACGTAATTATTTGAACCTTATTTAATATGTATACTGAGGTATTTTGAATACCAAATTATCTGCACCTTTTTCAACAAATTTCAGATAGTTATTCAAAGCGGTTTCCTTTGAGTCATTATAAAATTCTTCGCTGATTAATTGTTTGTGCAGTTCTGTTCTGTCGCCGGAATAATTTCCCAAAATTCTTGCAAATTCGCTTATTGAAGTCAAATCCTCGCCTCCGGAATATGCTTTTGTTTTTGCATCGGTTCCTGATGGTCTTATTTCAACATATTTATCCGAGAATTTGAGATAAGTTCCGTCGCCAACAAATTTTACGGATAACAAATTGCTGAAATCAAGGTTCGGGAAAGTATTTTGGAGAATATTTTTAACGTTTTCAATATTCAAGATTTCTTTGTTAACTCCTATAGCCATAGACAGATAGAACAAATCATTTTTAGTTCTTTGTTTTTCTCCCTCCGATTTAGCCAGCTTGAGTTTATCAATATCAGGTTCGGATTCGTTATAGTAAGAGATGTCTTCTCTTACGTCGAATTTAGCTATGATATTGTTTTCTTCAAAAATTTCACCAAGATATTCCGAAAGAGTTTTATTTTCTGTTTCAAGTTTGGAAGCAAGGCAGGAAGCTACGATAATGGCTTCTGTTGCGCTCTTTTCCCTCATCGCTATAGCCTTTCTGCCGGATAAAGATTCTATCAAATCTTCCGAACCCATAATCATACCACCGGATTCTTCTCCGCCAAAGATTAATCTTGGCTGAATTCCGAGATTGATTTCTTCCCCGAAAACGTCAAATATTTTAACTTCACTTTCAGGATTTTCTCTCAGTTGAAGTTCAACTTTTTTCATAATATTTGCTATTTCTTTAAATCCTACTGGAACATTTACCACCTTTATATCGTTTGCGGCTGCCCATTCATCCCAGCTCAAGGCCGAAGCAGTTGTTTTAATCATAAATCTCGGGTGGTTTTTGAATTTGCCCTGATGCTTGAGTTGTTTAACTCTATAGTCCATGAGCATTAAAAATGCCTGATTTGCGGTATAAACAGTTAAGATTCTCTCTTCTCCCAGATGAATGTATGAAATACCAAGCTCATCAAGATTTGGGATATTTCCTGCGGCTTCAATCTGACAGACAGTAAGTCTGTCGTGGTCAGGATCTGTAATTAAAACAACAGTCCCCAGCGGTAAGAATTTAAGTTTTTCTTCATAGTGCATGGATTCAATCACAGGGAAGTATTTTTCTCCGTCAGGTCTTTTTGCAATAACTGTGGCATCGACCGAATAATCATAAAAGACCTTATTTCCCTTAGGGTCAGTTGAATATTTCCCTATAGAATGGAAAAATGGGTCTTCTTCTATGTTGTTCCAAAGGTATTTGTTCGATATTTCAAGTTTTTCAAGTACTCTGGACAAGGTTCTGTAGGCACAGCCACCGACAGATTCTACAAATAGCTGGCTCTTCATATTTTTTACGGAATCCAAGTTTTGTGCGACTCCGGATTTCAGGTACTCAACATATAAATCAATGCCGTCATTTAATCCTTCCATTATACTTTCATCAATAAGCGGATTATCTTTTGCTGCAATTTTTATATTGTAAGAGCCTTCTTTTTCAACAATGTCGAATATTTCCTGAATTTTATTTACAAATTCCATTGATTCTTCAGGCAAATATTGACTTCCTTGTGAGTTCAAATCTTTTGTTGCTGTTTTTACAGAAATTCCGTGGCTTGATGTTATATATTCACCGCCGACGAGGTCCAGTTTAAAGCATAAAAAAGATGCCAGCCAAATAGGTATGGTTTTTCTTCCTTGAGGAACGAGAGTTTTTATTCCTTGAGCAGCTTGTATTCTTGCAATAGCATCCAAATACAGATCCGAGTTGTAACGTACCTCTGAACCTGCCAGCTTGCGAATTTCGCTTCCTCTGTACTTTTCTGTTGCAACAAGTGCCTTGGCCAAGGTAGCCAAAACAATCCCTACAAGATTAATCGGGAATCTTGTATCTTGAGGGTAAATAATATTTTGAGGGCCGCGAATACCTGCAGTTGAAACCTTAGCTTCTTTTGAGTAGTTGGCAAACCATTCTATAAGGTTTAAGCCTTCGGGATTGGTTTCACTGTGGGGATAAAGATGCTCTCGTTTCAGTGTAAACGTGAATTCACCTTCATTATCAAAATTCAATAAGTCTAAGTTTTTGATGTAATCAGGTGTTTTTTCATAAACATTTTTAAAAAGTTCTTTTTCAAGTTCACAACTCGGCTCTCTTTTCACCATAATAATCTCCTTTAATACAGGTTAATTATAACATAAAAAAGGAACTTCTTTACGCAATGATTAACTGTTTATTCACTTATTTACTTATTCACATATTAGCTTTATACTGCTACAATTATTTTATGGAAAATATCTTGGAAATAAAAAATCTTGATTTATTTTTTCGCAATGATGATAAAGATTATCAAGCTATCTATGACTTATCTTTAAGTTTTGAGAAGGGTAAACTGCATTCAATAGCGGGGGAATCCGGCTGTGGTAAGACAATGACCATGATGTCTGTTATGCGGCTGCTTCCAAAAAATGCATTGATTAAAAATGGCGAAATAATTTTTAATGGTGAAGATTTGTTAAAATATAAAGAGTCTAAAATGCGTGATTTAAGGGGAAATAAAATAGCACTGATTCCCCAGGATCCGATGACATCATTAAATCCGCTCTATACTGTAGGGAATCAATTGATTGAGGCGATACAAGCGCATAGAAAGGTTTCAAATCATCAGGCAATGCGCAAAGCAAAGGAAGTTATGGATTTGGTCAAAATTTCTGATGCGGATAACAAGTTAAAAATGTATCCTCACGAGTTTTCGGGTGGGATGAAACAAAGAATTATTATTGGGATGGCACTTGCATGCAACGCTGAATTAATCATTGCTGATGAACCGACGACTGCTTTGGATGTAACTATCCAAAAACAGGTGATGGACCTGCTGGCGGAAATCCAAAAAGAATATAAGACAACAGTTATACTAATATCACATGATTTGGCTCTGGTTAGTAATTATGCGGATACAATAACTGTGATGTATTCTGGACGGGTGGTCGAGCGTGCCGAGGCAAAAGAGTTCTTCAAGGAGCCGAAACACCCGTATTCTGTTGCTCTTTTGAATTCACTCCCCGGAGATGCAAAATCTAAGCTGGAAATGATATGCGGTGCTCCGCCAAGTATTCAGGAAATAATATCCGGCTGCAAATTTCATCCGAGGTGTAAAATTGCAGAAGCAGGTTTGTGTAATGAAAAAATACCTGCGCTGGAAGAAAAATCTTACAATCACGAAATCGCATGTTTTAAAGTCTGAATAAATATGGTAAAATAACTTTTATGAGCGATGTTATAATATCACCTTCAATTCTTTCCGCAGATTTTATGAAGCTGGAAGAAGAAATTAATGCAGTAAAATCGGCAGGTGCACAGTGGCTCCATATTGATGTTATGGACGGACATTTTGTTCCGAATATTACAATAGGAGTTCCTGTTGTAAAATCGATACGCTCTAAAACTGACATGTTTTTGGATACGCATTTGATGATAGAAAATCCGGAAAAGTATATTGAACCGTTTGCAAAAGCGGGTGCAGATTTAATAACCTTTCATCTGGAGGCTTGTTCGGATTCCCAAAGTATCCTGAATGTAATAAAATTGATTAAGTCATTCGGCAAAAAGGCAGGGCTTTCAATTAGGCCAAACACTGAGATAAAAGAAGTATTTCCGTATTTGGATGACTTGGATTTGGTTTTGATAATGACTGTAGAGCCCGGTTTTGGCGGGCAGGAGTTTATACATGAGTGTGCCTTAAAAATACCTGCGCTCAAAGAAAAACTTAATAGAGAATTGATTATACAGGTAGATGGTGGTATAAATAACATAACGGCGAAAATATGCACTTCTTTGGGTGCGAATTCGCTTGTGGCCGGAAGTTATATATATCATAACGGCAATATTCAAAAAGCAATTAGTGAACTTATGAAATAAGAGGCTCAGATGGAACATATCAATGACGATTTAGCTATTTATCTTAATAAATTAGTAAAAACTATAGAAACTCAGGCCTCATTTGAGTTTGGAAATGTTAGGATACTTGATCAGACGAGAATTGATGATATTCTGTGCTGTATTGACATTAATTTCCCGGCTATATTGAACAAATATCTTAAAGCGTACGGAAGAGACAGAAATGTTAAAAGTTTTGATGTCTACAAAAAACTTATAAGTAATATAAAAATCAAACCTCCGCTTACAAAAAACAGTTATGCTGTTAATTATAAAGAGGTGGTGGAATTGGTTAAACTTTTGCAGGGTTCTCTCGTTCAGGATGTTACATATGTATGTAAAACGTATCCTGAATTGTTGAATATGGATTAAAATAATTTATTATTTGCATTGACTTTTTTAAATTATTTATTGTACAATTTTGTTAACTATCATAGATAACTAATGGAGTATGAAATGAGTTCACAGCAAGATGTTATATACGGTTTGATGAATGAGCTGGAAGAGGCTTTAGATAAAGGTTTTCCGCTTTTAAGTAATTTGACGGTGGTTAAGAAAGACACGGTCGTCAACATCTTGGATAAATTGTATGCAGCGCTTCCTGATGAAGTAAAGGAAGCTCGTGCACTTTTAAGAAGAAAAGATGAACTTCAGTATGAAGCTCAACAAAGGGCAGAAAAAACTATTTCCGAAGCACAAGCAGAGGCAAACAGACTGCTCAGTGAATCTGATTTGTTAAGGGCGGTTCAAAGAGAGGCCGAAAAAATTAAAGAACAGGTTATTACCGATTGCGAAGACATAAAACGCAAAGCTATGGAAGATGCTAATGCCCTCAGGTCGCAAGCAATGGATGAGGCGCTTAGAATGAAAGACGGCGCATCCGTTTATGCAGAGCAAATTTTAACAGGTTTAGAACAAAATATTAACCAATTGCATGAAATAGTTAAAGATAATCAGATACAGCTTGAGAGAAAACGCTCTGAAGTTGATGGTTTGGGCGCAAGTTATGCAAATCAGCAGCCTGAATACGCACATGATTTTCATATGTAAAATATTTAGCCAATTTTTATAAAAGTTTTTTGTGCTGAATTTTTGTGCGCAAAAAATTTTTTTACGGGTTTTTATGTTAGTGTGTAAAAATTCAAACGGAGTACTAATATGAATATTTCAGTCAATCAACCATTAACATTTACAGGAGCAAGAATTCCCGCAAAAATCGCGGAAGAAAAAATGTATACAATATCGAGAGTAAGGGGCTTGTTGGAAAATACAAGTATATATAAAGAAGCTGATGCGAAAAAATTTGATTTATATTTTCTCAAACCAACCAGAAAAAATGAAATAATGAGAGTTATTTATTACGACAGAAATATGGAGTCTTTTGTCCGTGACGACAAAGGAAGAATTTTAAAAACTTCTGCAAAGTCTGTTAATGAACCGGGTCCAGCTAAACATGCAGAATTGGCGGAACGAGTTGAAGCTACTCTGTATGACGTTGTGCATAAAAGATTTAAAGCTCCATATTGGTATTATAATCCATGTAAATATGAGGCAGAATACAAAAATATCTGTACGAAGAATGATATAAGCCCGTAGTATAAGGATTAGTTTATTTATACAAAAGTTTTTTCAGGGACTATTTCTTTATTATCCCAGATTGAGAAGACAGGTTTCAAGCCCTCTTTTAGGGTAAATTTTTCAAGCAAACCAAAGCATTTTGCAGGGTTTATGCAGGCAAATCTTATAAAATTTTTAAAGGTTAAATTTGTATTTTGTATAAGTATTTTTGCCGCATCATGTAAGAATCTCATGTTACCTGCAAGAGTTCCGTCTGCATCTTTTGGTACCCAATCATCTCCCACGTGAATAAGTTTTCTATTCATATAGAAGTCTTCTTTAATACCGGCATAAGGGAGTGCATCGGATACCAAAATAATTTTATCTTTTGGTTTAATTTTCATAATCATATTTTTGATTTCCGGAAGCAAAGATGCGTTGTCAGCAATAACTTCAGCAGTCACTTGGGGGTTCATAAGCCCTTCATTTGCGATTGTCGGGAATCTGTGGTGCAATCCGGCCATAGCATTGAATAAGTGTGTGACGTGGGTTATTCCTGCCTCGATCAGATGCTTTGCTTCGGCCATACTATGTCCTGCTGAGACGATTATTCCTTTTGATTGCAAATATTTTGTAAGTTCATAATTTTTATCGAGCTCGGGTGCGAGTGTAACCATTTTAATATTTTCAGGGTTGAAGCTTTCGTAATTTGCAACAGTAGGCTCCATCAAATCTCTTATTGAATGTATCCCTTTTTTTTCTTTATTTAAAAAAGGTCCTTCAAGGTGAATGCCATATATTTTTGCCGCACCTTCATCGGGGTTATTAATTACTTTACTTAATATTTGTATTTGGTTTCTTATATTTTCTGCGGTTCCGGGAAGTGTTGTCGCAATAACACCTGCAGTTCCATCTTTTGCAAGTATTTTCAAGAGATTTCTTATTTCCGCCTCACTTGAGTCATGAAAACTTACGCCGTAGCCTCCGTGTATGTGCTCATCCAGTAACCCCGGTGTGACAGTTTTACCATCCAAAAAAGAATAATCAATGTGGCCGTCTATTGAATTTTCATCAAATTCATCGATTGCCAAAAGCTCTTTATCTTTGAACAACAGATTATGTTTTGCGATTTTACAATCTTTGGTAAAAACATCACAGCCTATCATGGCGGTATAACCTTTCAAGTTTATATCCGCTACTGGTGTACGTTTCCCTGCTAATTTCTGTAAGTTAGGAATATTACCTATATTTGCTCCGAATGTAATGTTGTCAATTGCCATGATGTACTTTTACCGTCTAAAATAATACACATTTTTTGTTACGGATTTTAAATGTAAGCGTAATCTTTTTTGTTCTGATTAACTATATCTTTTACGTATTTATAGTATCCGCTGTTATCCCCGTATTTTTCTATTTTTTTAAGTAATTCTTTGCCGGATATAAAACCTTGATTGAAAGCAATTTCTTCCAAACAAGCTATTTTTACGCCCTTATTCAATTCCATAGTTTGCACAAAAAGACTGGCTTGGAGCATAGAATCATGTGTTCCAGTATCAAGCCAAGCAAAACCCCTGCCCAAAATTTCTACATTCAGCAATCCTTTTTCAAGATAAACTCTGTTCAAATCTGTAATTTCAAGTTCCCCTCTTGCGGAAGGTTTGAGTTCCTTGGCATATTTGCAGACATTGTTATCATAGAAATACAGTCCAGTTACTGCATAGTTTGACTTCGGATTTTTTGGTTTTTCTTCGAGAGATATTGCTTTGCGATTTTTATCAAATTCAACAACGCCAAATCTTTCCGGATCTTTTACCGTGTATCCAAAAACAGTTGCCCCGGTATTCTTTGCTATAGCATTTTTCATAAGGGTTGAAAATCCATGACCGTGGAATATATTATCTCCAAGGATTAGTGCGACGTCGTCATCTCCAATAAAATCTTCTCCTATTATAAATGCATCAGCGATTCCCCTTTGCACATATTGTATCTTGTAGTGCAAGTTTAATCCGTATTGTGAGCCGTCTCCCAAAAGTTTTATAAAATTATCATAATCGGTTTCGTTGGTAATAATTAAGATATCCCTGATATCAGCAAGCATTAAAATAGAAAGAGGATAATAAATCATGGGTTTGTCATATATAGGTAAAAGAATTTTTGAAATTGGTTGCGATGCCGGAAATAACCTTGTTCCAGCTCCACCGGCTAATACTATTCCCTTCATTGTTCCTCCTTGTTATTTTAAAAATTCTGTCATTTCTTTGTTCATACAAGCAACTTCGATTGCACAAGAAGGTGCAATAGGCACAAAATAATGTCTTTTGGCATCTGATAAAACTACAAACGGTACATAACCCGCCCTCAAATCTCTCATGAGTAAATATCCGTAAGGAGATTCGGCATCTATGCTTACAAATTTGTAGTGTTTCTTATGATTCTGAACTAATTTTTCGAAAACCGGATTAAATTGTTTGCAATACTTGCAATATTGAGTATGCAAATACAGGCAAACAGGCTCTCCGGTTCTCAAGGCATCTTCGTATTGGCCTGCAAAAGCCGGAGTTGATAACAACAATAACAACGATATAATCAATTTTTTCATACTTTGATAATATCACCGATAGATTCACAAAGTCAATAAAATCAAATATTTTTTACACAAAAAGAGATGAATGAATTATCATTCATCTCTTTTTAATTACAATTTTAAAAATTATAATTTAGAAGCAACCATCTTAGTTGTTTCAGCCAATCTTGTTGAATACCCCATTTCGTTATCATACCAAGAAATAATCTTAACTTGGTTTCCGCCCATTACACGAGTTAATAAAGCGTCAACGGTTGAAGATTGTGATGTTCCGATAAAGTCAGAAGATACTAACGGTTCTTCTGTATAGCAAAGAACGTGTCCGTCAGCACCTGCTTTAAGAGCTGCATTAACTTCTTCAACAGTAACTTCTCTGCCTACTTCGAATACAACGTCTACTAAAGAAACGTCCGGAGTAGGAACTCTCATAGCGAAACCGTCCAATTTACCTTTCAATTGAGGTAATACAAGAGCTACAGCCTTTGCAGCACCTGTCTTTGTAGGACAAATGTTAAGAGCGCCTGCTCTTGCACGACGAGGATCTTTGTGACCTGCGTCAAGAATTCTCTGGTCACCTGTGTATGAGTGAACAGTTGTCATCAAACCTTTAACAATACCGAATTTTTCATCGATAACTTTAGCTACAGGAGC
>JAEEGL013092321.1_pt1 | contig 11656 bp, 10 predicted proteins | sample 9134231 | NCBI WGS metagenome assembly JAEEGL01 (sample SAMN16246548, study PRJNA631951) | gut metagenome | biome: gut microbiome; feature: rumen; material: fiber-attached | host: Bos | place: Iran: Karaj | collected 2018-10 | reverse complement strand
CACGTCTACGACTCTTAAGCTCTGCCTTGCATGGTCGAATCCTCCTGGATGAATTTCATTCAGGAACTCCTCTCCGTTATGGCCGAATGGCGTATGTCCAAGGTCATGGCCCATGGCTATCGCTTCCGTAAGATCTTCGTTAAGTGCCAGACCTCTAGCTATGGTCCTTGCGATCTGAGCAACTTCAAGTGTATGAGTCAGCCTCGTTCTGTAATGATCTCCTTCAGGGGCAAGGAACACCTGAGTCTTGTGCATCATTCGTCTCAGTGCCTTCGAATGTATTATCCTGTCCCTGTCTCTTTGGAAGCAGGTCCTAAGATCGCATTCGTTTTCAGGATATATCCTCCCCTTGCTTTCCCTTGCCTTAGTTGCAAACTCAGACAGAAACAAGTATTCTCTTTTTTCCAGATCCTCTCTTTTTATCATGTTTAAACTCCCGTTGAACCGAATCCGCCTTTTCTTTCCCCTTGGGCTTCATCATCTTCAGTTATACCGTAAGGCAAAAATATGCCTTGGGCGAAGGCTTTTCCTGCAATGACTTCCATGGTTTTGTTAGACTTGGAATCATTGGTCATACTGATGATTATATGACCTTCATTGTCTGCGTTGTAGTAATCTGAATCGATCACTCCGCAGGTATTATCGAGTTGAGAACGGAATTTGGTCCCGAGTCCGCTCTTTGGAAGTATGAAAAGCACCCAACCCGGTTCCATCTTAACACGGAGACCTGTCGCAATTTTTGTACTTTCGCCGGGAGCGAGAACAAAAGATTTAGGAGATATTATATCGTATCCCGCAGATCCTTTAGTTGCTCTTTTAGGGAGAGTTACGTTTTCATAAGTACCAGAAGCGTCAGTATCTTCTTCATACTGACGCTCTGAGACTTTTTCAAATTTTCCTGCTGTTAACATAAATCTTTATCTGGCTGATCTTTTATCGATAGTTGATACGTATACCAAGGATATAACAAAGCTTACTATCATTCAATATATTGATTATATCCAATCGCTTATATATCTTCAACAAAAATTGGAAAACAAATATATATTAATGAACATAACTTTATTGTTTTGACAGGGGACGCTGAAACAAAAAAGTACCTGATCGATCAGTTACGCAGAAACAAAAAAGCACCGGCATTTCTGCCGGTACTCATACTTTGTAGAGTTTTATTCCTGTTCTCCTGCTTTGATTATAGGAGTATCTTCAAGACCTATCCTTGTAAGGTTTACTCTGCCCTGCTTGTCTATTTCGCTGCATTTTACAGTCACTATATCGCCGACGTTGAGCATATCGGTGACTTTTTCTACTCTTGCCTTGCAGATCTTTGAAATGTGGAGAAGTCCGTCTTTACCGGGGAGGCATTCGATAAATGCTCCGAAGTCCATGAGACGTACGACTTTTCCTGTATAGATCTTGCCCGGTTCGATATCTGCGATAACAAGCTCGATCTCTTTCTTTGCAGCTTCCAGAGAATCGAGATCCGGTGATGCGATATATACCGTACCGTCGTCTTCGATATCCACTGTAGCGCCTGTTCTTGCGATGATGCCGTTGATGGTATCTCCGCCCTTTCCGATAACGAGTCTGATCTTGTCTTCAGGTACGTGCATCGTGAAGATCCTTGGAGCATATTTAGAGAGCTCTGCTCTGGGTTCTGCGATCTCTTCGAGCATCTGCTTCATGATGAACATTCTGCCTTCTTTTGCCTGCTGAAGAGCCTTCCAGAGTATATCTCTTGAAAGTCCGTGTACTTTGATATCCATCTGGATGGCTGTAACGCCGTCCTCAGTACCTGCAACTTTGAAGTCCATGTCTCCGAGGAAGTCTTCCATTCCCTGAATATCGGAAAGTATAGCCATTTCAGAAGTTCCGTCTTCTTTGACTCTTTCGATGAGTCCCATTGCAATACCTGCTACAGGCTTTTTGATGGGAACACCGGCGTCCATGAGAGCAAGAGTGCTTCCGCAGACCGATGCCTGTGAACTTGAACCGTTGGATGAAAGTACTTCAGATACTACTCTTATAGCATATGGGAACTCTTCCTTTGAAGGAATGACTGGAAGGAGTGCTCTTTCTGCAAGAGCTCCGTGTCCTATCTCTCTTCTTCCCGGTGAACGGGGAGGCTTAGCTTCGCCTGTGCAAAAGCCCGGGAAATTGTACTGATGCATATATCTCTTTTCGGTTTCTTCAGAAAGTCCTTCGAGTCTTTGTGCATCGTCGAGAGTACCAAGGGTACATACAGAAAGTACCTGAGTCTGCCCTCTCTTGAAAAGTCCTGATCCGTGAGTTCTGGGAAGAAGTCCTGTCTCGCACCAGATCGGTCTTATCTCGTCGAGTTTTCTGTTGTCCGGTCTGATACCCTCATCGAGTATCATTCCTCTTACCTGCTCTTTACGGATGTTGTAAAGAACAGCAGCTATATCCTTTGCGCCTTCAGGATAAACTTCTGCAAAATGCTCCATCGTGTCTTCATCGACGGCATCCATATTGTCGAGTCTTTCCTGCTTGTCGAAAGTGAGTATAGCGTCATGCATCTTTGAAGATGCATATTCTCTTACTGCAGCATCGATCTCGTCTGCGGGTTTGTAGAGCTCGATCTCCATCTTGGGCTTACCGACTTCCGCAACGATGTCCTTGATGAATCTGCAGATCTTTTGTATTTCTTCATGTCCGAACATGATAGCGTCGAGCATGACGTCTTCAGGGATCTCCTGAGCTCCTGCTTCTACCATCATGATGGCTTCTTCAGTACCTGCTACGTACATTGAAAGATCGGAAACTTCTCTCTGAGCGAGAGTCGGGTTGATGACGAACTGGCCGTCTACTCTTCCGATGTGTACTGAACCTGTGGGTCCGTCCCAGGGGATGTCGGATACAGCTAGTGCAACTGATGAACCTATCATTGCGCAGATCTCCGGCGCGCAGTCAAGATCCATTGACATTACCGTTGCTTGTACTTCTACGTCATTGTAGAATCCCTTCGGGAAAAGAGGACGAAGAGGTCTGTCCATGAGTCTGCATTTGAGTATTGCAGCGTCAGCCGGTCTTCCTTCTCTCTTGATGAAACCGCCGGGTATTTTGCCCTGAGCATACTGTTTTTCTTCATAATCGCAGGAAAGCGGGAAGAAATCTGCTCCTTCTCTCGGAGTCTTAGATGCGCATGCTGTAACGTTCACTACGGTATCACCGTATCTGACCCATACCTGGCCGTTTGTCTGCTCGCAGACCTTTCCGATCTCGAGCTCCATCAGTCTGCCTCCGATCGCAGTCCTGAATGTTCTGTAATCTGTAAATCTCATATTTTCTCCTACCAACAAACTAAGACGGAGACCCCATGTCTCCGCCTCAAATTAATTACTTTCTTAAGTTAAGTCTTGCGATAAGGCTTCTGTAACGCTCGATGTCCTTTTCTCTCAGATATGCAAGAAGGTTTCTTCTGTGTCCGACCATCTTGAGAAGTCCGCGACGTGAATGGTTGTCCTTTGCATGAGTCTTGAGGTGCTCATTGAGGTCATTGATCCTGTAAGTAAGAACTGCTACCTGAACTTCAGGGGAACCTGTATCGTTTTCACAGGTTGCAAATTCTTTCATGATTTCTTCTTTTTTCTCTTTTGTAAGCATAAAAATAAACTCCTTTACTTTCGTTCGCCTTAAACGGAGAAGCCGTCGGAGATTCGGACATCTACGTGAAAGGTATCTTTATTTGACATGCTATTAAACCACATGAAAAGACTTTTGTAAAGTATTTTTTTCTACCATACATATTTTGAATATGTAAGGATATAATCCCCATCTTCGAACATAAAAACTCCGTCAATATAGTCAAATTCCTTTAAAACAGTTGAATTGAATCGGATTTTTTTCAGATACATATCAAAGATGACAGGAAATTCCACATAGCCTCCTTTTCCATCAGGAATATATAAGATCGAATCGTTACCTATCTTAAAGTAAAATATTTGGCCTTTGTCTAAAAGATCGTCAAGGATCATCCCATATATATCCTGAGAATAGTCTTCTACAGTAGATTCGATCTTACTGGGCATATATACACCATAATAAGAAGGTAAGATAAGTACGCCTGGACGTGCAGTTTTGTTGAATACAAAAGTATACTGATATTCTTCATCCTCTCTGCCGCCTGTCAAAATGATTCCAGAATCTGTTATTTCATAATTGTAGATATATTCAGGGATACCATCATTATAATGTGAAATAAAAGTCTTATCCTTTTTATTTCTTATCAGCTCTATCTCAGAACCCAAAGTATTGATCACAGCTTCGTTATCATCTTTTATATCAAGATACAGTCTTGTCTCATAATATGGCTCGAGATAATCATTTATTTCCTCTTTATTATATGATATTTCATCACCAAGCCTTATCTCAAAAAGCTCATAATACCCAGTAATATCTTTATCAGAACTGCAAGATACCATGAAGATCGCAAGTAAAGCAATCGATAAAGCTGTGGCTATACGTCCAAAACATTTCATTATTTTGCTCCGTCGTCGACTATATTATTTCCTGTAGTGATCTATTAGTATGTCCTTTTCCCTCAATCTATTTTTTAGATCCTCCGCATTTTTGAAAATGACAGTATCCATTCCTACTACATTTGCTCCGGCAAGATTGAGATGATTATTGTCTATGAACAGACATTCATCTGCCTTTAATCCAAACTTCTCAAGAAGGAGCTTATAGATCTCAGGCTGAGGTTTTACCATTTTGACATAGGCAGAAACAAGTATGCCGTCGAAATATTCGCTGCCGGGTATCTTGTCCCAATACTCGCTGTGTTTAAGGCCTGCATTTGAGAGAAGATATATTTTGTAACCGGCTTCTTTCAGTTCCTTAACTATATCGCTTACGCCCTCAACTGGAAGAACAGGATCGAACCATTTGCATACCATGCCTTTTAAAGCTTCGTGAAGCCTTTCCGGCATTTCTTTGCAAAGCTCATCGGCATAATCTTCTTCGGCCAGATATCCCCAGTCTACAAGGGACCATTTAGGACCGTCAAAATAGATCTTATCAAGGACAATTTTTTTATCTTCATCAGATAAGTCATATCTGTTGATGAATACTTCCGGTAAAAAGTGCATGAGCACATCGCCCATGTCGAATACTATATTTTTGATCAATCTTTACTCCATTCTTTTGTAAAAACTGTCCGGCATTACTGCCGGGCAGTTTTGAAATGATCATTTTCTTAGATCAAACATCTTGATCTTATATCATTCGCTAAGCGCCGCTTCAGCAGGCTGCTCCTTTTTCTTAAAGATCTTGCCAAAGAACTCTTTGCGTCTCTTTTTAGCTTCCAGTCTTTCAGAAAGATCTCTGGCACCGACTCCGTATACGAGCCATAGTATTATACCTGACACTATCATTATGAATACTGTTGAAGCGCAGCGGCGTCCGGAAGCATTCATATTGAAGCCGTACAATCCTTCGTCATGGGTCATAGACTGTATGACCATGGCATAGGATCTGCCGTAAGAACTTGCAAAAGTTGCCGACATATCGTACTCGGTAAATAATGCGTTGAAATTAAGCGCAAATACGGCAAGAACGCTAGGCAGTATGATGGGGAGTTTTACTCTCAGGAAAGTCCTGAAAGGACTTGATCCGAGGTTCTTTGCAGCATCTTCAAGCTCGCTGTCGATAGAATAGAAGGCTGCTTTTATCATCCTCAAACTAAAGGGCAGCTTGGTCACCACGTATGCCATGATTATCAGCAGCTTAACGTTATCTGCAAAGTAAAGGTTTTGATTTCCTACGTACCAGACGCTGTTGCTGTTGAAGTATATCCTGTACGAATAGCAGATCAGGATAGTCGGCAGGAGCCATGGGAAAAGGAGCGAATACTCGAGAGCAGTACCTATCTTCTTATGCTTTGAAATATATTCGCATGCTACGACTACTATTATGCAGGCTAAGAGCGCCGCTGTCGCTGAAAGGAAGAAGCTTGTCTTTATACCTGCAAGAGTGGCATCGTTGGAGAATACGCCGGAGATCGCTCCCGGGATATTTTTGTATACACCTCTTGTCGTGAGATACTGATAATCCTGTTTTCCGAAGTAGTTGATCAAGGTCCAGTTAGAGAAATCGATCTTCTTAAGGCTTATAGCGGAGAAGGTCTGAAAGCTGAACACGATGATCATAACCACAGGGATCATATATATTACGAATAGTACGTATGCATAGATATGTGCTATGACATTGGCAACGGGATTTTCTATCTTTTGCTTTTGAAGCTTGGCTTTTGTTTTAGAAACTGAAAGGTAGTGGCCTTTCCTCTCATATGCCGTGAGGACCGTAAGAAGGATTATGGTGAACATGGCCAGTATGATCGAAAGGAGTGCTGCTCTAGCCTGCGGGAAAGATTCATCGGCAGTTGAGCTTCCTGCAAGTCTTACGATCTCAGGATTGATGGAGTCGTAACCCAAAAGTACAGGAGACGACATGGCGCAAAGTCCTGTGATGAAGGTCATTATCGTAAGAGAGAAAAGCGTTGGGATCAGTGTCGGCATTACGACCTTAAAAAGCACCTTGAATGGATTTGCTCCCATGTTCCTTGCAGCTTCTACAGTATTGTAATCTATGCCTCTTATTGCATTCCTAAGGAACAGCATGTGGTTGCTGGTGCAGGCAAAAGTCATAGTAAAGACTACAGCGCTGAAGCCTGTGAACCAGGTCTTTGAAAGACCCGGGAATGCGTTTACCAAAAGCGGTGTCAAAATACCGTCGTTGGCATAGAGGAACATATATCCTGTAACCAGGGCGACGCCGGAATAGATCATCGTGGTCATATATCCCATTCTGAGTATCTTAGCGCCTTTTATATCGAAGTACTCTGTGAGAAGAACTATGGAGATCCCGACGAAGTTTACCGTTATGACAAGAACTACGGCAAGTTTCAGTGAGTTCCATACGTAGTTCTTCATATTGCCTGCAAGGAAGAATCTTATGACCGCAAATGGATCTGCTTCACCTGCTGCATTTTTTACAGTGAATATGCTGGTGAGAGTGTTCCAGCACGGCAGTACCATGAAACCGAAAAACAGGTATGCGAAGAACACCAGCATCAGCACTCTGAATATGAATATGCTGTCAAAGCGTTTTTCCTTTAACATATCAGTCCTCCTGGGTCTTGTAGCTCATTATATTGGACGGGTTGAAGCTGATCCTTACAGTTTCACCGGAATTGAACGGTGTTCTGCCGTCGTTCTTTTCTATTACTCGCAAAGTCTGTCCGTAAGCTGCCACAGTGTATTTGATATATAAGCCGTAGTACTCTGAACTGACTACTTGTGCATCGAATACGAAATGGTCTTCGTCCTGGGCTTTGTTGACGTGGAGTCTTTCAAGCCTGATATAGTGATGATCTTTTGGATCCAGACCGGCACCTTTTTCATTAAGCGCTTCGACTATCCCCTCTTCGAGTCTGTTGATGTCCCCTATAAAGTTACAGACAAATTCCGTAGCTGAGTGGTTGTATATCTCGTTAGGAGTCCCTATCTGTTCGATATATCCCTTGTTGAATACGGCTATCCTGTCGGAAAGAGTCAGAGCTTCTTCCTGGTCATGGGTGACGTAAATAGAAGTGATGCCGAAATCTTTCTGCATCTTCTTGAGCTCGTTTCTTAGCTGTACCCTAAGTTTTGCGTCGAGGTTAGAAAGAGGTTCGTCAAGGCATATGACGCTGGGATTTGTAACAAGAGCTCTTGCGATGGCAACTCTTTGCTGCTGTCCTCCGGAAAGTTGTGATACAGCTTTTTCGAGCTGTTCATCGGAAAGGTCTACTTTCTTTGCGATATCCCTTACTTTGAGGTCTATTTCGTTCTTAGAAAGCTTTTTGATCTTCAGTCCGAAGGCTATGTTGTCATAGACTGTCATCGTCGGGAAAAGCGCGTAGCTTTGGAAGACAATACCGATATTTCTTTTCTCTATAGGAACATTGGTAATGTCTTTGTCCTTCATATATACGGTTCCCGATGCAGGACTTATAAATCCGGTAATAGTTCTCAAAGTGGTAGTTTTTCCGCATCCTGAAGGACCCAGGAACGTAAAGAACTCCCCTTCTTTCACGTGCACGTTGATATCGTGAAGCGCAGTGAAGTCATCGAATTTTACAACGATATTATCTAATTTGATCATAACTTTGGACCTTTCAAAAAATGGCGAGCCAAAAATGGCCCGCCATTAAGCAGTAAATTGATTATTTCTTCTGTGTGAGTGTTGCCCAGTCAAGAGAATCCCAGTTAGGTTCTGCAGGAGCATCCTTCTGGTCTGCCCAGTAGAATCCGAGGTTCGTCATGATGTTCGTCCACTCTGCGGAATGTGCGCCGACATATTCTGCATAGTTCATGTCGGTTCCTTCGACTTTGTTGAGTGCGAAGTTCTTGATGGTGTAGATGACAGGGGTCTCAGCATAAACCTTTGCTGCAGCATCGCTGTTGCAAGGATAGCTGTCGAACATTTCTGCCCATGCAGCCTGTGTTTCTGCTCCGCCGAACCATTCAGCAAATGCTTTTACCTGTGCAGTCTGAGCTTCAGTACGTCCTTCTTTTTCGAGGATGCCGAGATACTCAGCAATGTAATAGGTACCGTCTGCGATATCTACGAGCTTCCATGTATCATTTGTAAGAGGATGCTCGGAGCTGTCCTTTGCTGTATCCAGTTTTCCATAAAGAGAGCTGGAATAGAATGTGGAGACCTGGACATCGCCTCTGTTAAGAGGATCGAAGCCATAGCTGTCACCGGTGTAGTTGCCGTTTGCGCAATACTTCCACAGCATCTTCCATCCGTCAACGGAGATTCCGCCGGCAGGAGAAGAAGGATCTGTATATGCGTAAAGCAGAGAGTTGTTGATGTTGGCATTTGTAGTTCCGCCTACTTTGCCCTGTCTGTACCACTTGTAACCGCAGTCTACGATGTCTGCCCAGTGATCGAAGTGGAGTTCCTGTCCGTTTGTACCGTACTCGTCTGTTCTGTAGAGCATGAGTATGTTCTGGATAACGAGACCATAGGCTTTTCCGTCATACTTGAAGTCGCCTACTTTGTCTGCCCAGGAAGGTGTCCAGTCAGCAAGCTTGAGGTTCTCATATGTACCGTTGATGACCTGTCCCCAACGAGTTTCGTTAAGACCGAAGAGTATATCTCCGTCCTTTTTCTCGTTTGCTGCCTGAACAGCAGCAGTATCTCCGGAGATAACAGAGTTATCATCGATAGAGATGTTGAATCCTGCCTGCTTTGCATAATCCACGAACCATGTTACACGTTCTGTGGAGTTGGAATTGGAATAGATACGGATGACATAATCCTTATCAGCTTCTGCTTCCTTAGGTTTACCGCATGCAGCGAATCCGAGCACTAATACAAGTGCAAGAAATACAGCTAATACTTTTTTCATTTTTACCTCCAATAATTATAAATGCTATTTATATACTGCATTCATTACCATATATTTTAGTCTTTATTGATAAAAAATCAATAATTTGAGTGTAAAACGTTTTCGCAATCCCTGGCGATCTGAGCTTCAAGCTCTTCTATACTGTCGAACTTATATTCGGGACGCAGGAAATGAACGAATTCGACTTTTATTTCTTCTCCGTAAATATCTCCATCAAAATCGAAAATATGCGTCTCGGCATTTTTACCGAATTTTCCGACTCTGGGTTTGTTACCTACGTTCGTTACACCGAGATATTCATTTTCATCAACGTGTATCCTCGTTACGTATACACCGTTTTTTGGATGGGTCATATCTTCGCTTAGATTCAGATTGACCGTAGGATATCCCATTCTTGTACCGAAGTGCTGGCCTTCTATAACTTTGCCTGATATGGAATATCTTCTTCCGGTATATTTAGAATAGTCTTCTACTTTTCCTTCTTCAAGAAGACTTCTTATGAGTGTGCTTGATACTGAGACCCCATCGACTTGAAAATCGTCTAACACCCTGGTCCTGAATCCGAAAGCTTCTCCGAATTTAGTCAGTATCTGGGGCGTGCCGTAACCCTTATATCCGAAGGTGTAATTGAATCCGCAAACTGCAGTATAGCAGTGAAGTTTAGATATAAGTATATCTGAAACGAAATCTTTTGGACTCATTCCCTGCATTTCTTCGTCGAAATGGGCTATCACTAATATATCGGCTCCAAGTTTTTCGATCTCATGGATCTTCTCTTCCCTTGTCAGCACGTTTTTTACAGTCTTTTTTCCAGAGATAACGTTGATCGGCAGTTCGTCAAAAGTAAATACGACTGAAAGGATGTGGTTAGCTTTGGCGATCGCAACGGTATCTTTGATAAGTTTCTGATGACCAAGATGCATGCTGTCGAAATTGCCCAAGGCAACGCTTGTAGGAATGTTGATTTTGTGGATACTGTCTAATACGATCATCTTACAAATACCTTAACTGGTTTTATCCTGTTGGGATTGTCCCATTGCCCTATACCGCATAGTTCCGTACCGTAGAAAACACAGACGGGGTCATCGAAAGACATATCGTTTTGCAAAACTTTAAGATGTTTTCCGTTGGCAAAGTCTTTCTTTTGCTCCTCGTCTATATCTACTCTGTTCATGAAAGAAACAGCAGATGCAGCCGGTCTTATAAGAGCAGTCCTCTCTTCTTCCGAAAGAGACTTCAATTTTTCAAGAGTTACAGAATCTTCTATTCTGTAACCACAAGCAGAAGTTCTTTCAAGTGATGTTAGTACTGCGCCGAAACCCAGCTCTTTACCTATATCATTGATTATAGTCCTGATATACGTGCCCCTGCCACAACTTACTTCTATTTTAAACTCTCCGAGAGATTCGTCAAACTCATTTAAATAAATATTGTAAATTTTTACATTCTTTAACGGAATTTCGACCTTTTCATTGCTCCTTGCATAACTGTAAAGGTGTCTTCCTTTTACTCTTATGGCCGAATAGATCGATGGTTGCTGTTCTATATCCCCTATATAATGAGATATGGCTGTCAAAAGATCTTCTTTTGATACCGCTGTATAGGGCGTTTCCTTTAATATCTCGCCCCAGATATCCTGTGTATCTGTTTCCAGACCGAAACGTGCAGTTGCAACGTAGGTCTTAGGTGATGCATCCATATATTCTATGAGCCTTGTACAGGGACCTAAACAGATAGGCAAAACACCCGTGGCATTCGGATCCAGTGTTCCCGTATGTCCCAGGTGTTTTTCGCCAAATATAGCTCTTACGATCTTTACAACGTCGAAAGAGGTATATCCCTTATCCTTGTTTATGACTATTATGCCGTTCACTTTATATTACTTCTAATATTTTCTTTTTCAAAGAATCTATTGCTTCCTTAAGATCGGTACCCATAGTGCATCCGGAAGCGAGCATATGTCCACCGCCTCCGAAATATACAGCGACCTCATTCACATTCGCATATGACTTTCCGCGAAGACTGGCTTTAAACAAGCCGTCTTCGGTCTCTTTAAGCATACATGCTGCTTCGACTCCTTCGATCATGCGGAGCTTATCTATGCAGGTATCGGCATCTTCATATTTTCCCCCGCAGCTTTTTATCTCTTCCTGCGTAATATATGAAATGACAGCTTTTCCGTTTCCGAAGACTTCAGCATTTTCGATGGATTTTGCCTCTATTTTCAGCTGCGCAAAT
>JAEEGL012596876.1_pt1 | contig 11656 bp, 9 predicted proteins | sample 9134231 | NCBI WGS metagenome assembly JAEEGL01 (sample SAMN16246548, study PRJNA631951) | gut metagenome | biome: gut microbiome; feature: rumen; material: fiber-attached | host: Bos | place: Iran: Karaj | collected 2018-10 | reverse complement strand
GCACGATCAAGGCTTTTTCTGTTCTGAAAAGCACGGAGCGTCAGGTGGGGACCGGTGCTGTGATATGCATGTCAGATATGGTCCTCCCACTGGACGAAAGAGTATTTATTATACCATCTGGAATCATTTGATATTTGGATTCGAACTCATTTCGGGTTGTTCACAACACATATGACTCGAAAAACCATGCAGCATGCTCATAGTTGTGGGTTCGAATTGAGCCGTTTTTAGATGTTGGACAATATTTATGGCAAAAGAATATTTGTCAAATATATGAAAAACCCAGGAATAATATGGTATACTTAAATCGTACTTAGTGAGGCATCTTACAAACACTTTAAATCCACAATGCTTTTAGGAGAGATTAGATATGCCGATTCCACGTGTACCTGCTTGTCTTAACACATCAGAAAATGATCTTGCCCGTGAGCTTTATGAACCGTGTTTGAACTGGGCAATTCGATTTGACCGTGGCGTAGGGTATTTTACTTCTGGATGGCTAAAGTATGCGTCTCGGGGTATGGCATCGTTCGCAAGTCGCGGAGGACATGCGAGGTGGATAACCAGCCCTGTAATTGAACAACGCGATTACGAAGTCATTTCTGGTGCAAAGACTGTAGATACAGTCATCAGTTTTTTTCGCACGAAGATAGAAGAAGGTATTGACGCATTGGCCGAGGAGATGGAAATGAACACACTTAACGCCTTGGCCTGGATGATTTTTGACGGAATCGTAGATCTCAGATTTGCAGTCCCAAAAGAGCAATTAGATGGTGACTTTCACGATAAATTTGGCATTTTTAGTGATAACGAGGGAAATGAATTATCCTTTTCAGGGTCTATTAATGATAGCATTAAAGGATTTGCAAATTATGAAAGTATAAAGGTGTTCACTACTTGGGATGGGACATCACGTTATGTCGATGATGATAAGCGTCGTTTTGAACGTTTGTGGAATAATGTAGATGAAAATGTTGCCGTTTTTTCGGCTGATGATGCCATAAAAAACAAGCTGTTTCGTCTCAGAGTAGCAGACAGACCGTACAAAAAGAATGAAGAAAATATAGATAATCGCTGGAAGCATCAGGATCAAGCGGTACAAGTATTCCTAGAAAAGAAAACAGGAATCCTCGAAATGGCAACGGGAACCGGAAAAACAAGGACCGCTTTGCGAATTATTCAATCACTGTTTGATAGCGGAAGAATAGAACGCGCTATTGTAACAATGTATGGAAACGATTTGCTCAAGCAATGGGTTAAGGAATGTCTCAGTACGCTTAGTAACGATATTCATATTTTTAAGAACTTTGAAAACGAAAAAGAACTAACGGCTTTCTTGCTTAGCCGGAGAAAGGCACTTCTTATTATTTCAAGGGATGCTGATCTACTCTTCAATTGCGTTTATCAACTTGAAAAACGATTGCCGAATGACAAAGAATCCGTTTTGTTCGTCTTTGATGAAGTTCATGGGCTTGGATCGGAATCTTTTAGGAAAAAGCTTTCCGGCAAGTTTTCTCAATTTGGATATCGTCTTGGCCTGAGCGCTACACCAGAAAGGGAATATGATGAAGCGGGGAATTGTTTTATTCAAACCGAGGTTGGAGAAGTAATTTTCCATTTTGGTCTTGAAAAGGCCATTGAGAAAGGTATTCTTTGTGAATTTGAATATTATCCTATTTCTTTTGCCTTGACAGATGAAGATAAAAGGAAGAAACGAGCGATTATAGCAGCTTTTTCTGCAAAAAAAGAGGCAGGCGAATTTGTCGCAGAAGAGGACTTGTTCCAAGCGTTAGCTAAAGTAAATAAGTTGTCGCCTGCAAAGCTTCCGTTGTTTGAGTCGTTTATTTGTTCACATCCAGGGATACTTGAGCGATGTTTGATTTTCGTTGAGACGAGGGATTATGGCGAGGAAGTCCAACGCATTCTAATTAAATACTTGCCGTCGTTTCACACCTATTATGGGGATGATGACGAAATTAACCTGGCGAAATTCGCCAAGGGAGAGCTTGACTGCCTTGTAACCTGCAAAAAAATCTCAGAAGGAATTGATATTAAGACTGTAAAAAACATTATTTTATTCTCTTCGGACCGATCGAGATTGGTTACGACGCAACGTATAGGACGAAGCCTGAGAATTGATCCCAACGATCCACTTAAACGAGCTGCTGTTGTTGACTTTATTTGCGAGCCATCTGAGAATAGTGCGGGTGAGTTAAATGCGGATGAAGAGCGGAGAGAATGGCTTCTTGAGCTATCAAAGATTAGGAGGGAACAATAATGAGCCTTTATAAAGAATTGAAGGAGGCCATTGATGAGCTGGTTGGATCAGCAAACGAAACAGATGAGTTTAAGAGGCGTTTTACTAAGACTATTGAGAATTATTTTGAGAACAATTATCAGGAAAGCGATATTTCTGAGCTGATCGACCTTGTAAGCATTTCGGAGGATAGAAGCAATGGAGATTAGTATTCTTGGTTGGAGCTACAAAAACATACGAAGATTCGGTAATCTGCGAATTGATTTGAGTCCAAACTTAACAACGCCTCCGAAAGTGTCACTAATTATGATGCGTAACGGGACAGGAAAAACCACAACTATTCATTTAATTAGAGCAGTATTGAATGGGTCGGCAACTTCATGGACCCCTAGACAAATCGGAGAGTTTAAACCACATAATTTAGATATCTCCGAGGGAGAATTCTCACTAATTGTTCGCTTTGACAACGACATCTATCGTTATTCGCTAATTTTCGATTATGATAACGGTACCGCTAAGTATTTGACATCACGGGTGAGCAACACGGGCGGAGGCCAGGAAGAAGGGCGTATTTTGCCATCGACTCTTAACGGCGTTTTTGATGTTGAGCAGTTTGTTAATCGTTTTATCTTCGACGGTGAACAAGCGCGGAAGACATTGAGCTCGTCAAGTGCTGAGGCGGAGAACGCTGTTAAATACTTATATCGCGTTGATAGACTTGAGGACCTCAAACGCCGTATTAACACAATAGTAAATCGAAAACAGGCAGAAGGAGCTCGAGGCGCAACTGCTCAGAGTGTAAAAAATAACAAGACCCGGATGGAGAATAAAGAACGTGCATATCAGGAGCTTGTCAATAAGCTTGAAAGAGTAAATGGAGAAATAAACACACTCGAGGATCGAAAAGAAAGATGTAAAAGTCGCAAAGCAGAGTTGCTGCTCTCTGATGATAGAATAAAACAACAGGTTGAGCAGCTAAAGGAAAAACAAGCCGAGCGCCAATCAGATCTTGTTGGCTTCTTTGCAACAATAAAAGCTAGAATGCGTGAGCCATATCGTGTTAACCATGTATTTGATGAATTATTACAGGATCTGGCAAATAATATGCAGACTTTAAAACTCCCAAAAACAACAGCAAGAGAGTTTTTCCGAGAGCTTTCTACAAAGTCCCGTTGTATTTGCGGTCGGCCCATAGGGGAAGCGGAAAAGCAGAACATTTTAGCAAACGCTGAAGAGTATTTAGGAGAAGAAGACCTTGTCGCAATAAACGCAATCAAAGATCGTATTAGAAACTATCAGATGTCTGATGATTTGCAGAATGCGATACAAGAAATGTGCCATGCAAAGGACGATCTTGAAGACATTGCCAGCACCATGCAAAGGCTTCAGTTGCAATTAAACCGAGATGCTCAAGCAGAAGCTGAGGCAATTGATGCAGAGTTGGGAACTATCGAGAGAGATCTTGAAGAGAAAAAGAAGACTAGAGAACTCTTAAATGCTAACTCCAGTATGCCGGGAGCAACTGAGCAAAACTGCATAGCGATTGCAAAAAAAGCCTATCAAGAAGCCAAAGACAACTATAATGTCGCTTTAGGAACTTATGAGTTTACAAAGAAAGCGGAAAAACTCGCAATCTATTTAGATGATATTCGAACCAATACTCTTTTAAAATTAAAAAATACCATCATCAAGAAAACAAATGAAAAAGTTGCGCAAATCTTGACAGACGAGCATATTGTTGTAGAACGAATTGACGGCAACCTGGTTCTACAGGGGCGATCTGGTGCGAGCGAGGGCCAAACCCTTGCAATAGCGTACGCTTATATCTGCTCTCTTTTTGAACACTCTTCGTTTGACTTTCCGTTTGTAGTTGACTCTCCTGCGGCTTCAATGGATCTTGATGTTCGTCGCGAAGTTGCTGCCGTTATCCCACAACTTTTTAAGCAATTAGTAATCTTTGTAACATCAGGTGAAGTTGCTGGATTCGTGGAGAAAATGTATCAGCTTGATAATGTTTCCTATTTCACAGTTGAAGGGGAACATGATGGTCAACCAGCAAAATGCACGCTTGGACAAGAGTACTTTTCAGCATATCAGTCGGAGGAGGATGAGTGATGCCATTTAGATTGCCCAAAAAATGTAGGTCATATTTCTCTGACATAACTGGAAGAGACGAGACACTACTCGATACATTGTTTGATGGTTACTACTTATGTGCTTTGATTGGCTTAGCTCAAGGGAAGCTAAATACGAACGCAGATCTTGAAGCATCAGAGTTTCTCGATTACTATCCTGCAGATTATGCTGAGAGTGGAGATTATATTGCGGGCCTGCTTATTGCAGCCGAAGCGAAAAGAAAAGCTATTCCAGTCAATGATGCTAACGCCCTGGAAAAACTAATGACACAATTAGTTGAATCGCAGTCACGAACACGACTGTCGGTTGAAGGTGAAAACCTTTTAAACCAGTATGCAGACAGAGGAATAGACGTAATTATGGAACGAATGACCGGGCGGCATACATCTCTGGAAGCCTTTTTCCAAGACTATTTTGAATGCTGGAATAGTGGTCTGTTCCTTGACGAATAATACATATTATGATTAGGGCAATTCTTTTCTGAGGTGATATTATGGCGCGAGTATCTTATCCTGCAATAAAGTGTACGCAAAACGACCATACCTTCTATGTATCTGTAATGAACAGTAAAGATCTAGATGAAATGTGTTTTGTCTCTCGAAGAAAAGATGATGGCGACAAGGGATTTCAGCGACTGCTTAGCGAGAAAAGAGCAAGAGAGATCGCAAAATATCTGGACAATAATAAAGGAGTTATTCCATCCGCTATTATTGTGAGTGCTCAGCCGGTAGCGAGAATTGAGTACGACGAGTCTTCAAATAAGCTTAGAATTGAAAGAGCACAGAACAGTTTACTGGTTCTTGACGGACAGCATCGTTTGTATGGCATGAAGAATGCGCAAAAAGATTATGATATCCCTGTTGTGATTTTTACTGAGCTAACTACCCAAGAGGAAATTCGTCAGTTTATTGATATCAACACCACCCAAAAGGGAGTTCCAACCGCGCTAATATTGGACATTAAAGGACCAGCAGGAACAGAAACTAAAATTGAAGAGCGGCAACGCGATTTGTTTGACAAACTAAATGAGGATTCAGTGTTAGCCGGTGAAATGCTTCCCAATGAGAGTAAAGCAGGGAAAATCTCCAGAACTTCTTTTAATGGCGCGACAAAAGCAATATTTGAATCCGGCCCGCTGAGCGACAAAAGTGACGAGCAAATCTTTAAAGCAGTTAAGAATTATCTTGAAGCAATTATGACGGTTTTTAGATTGTCCGGGAAAGCCGGCGCAAAGCTTACAAAAAACGTTGTCTTCAAGTCGATAATGGCTGTATTTAATGATGTTGTGGATAAATGCATGGCAGAGTATGGGAACCTGAAAGTAGCATCCTTTACTGAGTATTTGAAACCTCTGCAGTATTTGGAATACGATGAATACACTGGAACCAACAAAGCTACTGAGGCAAGAATAATCTCGGATATTAAAAGTGCCTTACGAGAAAGTGTTACCCTCGATGAGGACATGTTCTAATGTTGATTTTCGATAAAAGCTATAATTTGGCTGTAACGAAATACATCATCCCATTGTCTAATCATGGGGTGTCGTATTCAAAGTTAAGGCAAGATGCAGTTAAAGCGTTATTGATAGAAAAACCGTTTCTAGTTGAGTCGATTGGTCCTACACAAGCAAGACTCCTTTTTAGAAAAGAAGATTTGCTTAAAGCCATAAACAATGATGCTATGCTATTTCTAGCTCGAGTTATGTTGCAGTTAGACACAGCATCTAGAATCCAAATTGGCTACTCAACAAATTGGAGCATTGTTTCAGATTATTATTTTGGCTTCTATCTTGCCGGTCTTCTACTACGACTCTGTTTACGTGGAACACTGTACTTTGATGACAATTCAAAAGAGAAAGTTCGAGATATTATTACCAATCTATCAGGAGAAGTGTGCACTATCGGCAACAACTGTTCATTTATTGCCGATTTAAATGATGAGGATGGAGAATACGCAATCTACTTAACATCATCTTCGGGACTGGCAACACATGAACTCGTATGGGAGCAAGTCGACAAATTACTAAAGATGTTTCAAAGAGTTGCCCTTCCAGACTCCTCGGAATACACAGTGTTGAAATCAATCGAAGATATTAATAGGAATCTTGGAGCAGCATATCCATCGAAACTAAGAAACAAAGTCAATTATCACCCGTATTACTCAATTAAAGAAATAGAAAAACAGTATTCTCGCTTGAGCCTTCACTCGAATAATGAAGACTGGTTGTTACCAATTTTATCTTATGATGGGCAAAAAGATGAGTCAGATCAATTTAGAATAAACATGGTTTCCGCTTACATACATTATCTTCTCCAGTTTACTTTTTGCCTCGTTAACAAGTACATCGAGCAGCGAGGCCGTTCTGCGGGGCTCCTTTCTTCGATCAACAAAAACCGAGAAAACAAGATTGTGCTGCCTGAATGTTCTCTATACTATAAATAAAAGAAGTTCCCTACATGAAGCAGGGAACTTCTTTTACTGCATGGATTTAATGAAACTAGCAAGTTGGCTAAAGTCAACAGAGGTCTCACTGTTCCATGACATACGAATCGCTTCACTAATTCGATCTTCAGGAAGCCCCATGGCTGCCAAAACATAGCTTGGTTCATGACTTCCCGAGTTGCAGGCAGAACCATTGGAGAAAGCGTAATCGTTTTTCATGGCCAAGAAAAGCGCTTCAGCATCAACACCCTTAAAACTAATGTTCGCAGTACTTGGGATGCAGTAGTTTTGATCTCCGTTAAAGATATAGTCAAGACCGGATAGAGCGTCGATTAGCTTTGCTTTGATTTGCGCGCAGGCAGCCATATGCGCTGCAGCTTCTTTTTCACAGAGCTCTGCAGCTAAGGCAAACCCAGACACTAAGGCCACGGGTGTTGTACCAGGGCGAAATCCACGTTCTTGTTGTCCGCCGCACATCAAAGGGGTAATAGGAGGACGCCTGTAAGAACGATCTCGTTTTAGCACTAAACCGCCAACGCCTTGAGGGCCACCAAGTTTGTGCGCGGTGATACTTAGCATATCATATTTCGTCTTGCGAAGCTCGTCATTCAGTTTCCCAAATCCCTGCGTAGCATCAACATGGAAATATGTACTTGTTTTGGCTAAGGCCTCACCGACTTCTTGGATCGGCTGAATGATGCCCGTTTCACTATTAACATGCATCATGGATACAAGGAGCGTTTTATTGGTTACCTGCTTGAGGATTTGCTCTGGCTTAACCCGCCCTGAAGCGTCAGGTGCGACAAAGTCTACTTCAAAGCCAAGCCTTTTTAATCGCTTCATGGCTTCTAACACGGACTTGTGTTCTATGGCTGAAGTAATAAAGTGATTTTTTCCAGTTTCTTTTGCATACTCAATCAGCCCGAGGATAGCCATGTTGTTGCTCTCGGTGGAACCACTCGTAAAAATCAAATCAGTGCTATCAATGGCCAAAATATCCGAAATAGTTTTCCTCGCGCTAACAACGATTTCTTTGGCCTCTGTTCCATAAATGTGTGTCCGACTGTCGGCGTTTCCAGAATGATTTTTATAAATATCAACCATCTGATCCAAAACCCGCAGATCGATTGGCGCCGATGCGTTAAAGTCGAGATAGACAGCCATTTATGATACCTCCTCCGGAAGTACGGATTTCAAAAGGTCCTGGCAATTCTTCAAAACGTCTCTTTGACTATAGTGACTTATTCCACGGCTCAAGTGTAGGCGAAAATACTTTGCAAGTGTTTTTTCGTCCTCACCGAGACCGTCATTTACGCAGCGTTGCCGAATAATCGCTTCATAGATTTCGGAATACTCACCAGCAAAAGTTGACCAATCCATTTCAACATTGCTGTCTGAAGCTGGATCAACACCTCCAGGAATTGAGGGTTCAGCCAAAGACCAGCATAGTGCCCAACGGCATAAGATGTTCCAATTCTGGATTCCTGTACGAGCTTTGATTCGAATTAGGCGGTCTTTTTCGGGTTGTGATAATTTGAAATGTTTGACAATCATAGATCACGCCTCCTCAAAGTAGCCGTGGGTAATTGAGGTGCATTGCTCTTCTTCTCTGTACAAGAGCGTGTAGTAATCCACAATGTGATCCCGGATCATGTCGTGATAACGGCCATGGATTTCCTCGTCGGTCGAAAGAACCAATACCTGAGAACTGGCAGCGGGGAGGTAGTTCATGACGAAGTTTGCTCGGTTAGAGGAGTCAAGACGGGCCATGGGGGTGTCAATAACGACAGGAGCTTTATAGCCAGACGTCAAGGCTAGGGCCCAGACAATGGAAACAGCAAACATCTGCTGCTCGCCGGCCGAAAGTTGGCTCTTCAACAACTCATTTCCGTCATAATCAAAAATGGTAACATCCAAGCTAGTAGGATTGATCTCAATCTTGCTTACCAGGGTATCCTTTTCAACCAGCTTTTTAAAACATTCGGTAACCGTAGACGACAAGCGGGCTACTTTTTCTGCTTGCAACCGTGTTTTGAATTCACCAAGAACTTCCATTGACATGGCTGCGTACTTGATAATTCTGGTGTTGTTATCGTTCTTGTTTTCTTTTTCAGTAATGGCTTTGATTAGTTGAATGCGTTTGTTCATGAGAATATCTTTTTGTTTTCTCATGCTCTCAATTTGCTCGTTTTGCCGCCGCAACTCGTCATCAGCAATGGCTTTTTCTCGCTCGACCTCTCTTAGAGCCTCATACAGGCGCATGGCCATGGTTTTTTCACCTGTGGCTTCCAGATGAGCATCCAGGCTCAATAGTTCGGCCTCTTGTGTGTCTACCCGCCTGGTCATTGCTTGAACTTTTTGGGGAAGCGTTTGAAATGTTTCTGCAATTAGTTTTTCAAACAGCATCATTCCGGTTGCGGAGATTGCATGGTATTGAAGTCCTTCTCTTTCAGAAGCATGGGTAGTCATTTCATCGTTTATGATGTCAATAACTTTATTCAGAATTACATCATCAAAATCGAGTTTAATGAGTCTGCCCCGTATCCGATTAAAGGTAAGTATCATCTGTTCTTGCGCATATTTTTGCGCAGTTGTCTCTTGGTGCTGCGCTTCTTTTTCGTATGCCTGATTAACAAGGCTTCTACAAAAGAACAGAGGGCTTGAAGCATCGGAAGCTAATTGAAGTATCTCCGCTTGGATAGCGTCCTTCTCGGCGGAGATTTTACGCATTTCACTTTTTATGGTTTCCCGGTTTCGGCTGAGATCTCCACCAGAGGCCCAGAAATCTCGCTCTTTTGATTCAACCCTTGCAGCATGATCTTGGCAACGCAGTTCAAGCTTGTTTACGTTCTGAACAGCGGTTTCGATTCGCCCGTTTATATCAGCGATTTGAGTCTCTACATCGTGGAACGCACGATTTTCTTCGCTATTCTCAAATGCCTGCAGGGCGCTATTCTTCCGCCGTATTACTTCATCAAGATGGGCTATTGCTTTCTCAATAGTGGTTACTCCAATGGCGGACTTAATGGAGTCCTTGATTTGATCAAAGGAGACATCATCAGCCAATTGCGTGATTTTCTCGTTGTTGAAGAAAAAGAAACGAGCTATACCGAAAGGAAGAATCTCCTCAATGTAGTAATTCCAGTTCTCTCCTAAGTATTTATCAACAACTCCGTTCTTCTCTACGGTGGTCTCCTGAACAGCTTTCTTTCCATTGGCCCGCCAGGAACGCTTAACCATTAGCTCTGTACCATCATCCAGACAAAGCGTTACTGCGACATAGGTTGTGTCATTAGTGGCATGTTTGTTGATGTGATCAATCAATAGCTTATCATAAGAGCGGGCATTCTCTTGAATATACTTAAGCGCTAATTTGCCGTACAGAGTTAGAATGATTGCATCGTGAAATGTAGTCTTTCCGCGTCCATTTAATCCACCAATTAAGGTAATATTGCGGTCTCCGATTTTGTCAGAAAGAAGCATTTCATGCGTACCCTTATAGATACCAAAGTTGTGCAACTCAACTTTAGTGAAATACACTTCAATTCACCTCACTCGACAAAATCATCATCGTCTTGCTCAAGATAATCATTGAATCTTCTGGCCCGATCCATGGCTATCAACTCAGCATCATGCTCATCACGATAAATAGCTTTTTCTATTTCTTTTTCAAAATTGAGGATTACGTTTCTTTTGTTCGACATAGCCGCAGCTTTTGCTTCTGTGTCGAGAAGCGCACGCTGCAGCTCAGGCATCAATTCCTCGTCGGCGTAAAGCTCATTACAAACAGCATGCAATAGAGAAGCTTCTTCAGCACCAAAATACTTGTTCTTACTGATCAATTGATCAGAGTACTTATGGCCAGTCACTTCTTCATAGATCCTTGGAAGAGTATCATCAAATTCGTGCTTTTCATCCAGCCAAATCTGCCGGATCAGTTCAAGTTCAGCCTTTGTAATCAACGGGACGTTCTTGATCTCATCTGGCCCGATCTCATGAACCAGTTTCTCAACTTCCAGAAGGCGGCGGAGGAAATATTCTCTAGTTTCTTTCGTATATGGTCCGTGAACAAGAAGATTGTTATGCAAAGTTAGACGGCCATCTTTACGTCGGAAATCACGCCGCTTTCTGTCCGTTTCCCAATCTCCTGCAATCTCGTTTCGAAAATCGAGCATCGGAAGCATCCATGATTTTTCCTCGTCGTTTTGAATCATAGCAGCCATGGATTTGTCTTCCGTGACCATGGTGCATACCCAGCAGCCAAAGCGGCTATTACCGCAGCTGGGAGTAGACGTATCAATTACGAGCGGGCACTCGCCGTCAGCGGAGGCCCCGCTGTACATCGACATGAGGTCTTTATTTGAATGTCCCCAGGGGTTCGGATACTGAAGAAGAAACTGCCAGACGTTATCGTTTGACCAGTTCTCAATGGGGGTAAAAACGTATGAGTTCGGGAAGGAACCGTTGGGGCTGAGATGCTCGCGATAACGTTTTTTCTCGTAGCCCTCCATGACTGCCTTACGAGTAGCACTTTCTGCTTTTCGCGTTCCAAGTACAAGAATTGCTTCGCTTTCGGCATCGAGAATACTCTTGATGAAACGGTTGGAGGGGTCGATCTTCATGCGGTCTGTACACCATCTAAAATCTCTTCGTGGATATGGGTATCCACGACCGATAAGATTAACCCAAAATGTGTTACTAGTAGTGGGCGTCAGGCGGTGAGGGATTATTGGGAGCTTTTCCGCTTTCGCCTGTGCCCGCATTTTTTCCAAAGAACGCGTGGCCCAACGGGCTACGACGGGAGATTCCACAAGGGTATCT
>JAEEGL011276932.1_pt1 | contig 11656 bp, 4 predicted proteins | sample 9134231 | NCBI WGS metagenome assembly JAEEGL01 (sample SAMN16246548, study PRJNA631951) | gut metagenome | biome: gut microbiome; feature: rumen; material: fiber-attached | host: Bos | place: Iran: Karaj | collected 2018-10 | reverse complement strand
ATTCTTTCAACAGCACCGCAACACACTCACGTTCATCATGAAATCCGGCAAACTGGAAGAGCGCCTCAATCTGTTCAGCAGAAACCAACATCGGAAGAGCCATCCTGACAATCTTTGCAAGCGATTCAGGCGAATTGTCATGCAGCCATTGGGCTACTGACTGAGCCTCCTTGCAGCGAAAATCGAGCGTTCCATCTTTCGCCAAACCTGCACCCCCTAAGACACAAGGCAGAAATGCCTGACGACGATACTCAAGGAGGCGCTGATAAGCCTCCCAGAAATCCTGATTGGATAGCTGAGGCATCACTCGCTCACGAACCACAACCTCCATCTTGCGGAAATCGGCATTAGAGGCAGACCTGAAATGTTGGTAAAGTCCGTCCCAGTCTTTTGCGTGAATCAATGCGAGTATGATGTCTGTCTTAGGCATGCTGTGTCAGTCAATTGCTAAATTGTAAATCCTAAATGTAAATCACACTATCTTGTCAACATAAACTTACAACTGATTCCGAAATCGGCTGTAGTCGTAGGATAAGAGGTTGCAGACACAAGCGGTACGTTCTTCTGCCAATCGAGATATCCGCTGATTGTCAGCATACGGCTGAAGGTATAGTCAGCAGTCATTGAAATCTTGTAGGCAGTACTTCCGTTTGTAGCAGTTGCTACTTGTGTCTGAATATTACGATTCAATGCGTTCTGCATACGATACGTGAAGTTAAATGTCAGATTCAGATCGTGACTCACTCCTCCCACTCTCGTATTCGTTGTTGTGGTTGTCTTTGCTGCATTCTCATCAGCCGCTTTCTTCGAATTCTTCTTTTTCTTCGGCTCACCCGACTGAATACGTTTAGCGCCAAAGAGATTCAGGTCTTTCACCTTATAGCTCATTCCCACTACGATATCGTTCGAATAGTTTTCTGTCAAAGCAACTGATGTAAGACTAAGATTCAACATACGGTTCTTCTTGTACTCCAGCTTGGCTGTCATACTGTTGTTGAAGGTCATATCGATACCGATCAGCGGAGAGAACGACTCGTTGATAGAAACCGTACTGATGTTGTACATACTACTTGGGATAGGATTACCTGATGTGACATCAAGGATGAATCCCATATCGTTCATGATACCCATGTAGTTCGTATATGAATTGTAAGCTCCGACAGAGTAAACACTCTTATATGTGTGGTTGATGTTGAAACTCTTGAAATGCCTTGAGAACCAACCAAGCTTAGAAAGTCCAGAGTAAGTGAACGACCAGTTAGGTAGCATCCTCAGTATTGAAGGGAAGATATCCAAGTTGCAGCTCGACGAATTTGAGCCTGTATATGCAGCAAGGAATGCAGGAATCATCACGTCTGGAGAATACTTATCTACACTTCCGTTCTCCGCATTATAAGGTTTACCCTCAAACGCAGCACCTGTTCCTACTGGATAAGTAACACCTTCATACTTCTGTTCAAGTCGTGTTTTCACAACATCCAGATTCCTCAGGAACTCATTAAACGGTTTAGAGTTATAGTTGTCAGTAATGGTTCCACTCCCTGAAAATGCTGTCGTAGCTGAAATAATCGTCATGTTGAAACTACCGCTTTGAGTGGTCGGCATTCCCGCATACATGAATTGTACACTCTTCGACTTGTTCACATTACGCGAAGCAGACAAATCAATCTTCAAATCGCGAAGCGGTTCGAGGGTTGCCCTTACTTGCAAATCTTCAGTCGCATTGGTAGATACAGGAGTTGTGATATTCGAATCGTTATCCATCAACCACCCGTTCCGAACGGCTTTATTCACAAAACCATCTCCAACGGCACCAAACGCGAAATCCAATCCGGGAGACAAAGCTCCGTTTACAGACTTCTGTCCGAACGCATCTCCGATTTCATTTCTAAGACCTGGTAGGGTCATTGCGTATGTATTACGATAGGTGACATTGATATTGCGAAGCATCATCAACCCACGAGCGACAGTCTGTAAGGCCTTATACCAGCCTCGATCGTCAAGCGGCTCTTTAGCGGTTACCGTAATCTTCACAGGAATCGTATCTCGATTCTTAACCCTAATGGTGTTCTCATCCACCTTTTTATATTTCAGTTTATAAGTCTTTCCTTCTTTAGTGGTAGCCTTTACAATCAGTCGTTTCGACTTCTGTCCGTGTGGCACATCAGTATATGTACTGTCATTCAGGGTTACTTCTTTCGAGAAGTTTTTATTCGTCGATTTCGACTTATCATCCGAAGCCTGAGCTCCGTTTCCATTCGCATTCCGTGCATTTGCCGCATTATTAGCAGGAGTAGAAGGTGTGGAAGTCCTTGAAGTCGTTGTGGTCTTCTTATTTGTACCTGAGAAACGCTTGTTGGCATCATCGAGGAACTTCCATTTCTTATACAACGTCTCCATATTCACCCTCGCATTCACATTGATGGTACGCTGTGTATTCGCTGTATGTCCTAATGAAGAACCATCCTCGAGTTCTGTTCCGCGATTCCATCCATAATTGCTTGCATAGCTTCCATCGACAGCCAACCAATCGAATACCGGAATCTTATCCAAAGGAACCTTATAGGAAGCATTGAATGAAGAAGCATAGGTCAACGGGCGGCCAAAGTGTGCGAGACTATGTTTCACAGAATCTTTCCAAGCCTCATAGGCATCAGGATACAAATCCTTATTGATGACCGTATAAGGTTCTTCTATTTCTGCATGGGTAGCAGAGGTATATTGCAATGAGAGCGACTTGAAGATATCCCAACGCAAAGAAAGCTGACGATTCCAAAGGAACTGTTCAGAGAAGATGACAGGCAATTTCACGCCATAATCGATATCACGTTCTTGGAATTCGTAATAGCTACGAGTGATGTCTGTATTGAATGAGATACTCTGTGGCAGATAATTCAGATTCTGTGCCTTGATAATATCCAGCCACTTCGACTTACCTTTCAAGTTCTTGAATGGTTCCCAGGTCTTGTATTTTGGAGAATAGCTGTAATTCATATTGAATTTCCAGTTCTCATCATTCTCATATACGGTCGTTTGACCTGTCTTGTATCGTTGACTATATGAATAGCTGAAAGCGAAGTTCGAAGGATCGTAAGGCATAGGAACCCGACTCGTATATCTCGACTTCCAATTGCTCAACGAGAAGTTCTTGTTCTTTACGATTGATTCTGTCAGATTACTCAAAGAGTCGCGTGCTGCTTGATTCTCACACTCATCGAGGGCATCTTTCAGCAACATATCAGTATCAAACGGATTGTACTTAGGAGAAATCTTTTGCCAAGAATAAGAATAATAGAGCGGCAGACTCATCTTCCATTTTTCAGGGAAGAACCTACCTAAATCAAAGTTGGTCGTAAGGTTCCATTCGTAGAGGTTATCATCACGACGTGTCGATACGCCTTCTTCCAATCCTCCATATCCAGCTGTTTCAAGGTGACCTGCCACATTAATGCTTCCCAAGTCAGATAGTTGTACACTCAGGTTTCCTTGGGCAGCTATACCACCATCATTATTATAATCTTGCAGACGCAACTCGTTCACCCACACCTCTACCGATCCTGTGTTTCTTCCGTTATTTCTTACACCGATCATCATCGTCTTCACCTCACCTAATGACGGATTACCCATTACGCTGATCTTATTGTTTGGATTGCTTGGATCATACTCATAATACAGCTGTGTATAATTGGCTGTTCCTTCTGCCTTTGCTTTGTTGCGAGCGTGCTTAACTGAAGTAAGTACTTCAAAGTCGATATCAAGCATATTCTCTGCTGGCCAAACTGCCTCACAGCCCTTCGTGGTGTAAGTATCATAATGACCTTCAGGAGTCAGGACAAGCGGTATTTCATATTCATAGTAGTTGTTCTTATAGTCACTTCCTAATCGAATGAACATACTCATCTGGTTGTCTTGCAACTGATTGTCGCCTTGCATTGCATTTGCGTGTACGAACATCTGCATGTGCTTATATTTACGCAAGTCTTTGGTGATGTTTTTGTAAACCGCACGTGCATCACCTGGTGACAGATTCTCAACGATAATCGACAAAGCCTGCTCGTTTGCTTGTGACAATTGTGGTTCTTCCGGATCAACCACACGCGTCACTCCTGGAGGCAATACATAGTTCACAGGAGTCTTATCGTTGTTTTCCTCGATATTGACTGCAGAAGTACGCACAGAACCGCTCACACTTGGCTTATCGCCCGTAAATAAAGGTTTGGTATAGTTACGCCATTCACCCTTCACCAAATCGAACGAGGCAAAACGCAATACAATTGGTTCTTCAAAATCTGTGAGGAATACACGCATGAAACGAATGCTGCTCATTCCGCTGATACTTCCCACCTTACGCTGATAATCATCGAGCGGAATGCGGAACTGATACCAAGTAGCTTCTTCTGTGTTTCCGTTTCTCAGTTTCACGTTCGTCTTACGCTCATCGATGATGTAGTTACGTCCTACTACCAAATCTTCTGGACGGATACTTACTTTATACTGATAGTAGTTCTCATACTCATTCATCGTATAGTCTTGATTGGCATCCTCCACATCAGGGGTTGTCTTATAGGCTGTACTATACGATTCTCCGCTTTCACTGGTGTTTGGAGAGTTGCCTTCTGGGCTATTGATGAGTTTGTATCGATCCAAAATCGAAGTTTGTCTGGAATCAAAGTCCGAACCTCTGAAGTAATGATAATCGTCACCTGCCGGGTCATTATAGATAGAGTCATAGACCTCTTGTCTCACCTTTCCCTTTATGGCATTCAGATAGTCAACATAGGCACCATACGAGCGTTCGTCCTCTGATGAGAGACCGTTCATTCCGACATCTTGCTTTTCACGCGCACCACTTTCATTACTAAACGAATAAACCACACTCTTTTCATTTGGAACCCTACCCCATACCGTTTCTAAGTAGGACGAAGCTCCGCTGACAGACATACCGCTCTCATAAAATTTCTTTCCGTCTTTCAGCACATCCTCACTCACTTCTCCTAAGTTGAGATAGAAGTCTCCTCCGTAATGCTTTCCGTCTGCTTTATTTCTCGTGTAGATAAATGGGTCAAGCATCCAGAACTCCACATACTGAATATTCTGTGACTCAAAATTGCTGACATCTATCCTACGAGTCATACCTCCCCAGCGCTTTCGTGGGTTGTTCAGATGACCGTTTGAATCGACATCTGGGTCGAGGTTATACGGACCTCGTTCGTTTGGATAGAACGCCACATTGAGAATCGACAGGGTATTTGCCTCTCCTTGATTCACATCTTTATTCGGATAGACCTCACGGACAAAGACCTCACGGACATAATGATTTGACAATTGATCCAAATCGCTCTTAATGTGTCCAGGAGTCAAAGAGGAACTACGACGGGTAAACAGAGGATCGATGGTGTACCAAGCCAGTCGTGCACGATTGTAGCTGTTTTTCACATCATTACCTAATGTCGCGTATTCCTGCGTGAACGGTGTAGAGCTCAACATCCATGCAGACGGAGTTGCGTAGTTGTATTTATCCTTGGTGTTCTCAAAGTCATCAAGATACGAAGCGTTGGCTTGAACGCCTTTCACTTTTCCTGCGATAAGTTGGGCAAACTCTCCGCTGAAGTTGATGCTTGATGGTTGACTCACTTCGATAAACGGCAGTTTGTCAATCATATTTGTGAGCCATTGACTATTCTGCTTCCAGTTCAGATTCAAACCCCACACCATATTGTTCAGAGGTTCTGCTCCCATCGTCACTTTATTCGTTACGGGTTGTTCCGAGAGTTTCATCCATGTACCTCCGAACTGCAGATTCTTCGAGAAGTCATAATTCCAGTTTACACCCAACATCGTCTTACGCATCAGTTGGTAATCCGACTGGCTCTCAAGACTGACATTCACATTCGTTCCTGCATCGATGATACTTTGGTTGATCACAGTTACTACTCCTCGATCATAATCAACTGTATAATCTGTATTCTCCGTCAAAGTGACACCTCCGGCAGTTACAACCACAGAACCTTTTGGAATGTCCGTAGCACCTAAAGAGATCTCATTCTGGGACGATGAACCTTTGTATTCACCCTGCATCGAGAACTTGTTCTTCTCTGCTATCTGGTTCGCAACCGTCTTGGTCGAATCGTATAGCTCGTCAAAACAATACTTGTCTGCCAAAGCTTCGTCGGCCAATTGCGTTCGTAGCCAGTCGCCAAAAGGTTCAACGACAGGGAAGATAATCTTCGCATGCTGGGTATTTACCGTATAGCCCTCAATAAAGTCGAACCGCCCGTTTGGATTGGTTTTCATGTTGTCGTCCAAACGATCGAGATTCATCATTTTGAGAATGGTGGTTTGCTTGAATTGTCCTTCGGGGATATACGAAAGCGATACTCCTGTTGTATCACTGAGGTATTTGATATCGAGCTTGAATTTATCACGCTGCATCGAATAGGCGTTCAACGAATACACATTCTTCATCATCAAATCCCAGTTACCCATCTTTGGTGTGTTGCTGGTATTTTTCAGAAGCTTCACAAATAGTGATTGGTCGTTGTCTTTCACATCCGACGAGAATTCTCCCACTTGATAGGTCTGTCCTCCATAGGTATATTCATAAGCGATTGCCAGAACGCTGTTTACGTTCAACTTACTATGGAGAGAAACGTAACCAAGATGTTTATTCAGTGTATATTCCGATGGTGACAGCAAGCGGGCGTTCTCCACCTTTTCATAATCCACACCACCCACAAGCAAGCCACTCAGTACCGTACTTGCCTGATCAACGAAACGTGCATTCGGATATTCGTTCACAATCTTCGAATACAAGTTGTTTGCCCCGTTCTGAGGCATCATCTGGCCTATTCCCTGCCATTCGGGATTGCTAATCTTTGTACGTTCACCCAAATCTACGAAACCCACGATGTCACGCGTGTTTTCCGTAATACCCGATGTGTTGGTCACCCAAATCTCCACACGATTGATGACCACACCCGAAGTGATGGTTGGCAACGTAGAACATGCCTTGTCGTAGTTGTCGCGGAAGAACTGCGCCAGGAAGAAATGCATATTCTCGTCATAATTGCCTGCATCAATCATAAACGTATCAATTTGAGCGCCTCCACGAGATGCAACTGATGACGATTGCGACTTCTTCTGCGAAATGACGGTTTGAAGACTCAATTTTCCGAATTGCAAATCGGCACGAATACCAAACAGCGACTGGGCACCACGAACCAACGAGTTGTTCGATGGGAAATCAATATTTCCTGCATCCAGCTTCTTGACGATTTCATCCTCCTTGCCCTCATAGGTCAGTTTCAGTTTCTGGGCATCGTATTTGAATGTTGCATCAGTATTATAACCGAGATCAAAATTCATCTTATCTCCCACGCTTGCAGTCACATGCAAATCGACCGTTTCGTCGAAATCGAAATTCGTGGTCTTTCTGTTGCGTTCCGATATGGTTGGATTATCAGTAAACTTATAATTGAATCCAGCCTTCAAACCCGCACTTCCGTTCGTACGGATCCTCACTCCTCCAGGACCGAATATCTTCTCAGCAGGACCCAAGTCGAAATGCATATCTGCGAAATCAAACTTCTCTTTACCCTTATGGACAAATAGCGAGTCATTTCGCATTTTGAAGTAATCTTTCAGCAACTTACGGGTGTTCCATGTCGCATACTCCTCGGGCGTCATCAGGGTTGGTGTACTGAGGAAATGATCTCCCAGTTTCGTACCCACTTTATAATATCCGCTCTTCTCGTCATATTCACCCACTTCATACTTCAGATTCTCAGGATCGGCCAAGTCAAGCGAAGTCTCCACCTGAGGTTCACCGGTAGGATTGTCCGTCTTCTTCACCCTCACATGAGGCACAGTATCTTCAGGCTCCTCAGGACGCTCTGACAGCACTGGCTCCTCCTCGCTACCATACTCCTGCAACTCCTCTACCCCGGAACTCCTATATACAGCAGCAAAGCCCATCGCAAATACGATGAGCCAGATACTGATAGTTGCAGATATTTTATTTTTTGTCTTCAATGTTCAATTCTTCAATTCTCAACTTTCAACGCTAACTGTTTAGAGCATCTTCAGCGCCAGTTTAATCACACGTTCAATTGGAGCATCAGGTTCTTCTGTCAAAATGGCCTTCACCACCTTGCTCGTAGGAGCTGGAGGGAATCCCAACATCTTCAGCGCCTCTACCGCCTCATCGTGCACTTCTTTGTTGACAGAAGCAACCGAAGTCGATTCTCCACCTGCCGATTGAGGTTCGATACCCAGCGAAGCCACCTTGTCCTTCAATTCCAAAATAATCTTTTGAGCCGTCTTCTTGCCCAATCCCTTTACGGTTGCCAACAGACGATCGTTCCCTTCAGTGATGATCGAAACCATCTCTGGCACAGAGAACGAAGAAAGCACCATCCGAGCCGTGTTACCACCCACTCCAGAAACCGTCAGAAGGAGCAAAAACAAACTACGCTCACTACGGCTGATAAAGCCGTAAAGCACCCAAGCATCCTCTCTAATCGCCTCATAAACATATAGTTTCGCCTCAGGTTTCCCCTGAATAGCAGAGAACGTATTCAGTGATATATTAAGAGCGTAACCAACACCACCAGCACACTCAATCACAGCTGTTGTCGGAGTTAGTTCGTCGATCTTTCCTCTTACAAAATCTATCATTTTCTATCGATTCTTTTGATTTTATTATACATAATAACGTAACAACTTTCTTTTTATTGCCTAGAAATCAAAATATCTTTTGTATTTTCCTCATTTTTTGCATAAAACCAATGACTCGCATCCACAAATTGTATCGTTTCAACTACACAATTAAAGTCAAACAATCGACTATTGAATATTGATTTTACTTACGATTTGACGATTGACCCTTGACTATTGACCCTTAACCCTTGACTATTGACCCTTAACCATTGACCATTGACCACTCCCCGCCCTAGAGGGAGGGGCAAGGGGGAGGGTCTGTTCCCCTCCTTCCTCCCCATAGAGGGGGAGCTAGAGGGGGTCTGTTCTTTCAGCGCTTTGCGGTGGAGGAGTCTGTCTTCCTTCTTACTTCTTACCTCTTCCTTCAGCCTTCTTCCTTCAGCCTTCACATTATTCTTCCACGATGTTTTCAAATTCCTTCCAGTCATCTGAAGTTTCATAGGCTTCAAGTGAACCTTTGGGGACATACAGGGTTGCAGTTGAGTTTATATTATCCTCATCTCTATCAGAATTATAATCATAAAAGTCTATAGCTGGAGGAACAGAGCATTTACAATGAATAGACTTCAATCCCGAGCAACCAATAAAAGCATCCCAACTAATATCTGTCACACTGTCTGGAATATCTAAAGAAGTCAATTCCGAGCAACCCCAGAAAGAGTTCCTGCCAATATCTGTTACGCTACTAGGAATAATAGTATTTTTGCATCCTGCAATTAACCTATTTGTTGCAGTTTCGATAATTGCATTACAATTATTTCTTGAATCATACATAAGATTACCATCTTCAACATTTATTGACATTAATCCCGAGCAGTAAGAGAAAGCATCCCAACCAATAAATGTCACACTATGAGGAATCTCAATAGCGGTTAATCCTGAGCAGAAAGAGAAAGCATCCCAACCAATATCTGTCACACTGTCTGGAATATTAATAGCGGTCAAGCCTTTGCAGACATAGAAAGCACCATCCCCAATACATTTTACACTGTCTGGAATCTCGATAGAGGTCAAGCCTGTGCAGTCATTGAAAGCATCTTTACCAATAGTTGTAGTTCCTTCTTTTAATGCAATTGCAGTATTTTCTGGCATTGTGCCCTTATATTTATACGCTACCTTTCCTATATAGATTAATCCGTCAGGTAGATTATTGTACCATGGAGTCTCTTCAAATGCATTGTAACCAATATCTGTCACACTGTCTGGAATCTCGACGGTAGTCAAGCCTGTGCAGCCAGAGAAAGCCAAATCCCCAATACTTTCTACACTGTTTGGAATCTCGACGGCAGTCAAGCCTGTGCAGCCAGAGAAAGCATCATCTCCAATACTTGTTACATTGTCTGGGATCTCGATAGAGGTCAAGCCTGTGCAGCCATTGAAAGCATCTTTACCAATGCTTGTAGTTCCTTCTTTTAATGCAATTGCAGTATTTTCTGGCATTGTGCCCTTATATTTATACGCTACCTTTCCTATATAGATTAATCCGTCAGGTAGATTATTGTACCATGCTGTCTTTTCAAATGCATTGCCACCAATATCTGTCACACTGTCTGGAATCTCGACGGCAGTCAAGCCTGTGCAGCCAGAGAAAGCATCATCTCCAATACTTGTCACGCAGTTCGGAATTACAATAGCGGTCAAGCCTGTGCAGCCAAAGAAAGCAACATCTCCAATGCTCGTCACGCTGTTCGGAATCTCGATAGCGGTCAAACCTGTGCAGCCATTGAAAGCACACAAACCAATGCTCGTCACGCTGTTCGGAATCTCGATAGCGGTTAAGCCCGAGCAGAAAGAGAAAGCATTTCTACCAATGGTTGTCACACTATCAGGAATCTCGATAGCAGTTAAGCCCGAGCAGAAAGAGAAAGCATTTCTACCAATGGTTGTCACACTATCAGGAATCTCGATAGCAGTCAAGTCGGTGCAGCCAAAGAAAGCACCATCATCAATATATGTCACAGGATAGGTTCTTCCCTCGTATGTAATGCATGAAGCAATCTTAGCAACTCCATTAAAATCATCATTGCAGCGAGAAACGATGGCATGGTCCTCGTTTATTCTGTATTTCAAATTGTCGAGACAAATAACTGTTTTTTCCATATTAGTTTGGTATTATCGATTGTTTCTGTCGCAAAGATACAAAAAAATTTTGACATGGCAAAAAAAAGAAAAGAATGACAAAAAAAAGGTTGCTAGGTAAACATCAAATGGTTGAAGAATATTGTTGATTGTATATTATAACAAAAAGGGCTGCACCGAAGTGCAACCCTATCTATTCAGACATCCCATACAATTTGAGACGTTAGCAACATGACTGCAGTGCAGATGAGCCTAGCAAGGCTCCCAATACGGTGATGATGAATCGGATGATCTCTACTACCGCTTTCTTCTTGTTCTCGTTCATACATTCTTACTTATTGACCATTGATTATTGACTATTGATTATTGACCATTGATTATTGACTATTGATTATTGACCATTGACCACTCCCCTTCCTCCCCCTAAAGGGGGAGTCAGAGGGGGTCTGCCTGTTAATTTCCACCATCGAACGGGTCGTCGCCACCTTCGTCACCACCCTGGCCGGTGTTGCCACCCTGAATGCCGCCTTGGTTCTGAGAGCCACTCTGGTTGCCACTGTTACCAGTGTTACCAGTGTTGCCATCGTCCTCACCGTCCTCCACGTCACCACCTTCGGTAGTGATGCGCTTCACGATCTGACCGTTGCGGTCGTAGCAGGTGATGTTGATGCTGGTTGCTGCCAGTTCCTTCTTGATGTCCACGCTTGGAGTGAACACGATGCGCTTCGACTTGATGAGGTCAGTACCCACCTTCTCCACCTTCGCCACTGCCTGCGAGCGTACAGCGAAGCGGATGGTTCCGAGACCTGGGAGTGCCACGCTGTGACCTTCGGTAGCCCATGCCTTGATCACCTCACCT
>JAEEGL011022722.1_pt1 | contig 11656 bp, 7 predicted proteins | sample 9134231 | NCBI WGS metagenome assembly JAEEGL01 (sample SAMN16246548, study PRJNA631951) | gut metagenome | biome: gut microbiome; feature: rumen; material: fiber-attached | host: Bos | place: Iran: Karaj | collected 2018-10 | reverse complement strand
TGGAGCGTATATCCTCTCCTGAACAGCTGACCAATTATCTGAAGGTAACCTATGTAGGTATATGGGCTGTTATGGCAACTGTAATCCTGATCCTGGTGGGAATCCTGGTATGGTCAGGAATCGGAACATTGGAGACCAAAAAGGATGCAGTGGCAAATGTAACGAATAGCAAGGCTGAGATCGTAATTGCCAGTCCGGGACATTTGAAGGAAGGTTATCCTGTAAGACTGCAGGGAAAGGAATATAAAGTTTCAACTGTAGAAGTTGATGAGTATGGCAGAACAATTGCTTATGCTGAAATGGAAGTGCCTGATGGAGATTACAAGGTTGAGGTTGTAACAGATCAGATACATCCAATCCAATTCCTGCTAACCAATCAAAACTAACTTTCGTATACAGAGGTCAAGATGAGTAAAAAAAGTGTTAAACCAACCATAACCAAGGGCGTCGCAAAGGTTCCGGTCATAATGCAGCTGGAAGCCTTGGAGTGTGGTGCTGCATCTCTGGCTATGGTCATGGCATATTATAATAAATGGGTTCCGCTGGAACAGGTCAGACAGGACTGTGGTGTCTCACGTGACGGTTCCAAGGCCAAAAATGTATATATCGCGGCTGAGCATTATGGCTTCGATGTAGAAGCTTTCCGCATGAGTCCGGAAGCGCTTAAGAAAGAGGGTCAGTTCCCTTGTATCATACACTGGAACATGAATCACTTTGTTGTATGCAATGGTTTCAAAGGAAAGTATGCATATATAAATGATCCGGCAAGAGGAACAGTAAAGGAAACATGGGATGCATTTGACAAGGCTTTTACAGGCGTTGTTATAGTTCCTGTGCCTTCAAAGGATTTCGTTCCTGATGGAAAGCGTAGAAGTACAATTGATTTTGCCAAAAAGAGACTGACCGGTGCTGGAGCTGCGGTTATTTTCGTCATGCTTACCACCATCATTTCATATCTTTTCGGAATCGTAAATTCTGTTACATCTAAGATATTCCTGGATAGAATTCTGTCCGGAGAAAACCCTGAATGGCTGACAGCATTTGTGAATATACTTATCCTATTTGCGGTATTGCAGCTGATAGTCTCCTGGGCGCAGACTGTCTACTCCCTGAAGATCAATGGTAAAATGGCTGTCATCGGAAATACCACATATATGTGGAAAGTGCTGAGGCTACCTATGACATTTTATTCCCAGCGTCTTGCTGGTGATATTCAGTGCAGGGCGGACATGAACGCAACGATAGCGACCACCCTCGTCAATACATTTGCCCCACTTGTACTTAATTCGGCAATGATGATCTTCTATCTTGTTGTAATGCTTCGCCAGAGTCTGATACTTACGGCGGTTGGTATAGTTACAATGATAATCAATATCGTCATGTCGCAAATTATCTCAAAGCAGAGAATTAATATAACCAGAGTACTGATGCGTGATTCGGGTAAGCTGGAGGCTACTACAGTTACCGGAATCGATATGATCGAGACCATTAAGGCCAGTGGCGCAGAGGAAGGCTTCTTCCATAAATGGGCTGGCTATCAGGCATCTGTAAACCAGCAGGAAGTTAAGACACTGCGTACTAATCAATATCTGGGAATGGTTCCTACATTCTTCAGTACCATGGCTAATTATGTAGTTTTGATCCTTGGTGTTTTACTTGTGATGAGAGGCAGGTTCACCTTAGGTTCTGTTATCATGTTCCAGGGATTCTTAGGATCCTTCATGACACCTGCTATGACACTTGTAAATGCAGGCCAGACAATCCAGGAAATGCGTACACAGATGGAACGTATCGAGGATGTTATGGAGTATCCGGATGATACAAATGTTATTGAAAGAGAAGATATCGAAGATGCGAAGCTTGTAAAGCTGAAGGGTAATCTGGAGTTGAAAAATGTAACATTCGGTTATTCTTCATTGGAAGAGCCGCTGATCAAGGATTTCTCCCTGTCCATTAAACCTGGACAGAGGGTTGCTTTGGTCGGTCCTTCAGGCTGTGGTAAGTCAACTATATCAAGTCTGGTTTCCGGACTCTATCAGCCATGGAGCGGCGAGATCCTCTTCGACGGGAAGAAAAGAGATGAATATCCACGTGATGTTATTACCGGTTCGCTGGCAGTAGTGGATCAGAATATCATCATGTTTGAGGATACAGTATCCAACAATATTAAAATGTGGGATGATACCATAATGGATTTCGAAATGATCATGGCTGCACGTGATGCTCAGATTCATGATGACATCATGAAGATGCCAGGTGGCTATCAGCACAAGCTGGTAAGCGGCGGCCGAAATCTGTCAGGTGGTCAGAGACAGCGTCTTGAGATAGCAAGAGTTCTGGCTCAGGATCCTACAATGATCATTCTTGATGAGGCAACAAGTGCTCTGGATGCCAGAACAGAATACGAAGTAGTTAATTCTATAAAGGACAGAGGAATTACCTGCATAGTAGTTGCTCATAGACTTTCAACTGTACGTGACTGTGATGAGATCATCGTTCTTGATCATGGAAATGTTGTTGAGAGAGGCACACATGATGAACTGATGGCAAAGAACGGCGCATATGCCGAGCTTGTAGCAAGTGAATAGGAGGAGAAAGCATGGGTTGGTTTGAGAATCAAATCGAAGAACGCCGTGAGGCTGATCAGCGACTCCTGGAAGAATCATTTGTTGAAGTTGCAAGCGTGGTCCTGGGAGACCGCAGTGGCGCCGCATTTAGTGATGACAGGATCATTACTAAGAGTTCTATCGATGAAATATTAAAGATATATCATTATAAACCTGTTGATATTCCAGATCACGTAACAGGTAACGAAGAGAAACTGGATTATTGTCTGCGCATTTATGGAATAATGCGTAGAGTTGTTGAACTTAAGGAGGGCTGGTACAGAGATGCATTTGGCCCGATCCTTGCATACACAAAAGAGGATAAAACACCGATCGCATTAAAGCCAGGCAAGTTTGGCGGATACGTATATAAAGATCCGGAAACAGGAAGGCTGCTTAAGTTAAATGCGAAGCGAGCTGAACTTTTCGACACTGAAGCTGTATGTTTCTACAGACCTATGCCACAGACCAAGCTCACTATAAAAGATCTTCTCTTATACATGAAGAGATGTATAAATATGAGCGATATAGTATGGCTTATATTGGTTTCGGTTGCAGTGGCGCTTGTAGGACTCGTTCTGCCACGTATAACCAAGGCGCTTACAGGACCTATCCTTGCCAGTGGACAGCAGGTGATCCTTATCAGTGTTGCAATCTGCGTTGTATGTTTTTCTGTATCATCGCAGCTTCTAAATAGTGTAAAAGGACTTGTTTCAAAACGTATTGAGATCAAGACAAATGTGCAGGTTCAGGCTGCCATGATGATGCGTATCATGGCACTTCCAGTAAGCTTCTTTGGAAAGTATAGTCCTGGTGAGCTTAAGAAGAGATCAATGTCAGTAAACCAGTTATGTTCAACACTTCTGGGACTGGTACTGTCTACCGGACTGACATCTATTACATCACTTATATATGTAACGCAGATATTCGGATTTGCACCATCGCTGGTTATTCCATCTCTGGTAGTTGTAATTGTTACAGTTGTATTTTCTATTCTGTCAACTCTTATTCAGATCAAGATACAGAAGAAACAGATGGAACTGTCGGCTCAGGAGTCAGGTATGTCATATTCCATGATCTCTGGAATACAGAAGATCAAGCTTGCTGGTGCTGAGAAGAGATTATTTGCAAGGTGGATGAAAATATATACAAATGTTGCCAGACTTACATACAATCCGCCACTCATAATAAAACTGAATAGTGTTATCACATTAGCTATAACACTCATATCAAACATTGTTATTTATTACATAGCAGCTAAGAGTGGTCTGGATCAGTCCACATACTTTGCATTTACAGCTGCTTACAGTATGTTGTCAGGAGCATTCCTGTCGCTGACATCTATTGCATTATCAGCTGCACAGATCAAGCCTATTCTTGAAATGGCTGAACCATTCCTAACTGCAGAACCTGAGACAGGTGACAATAAGGAAATCGTAGCAAGTATCTCAGGCGGACTGGAAATGAACCACGTAAGCTTCCGCTACAGTGAAGATACACCATACATTTTAGATGACATGTCACTGAAGGTCAGACCTGGAGAGTACATTGCGATTGTAGGAAGAACAGGTTGTGGTAAGTCAACACTTATCAGACTTCTCCTTGGCTTTGAGAAGCCGGAGCAGGGCGCAATCTATTATGACAGCAAGGATATAAACAACATTGATATGGCATCACTCCGTCGAAAGATAGGTACAGTAATGCAGTCAGATGGCCTCTTCCAGGGCGATATCTATTCTAATATTGTTATATCAGCTCCAGAGCTTACACTTGATGAAGCCTGGGAGGCAGCAGAGAAGGCCGGAATAGCCGATGACATAAGAGACATGCCAATGGGTATGAACACCATCATATCCGAAGGCCATGGTGGAATATCCGGTGGTCAGAAGCAGCGTATCATGATCGCTCGTGCCATCGCCCCGAATCCAAAGCTCCTCATATTTGATGAGGCAACATCAGCACTTGATAACAAGACTCAGAGACAGATATCTGACGCTCTGGATGAAATGGGCTGCACAAGAATAGTCATAGCACACAGACTTTCAACTATTAAAAACTGCGACCGCATCCTCGTCATGGACGGCGGCCACATCATAGAAGACGGCAAATACGACGAACTCATAGCCCAGGGCGGCTACTTCGCCGACCTCGTCGAGAGACAGAGGCTGGATAAGAGAGATTGATGCGGCTTTTGATTAGTTTTATGTGTGAATTTTGGAAGCAAGTTGAATTCATGGCGAAAGCGTTCGGATTGAGTAAGCAACTGGTTGCTACCCGAACACAAAATCTAGGAAAAGGCTGAATTCTATGGGAGAGCGTGCGGATTGAGATTAAAAAGACTTATAAACCGCACGCGAAGCTCTTCAAATCATTGTATTTTGATGAAAGGCGTGCGGATTGGGATAACATCAACAATAGTAACTAACAATCACATTAATAGATATCAGAGAGGGTAAAGAATGGAGAGGTATGACATAATCATAATTGGTGGTGGTCCAGCAGGCCTTTCTGCTGCAGTAAGTGCCAGAGAACAAGGTATTCAGAATATCCTCATAATTGAGAGGGATGACAGACTTGGTGGTATCCTTAATCAGTGCATTCATAATGGGTTTGGTTTGCATAGATTTAAGGAAGAATTAACAGGTCCTGAATATGCAGCCCGATACATAGAGATGGTTAAGGAACAGCAGATTCCATACAAGTTGAATACTATTGTGCTTGATGTTTCATCCTGTGGATGTGGCACACCGACCGCGGCAACAACATCGGATAGCTCACCGACCACGGCAACAACATCAGATGGCACACCGACCGCGGCAACAACATCGGATGGCAAACCGACCGCATCCGTTTCCGTAACCTATATGAATAGTGAAGAAGGTGCGGTGACGATTACTGCTGATGCTGTGATACTTGCCATGGGATGTCGCGAGAGACCGCGTGGTGCTTTGAACATTCCGGGCTTCAGACCTGCGGGCGTTTACACTGCTGGTACTGCACAGCGACTTGTGAATATTGAAGGTAAGAAGGTAGGAAAGAAGGTTGTCATACTTGGTTCTGGTGACATAGGTCTCATCATGGCCAGACGTATGATCTTCGAGGGCGCTGAGGTTCTGGCGGTTGCCGAGCTCATGCCATATTCCGGCGGCCTTGAGAGAAATATAGTTCAGTGCCTGAAGGATTATAACATTCCTCTGATGCTGAGCCATACTGTTTCGAAAATCTATGGTAAGGATAGGGTTACAGGAGTTGATATCTCAGAAGTTGATGAGAATAGAAGCGTGATTCCAGGTACGGAACAGCATTTCGAATGTGACACACTGCTTCTGTCCTGCGGACTTCTTCCAGAGAATGAACTCAGTAGAAGCGCAGGTGTTGAACTCAGCCCGGTCACAGGTGGTCCGGTTGTTAATGATACGCTTGAAACCTCCATTCCAGGAGTGTATGCATGTGGAAATGTACTTCATGTCCACGACTTAGTTGATTATGTATCAGATGAAGCAAAGCGTGCCGGTGAGATGGCAGCGAAGCGTGTTGCGGAGATGGAAGCGAACCGCGCCGGAGCAAATTCAACAGCCAACGCCAACGAAAATCCAACAGCCAACATCGACGAAACTTCCACAGCCAACGCCAACGAAAATCCAACAGCCAACACCGACGAAACTTCCGCAGCCAACATAGATATGAAGAGTCAGTCAGTAATCGATATCAAATGTTCTGGCGGCGTAAGATATACAGTTCCGCAGAAGGTAAATCCAGATACCATGGATAACCTCCTCAAAGTGAGATTCAGAGTTGGAGATACTTACAAGGACAAAAAACTTTGTATCTATTTTGATGACAACAAGGTTCAGGAACAGAAGAAAAATGTTATGAAACCGGGAGAGATGGAAGAAGTTATTCTTCGCAAGGCTTTGCTGGATGAATTCAAGACAAGTCATGACGGATCCCTTCCGACGAACATCCAGATCTGCCTGGAGTGATCAATAGAGATGTCCAGATCTGCCTGGAGTAATCAATAGAGATGTCCAGATCTGCCTGGAGTAATCAATAGAGATGTCCGGATATGTCTGGACTAATCAGCATAGATATCCAGATTTTCCTGGAGTAACTAACGGAGACGAGACAATGATACAGGATATATATCCAAGACGATTGGATAACAGTTATAAGAATTACATCCTTAGAGATGAAGACAGCGTGCTGATCTTCGGAGAGGATGGGAAGATATACATAAAGGAAGAGACCGGCAGAATATCATTTGCCAGCGGCGCTGACATCAAGGGATATGATTCAATATATCTGTTTTCCGTCGATGACAAGAGATATTTCCTTATGGATGGGGCGCCAGAGAGTATGACGATTCTGGATGAATCATCAGAGAATTTGGAGTCAGGTGATATCCCATCTTACACAGCCTACACAATCCGTGAAATCCGCGACAAGTTCTCAGGAGAAGACGACGTAGACGTATTCGTTACATTTACCGCGTACCACCTTTGGAAATGGTATTTAGACAATCGTTTCTGTGGCAAGTGCGGGAAGCAGCTTATGAAAGGTGAGACCGAACGTTCCCTTATTTGTCCTGATTGTGGAAATGTGATCTATCCGAGAATTAATCCCGCGGTGATTGTCGGGGTTAAGAAAGGTGATCAGATTCTGATAACCAGATATCGCAGGGGTTATGCACACAATGCACTGGTTGCCGGGTTTGCCGAGATAGGTGAGACTCTTGAAGAGACCGTGGCACGAGAAGTGATGGAAGAGACGGGTGTCAAGGTTAAGAATATAAAGTATTACAAGTCACAGCCCTGGGGCATGGCACAGGATATGCTGGTTGGATTCTTTGCAGATGCCGACGGAGACGGCGAGATCCATATGGATGAAAATGAACTGAAGTATGCTGAGTGGGTGAAGAGAGAAGACATAGAATTGCAACCAAACAATCTCAGTCTTACCAACGAGATGATGAAACGATTCAAAGAAGGTAATGCATAACGGACGGAAGTTAATCCAAAGAAACAATACCGAAAATGCATATATGTGATGCAATAATAGAAGGTACAAATATGGAGGAATGATACATGGAAGAACGACATCTTACATGCATACAGTGCCCTATGGGATGTCAGCTGACAATAACCATAGATGGCGATATAGATGAGGTGACAGGACTTGTTAAGCCTGGAGCAACAGTCACAGTTACGGGCAATACATGCCCGAGGGGTGAGGAGTATGGAATAAAAGAAGTTACTGCTCCGACCCGTATAGTGACAACTACAGTAGATGTAGAGGGTGGCGAGCTGGCGCGTGTTTCAGTTAAGACGGCTTCGGACATTCCTAAGGAAAGAGTATTTGATGTTGTAAATGCAATCAAGAGCATCAAGGTCAGTGCGCCAGTGAATATAGGTGATGTCATAGTACCAGATGTGGCAGGAACCGGAGTTGACGTAGTTGCAACCAAGAACGTAGGCGCATGTGCATAGATAAATGTATTTGCAACCAAGAACGTAAGCGTATGTGCATAGACAAATGTATTTGCAACCCAAAACGTAGACGTATCCGCATAGATGGATGTAGTCATGACTAAAAATGTGGGCATATAGTGGAGGAAATATAGATGCTTCTGATTAGAAATGGACATATAGTCTGCCCGGTTACCGGACTTGATAAAGTGGCAGACGTTCTTATTAGTGCCGGTAAGATAATACAGGTTGAGGAAAATATCAAGACAGGTGAGGGAACCTGGCTTGCGAACAAAGAGATAGAAGAGATTGATGCGACAGGACTTATCGTTGCACCGGGACTTGTGGATTCACATGTACATTTCCGTGATCCCGGATTTACATATAAGGAAGATATAGAGACCGGAGCGAAGGCTGCTGCAAGAGGCGGCTTTACCACTGTTATCTGTATGGCAAATACAAAGCCTGTTGTAGATAATCTGGAAACTCTGGAATATATACAGAAGAAGGGCGAGCAGACCGGAATCCATGTGATACAGACAGCTACCGTGACCAAGGGTATGGCTGGCAAGGAGCTGGTGGATATGGATGCACTGGCAGAGGCAGGTGCAGCCGGATTTACAGATGACGGCCTTCCAATCATGGATGAAGACATCCTGAGAAATGCACTGCTTAAAGCTGCAGAGCTTGATCTTCCGGTGAGTCTTCATGAAGAGGATCCGGCATACATTAAGCAGCCGGGAGTTAACATGGGTGCAGTTTCTGAAAAGCTAAATTATGGCGGGGCTTCATCACAAGCCGAATATGTGATGGTGGAGAGAGATTGCAAGATTGCTGAGGAAACAGGTGCAGCACTCTGCATACAGCATATCAGCGCCAAGGAAAGCGTAGATTATGTGAGACAGGCGAAGGCTGCAGGTGCCGACGTGCACGCTGAAGCAACACCGCACCATTTCACACTTACAGAAGAAGCGGTGCTAAAATACGGAACCTACGCAAGAATGAATCCGCCTCTTAGAACAGAAGAAGACAGACAGGCCATTATTGAGGGAATCAAGGATGGAACCATAGACATGATTGTAACGGACCATGCGCCACACAGCAAGGAAGAGAAGGATCGTCCGATGGCACAGGCACCGAGTGGAATAACCGGACTTGAAACTTCCCTGGCATTAGGTATAAAATCTCTGGTACAGCCCGGACACATCACACTTATGAAACTCATTGAGCTTATGAGTAAGAATCCGGCTGAATTCTACAGAATGATCCCAGGAAGCATCAGAGAAGGCGAAGTCGCCGACATCGTTATCTTCGGTGAAGATGAAGAGTGGGAAGTTAAGGAAGAAGAGTACGCATCCAAGGCGGTCAACAGTCCATTTACCGGATGGACACTGCCGGGGAAAGTACATTTTACAATCTGTGATGGGAAGATAGTATATAAGAATAAATAGTGCCACGACGCGGATGATTGTGGTGATGACAGAGGTAGTAGATATGAATATTAGAGAAGAAGTTAAGAAGATGAAACTTGCGGCTCCACACGTGGCTGCAATGTCAAATGAACAGAGAAATAAGGCACTTGGCCTGGTGGCTGATAATTTGCAGAAGAAGGCTGATGAAATATTTGCCGAGAACAAAAAGGATCTGCAGTATGCAGAGGAAAATGGAATAGCTCCACAGATAGTCAAGAGACTTAAATTTGATGAAGGCAAACTGAGAGATGTTATAGCCGGAATAAAACAGTTGATAGAGCTTCCGGATCCGCTGGGCAAGGAGACATTGAAGAGACAGATGGATGAAGGACTTGTTCTCACAAGAGTGACAGTTCCGATCGGCGTTATCGGCGTTATATTTGAAGCAAGGCCGGATGCGCTGGTTCAGATATCATCCCTCTGCATCAAGAGTGGAAACTGCGCTATCCTTAAGGGTGGCAAGGAAACTACATATAGCAACAGGATTCTGTTCGGTATTATTTATGACAGCGTTATCCAGGCTGGTTTCCCTGAGGGTTCATATCTTCAGGCTGAGCAGCATAATGAGATAGATGAACTCCTGGAATGCGACGACTGCGTAGATCTTCTGATACCTCGTGGTTCTAATAAATTCGTTCGTTACATCATGGACAATACCAAGATTCCGGTAATGGGTCATGCAGACGGTGTATGCCACATCTATGTGGACAAGGCTGCAGATGTGGAGAAGGTAATCCCTATAATCGTCGATGCTAAGACTCAGTACACAGCTGCCTGCAATGCGGTTGAGACATTGCTGATACATAGAGATGTGGCTGAGGATATATTATCGAAACTCTATCCTGCCCTTAAGTCAGAGGGTATTGCAATCAGAGGAACTAAGGAAGTTACAGATATCATTGCCAAGATCGAGGCTGCTCAGGTTGAATTATCACAGCCAACAGATGCTTCTGCAGCTGCAGATGTTGAGACAGTCGAAGAGACAGATTTTAGAGAATATCTGGCACTCATAGTTTCAATAAAGATTGTGGGTGACGAAGACGAAGCTATAGAACATATCAATAAATATGGATCACATCATACAGATGCCATCATCACAGAGGATGATGATACAGCTGCAAGATTCATGCAGCTGGTTGATTCAGCAGGAGTATATCAGAACTGCTCAACAAGATTTGCCGATGGCTTCAGATACGGCTTCGGTGCTGAGGTTGGAATCAGCACGAGCAAGCTTCATGCCCGCGGACCAGTCGGTCTCGAAGGACTTGTAACCTACAAATATACTCTGAAGGGTGAAGGCCAGATTGTTGGCGACTATGCTACAGGAAAGAGAAGCTTTAACTTTAAGGATCTGTAAAATTACAATAATTCGCAATACAGCATAGACTGAAGTGATGGAAGAATTTAGTGTAACAACAAAACAAGATAAGCTTTTTAGTGGTAATGCCCTCAAACTGATGGCAATCATCACCATGTTTCTGGACCATTTCGCATTGGTGTTCTTCTGGCAGTATCTCCTTCCAATCGTGAGATACGATTATCAGAACATGAAACTCTATTATGCACTCTACATTGTGTACCGAGTTCTGAGAGGCTTAGGAAGAATTGCATTTCCTATATTCTGCTTCCTGATTGCTGAGGGATTTAAGCATACAAGAAATCCAGTAAAATATTTCGCAAGGCTTTTGATAGCGGCAATCATTTCAGAGGTACCATTTGATCTTGCTGTAAGAAAGACTTGGTTCACACTGGAGAAGCAAAATGTGATCTTTACTCTGGCAGCAGGACTGGTGGCTATCTTTCTATGGAGTGACATAATTGGCGGAGATAGAAATAAGAGCCCTTTGATCAGATTCAAAGAGGCTCCTCTGGCTTCTAAACTGGGTGCTTTTGGCACAGTTATTCTTATGTCACTTATATGCTTTGAGATGAGAACAGATTATTGTAAGTTCGGAGTATTGATAATCTTTACATTTTACTTTCTATGGGATGTGCCAGTTGCGATGTTTATTGGCGTTGGCGCGCTGCTTGTCGCTTCGAGTTGGAAATGGGAGATACCAGCGTTATTGGCGTTCTTCCCGATTTATTTCTATAACGGAAAAATAAGCTCCAG
>JAEEGL010816658.1_pt1 | contig 11656 bp, 11 predicted proteins | sample 9134231 | NCBI WGS metagenome assembly JAEEGL01 (sample SAMN16246548, study PRJNA631951) | gut metagenome | biome: gut microbiome; feature: rumen; material: fiber-attached | host: Bos | place: Iran: Karaj | collected 2018-10 | reverse complement strand
TCACCTGTACCGCAACCTACACGGAGATCAGCCCTTCGCCTCACTGCTGGATCTATCCCAAAGGAGCCCACGGTCCCCTTAATGTGACAGAGGCGATCCACAACTCCTGCAACTATTTCTTCTTTGAGGTCGGCCACAGGCTCGGGATGGATGAGTCCGGAGTATATCACTCCGAGCTCGGCATAGAGAAGCTTTACCGCTATGCGGATATGTACGGCCTTACCGAGACCTCCGGAATAGAGATCGAGGAGGCCTCCCCGAGAGTTTCCGATATGGATGCCGTCCGCAGTGCCATCGGACAGGGCAGCAGCGGCTACACGACCGTGCAGCTTGCCCGCTACGTGACGGCTGTAGCCAACAGCGGCACATGCTTCAATCTGACCCTGATCGACCGCATCCAGGACACGGACGGGCTGCTGCTCAGCAATAATGAGGCCTCCGTCCGCAATGTCATCGATATGGACGAAGAGTACTGGGACCACATTCACGCAGGTATGCGCGAGGTTGTGGAAGATAAGGCTTACTTCAGCGATTTTCCGATCGCTGTCGCCGGCAAGACCGGAACGGCACAGGAGACGGAGGGGAGGGCGAACCACGCACTCTTCGTGTGCTACGCGCCTTACGAGAAACCGGAAATATCCGTAGTCACCCGCATCGCCAACGGCTACACATCCGACTATGCGGCACAGACAACGCTGGAAATACTCCGATACTACTTCGGCCTCGCAGACAGGGACAGCATAGTCGGTGACGAAACAGCAGAGATGTCCGGCACCATTGGAGGAGACTGATGAACGTACTGGATTCCCAATCCGGAATCGCTTCCGCGGGTTCCGGAATTCCTTCGGGAAAGAGCAGGCCTTCCCGCCTGAAACTGATTTTCTCCACCTTTGACCTGAGAAAGACGGATATCCTGCTTCCCCTTCTCGTGATCTCTCTTACGGCCATAGGCATCATCTCCGTCAGCAGTGCGGCGCCGGCGTTAAGATCACGGCAGATTCTGGGATTCATGCTCGCCCTCACGGCGATGGTACTCGCGCTGATTCCGGATTATCATGCACTTCTGCACCTTGGCCCGGCAGGATACGCCGTCACCCTCGTGCTGCTCGAGGCGGTGCTGCTCTACGGCACCGCAAGGGACGATGCCGTGCGCTGGATTGAGATCGGAGGAGTACTTTTCCAGCCCACGGAGCTGGCCAAAATCCTGTTGATTTTGTTTTATGCTCAGTTCATAATGAAACATAAGGACAAAATGAGCGGTTTAGTGTGCACAGCTGCCAGTTTTGCGCTTATTCTTCCGCCGGTTTACCTGATTGCCAGGGAGCCAGATTTATCGACGCTGATCATGGTTTTTCTCATCTTCTGCGTGATGATCTTTGTCGGCGGAATCAGCTGGAAATTCGTCCTCACGGTTCTGGGACTTGCCGTTCCGTCCGGTATCGTCGTGTTCAGCCTCATCCTGAGGGAGGGACAGACGATCATTGAGGATTTCCAGAGACGGCGCATTCTTGCGTGGCTGTATCCCGAACAGTATCCGGACACCGCATATCAGACATTGAATTCCATAATGGCGATAGGCTCCGGACAGCTTACAGGAAAAGGATACAATACCAACGGGATCAGCTCACTTCTGAACAGCGGATATATCTCTGAAGCCCAGACGGATCTGATTTTCACTGTTATTGGAGAAGAGTTCGGCTTTATCGGCACCACCGCAGTTGTTCTGTTGATTACGGCGATTGCGGTCCGGTGTCTTGTTATCGCACTTCACGCGGATGATATCGCCGGAACAGTGATTGCCGCGGGAGTCGGCGGATGGGTCGGTTTTCAGGGATTCATGAATATCGGCGTCGTCACCGGCATACTTCCGAACACAGGCATACCGCTTCCTTTTGTAAGCTACGGCCTGACCAGCCTTGTCTCTCTGTATATGGGAATCGGGCTGGTGCTGAACGTTCACATGCGCTCAGCTTCCGATCTGAATACCGGAATGTTCCGCTGACGGAGGAACTTGATGAATATCGCTTTAATCGCACATGATGCCAAGAAGAAACTGATGCAGAATTTCTGCATCGCTTACCGGGGAATTCTCAGCCGGCATGAGCTGTACGCCACCGGAACGACCGGCCGGCTTATTGAGGAAGTCACTAATCTGAGCATTCACAAATATCTCGCCGGACATCTCGGAGGAGAGCAGCAGATCGGTTCGCAGATCGAGCACAATGAAATCGACCTTGTCATCTTTCTCCGCGATCCCCTGACTCCCAAGAGCCACGAGCCGGACGTCAACAATGTCATCCGTCTCTGCGATATCCACAATATCCCCCTGGCCACCAACCTGGCTTCGGCGGAGCTTCTGATTAAATCACTGGATCGCGGGGACCTGGAGTGGCGTGAGATATACAAGTAAATCCCTCTTACTTATACTGATAACAGCGGTTACCGTGCTGCTCGCAGGCTGCGGCAGCACGTTTTCCTATGCCTACACGCAGAATATCGGCGATTCCACCTTCTCCTACACGGCGAAGAGCTCCGGAACCGCGGAAGCTGCAGACTCCTTTGCCCGGAATCTCTGCGTTGCAAAGGGCGATGTCGGCAACGACAACACCGTTACCATGTCCAACGCCACCGCAGCAGCCCTGTTCGACGTATCACGGCGTGAGACGCTGTTCGCCAGGGAAGTGCATAAGAAGCTTTACCCCGCCAGCATGACCAAGGTCATGACCGCTCTGGTTGCCCTGAAATACGGCTCGACTGACCAGCTGCTCACAGCAGATGAGGCTGTGTACGTCACGGAAATCGATGCGCAGCTCTGCGGGATCCAGGCAGGCGATACACTCACACTTGACCAGGCACTGCATCTTCTTCTCATCTATTCGGCAAACGACGCGGCAAACCTGATCGCGGAGAGCATCGGCGGCAGCGTCGAAAGTTTTGTCGCAATGATGAATGACGAGGCCAGGGCCCTCGGAGCGACGAACACCAACTTCGTCAATCCCAACGGCCTTCACAACGACAATCACTATACCACCGCATATGACATGTACCTTATCTTCAATGCGGCAATACAGTACGACCTCTTCAAGGAGATTATCAACCAATCGTCCTACAGCACGAAATACCGCCATGCGGACGGCACGGAGCAGGAGATCAGCGTCAAGTCCACCAACCAGTACCTGACCGGAACACGTAATGCGCCGACCGGGGTCACGGTGCTCGGGGGCAAGACAGGCACGACAAACGCGGCCGGGCACTGCCTGGTCATGCTGTCCCGCAACAGCTCCGGAAACCCGTACATATCGGTGGTCATGCAGGCATATAATCAGGACACTTTGTACCGGATCATGACGGAGCTTCTCGCGGAAATACCGAATTAACCGGGACAGAGCGGATCCCGCCGCGGGATTTTGAGGTTGTAAACAACCGTCCGATAAACTATAATTTAAACTACTAAAGCAAGGAGGGCGTGTCCAATGATACAGCTCATTGTAGGCAAAAAGGGTAAAGGCAAAACTAAATGCCTTCTTGACAGGGCGAACACCGAGGTCAGGGATACTCTTGGCAATATTGTCTATCTCGACAAAAGTACAGATCACATGTACGAACTCAACAACCGCATCCGTCTGATCTCAGTTCCTGATTTCCATATCAGCAGTACTGATCAGTTCATTGGTTTCGTTCTGGGAATCATTTCGCAGGATCATGATCTTGAACAGATGTATTTCGACAGTTTTCTCGTTATTTCCGGTCTCGGCGATGCCGACATCACAGATACCGTAAAGAAATTCGTGAGTATCAGTGAAGAGTTCGGAGTCGACTTCATTCTCAGTGTTTCCAAAGATGAGGCTGAGATTCCGGAGGAGTTAAGATCACTGGTGTCCATCTCCCTCTGATCACTGACAGGATTGAAACATGGCCTCGGGCACCGATCCCGGGGCTATTTCCTTGTTTGAGGTAATTCCATTGCCGGACAGCCGAAGCCATTCCAGCGCAAACCACAGCAATATTCGCACCGTAAAAGAGTCGACCGCGTATCATCTGCCGCAGTTCGGCGTTTTTATCATGCTTGCGCTGTTTATCTATGTGGTTTACAACATGCTGTCCTACAGGAACGCCAACCTCGTCGCCGGATATGAGGTCACCACGGGTTCCCTCAGTGCGGATCAGGTGTACACCGGCATAGCGCTGAGGCAGGAGATCATCGCGCAGAGCGAGTACCCGGGCTATGTGAATTATTATGCCCGCGAGGGCGACCGCATCCCCGTCGGGGGCCTTGCCTACACCGTTGATGAGAGCGGCCGGATCATGGAGTATATGAATACCGAGACCGGAAGCGGCAATGTGCTCAATTCCGAGGATATTCTTAAACTCCGTCCGGAGGTCAGCAGTTTTGCCGCCGGGTTCGATGAGAAAAACTTCTCCGATATTTATGATTTCAGGGATACCTTCATCAGCACCGTACAGAAAATGGCAAGCGGCTATATTCTGAAGGATATTTCGCAGATCGCCGCCTCTGACCTTACAGGCTCCATTCATCAGTGCTATGCAGCGGAGACCGGTATCCTGGTTTTCTCCACCGACGGCTACGAGAGCGCTGACTTTGAGTCGGTTACCGCGGAAGATCTCACTCCCGAAGCGGTTTCTTCCTACGAAAAGAAGAACTTTGAGAGCAACATGCTTGTGGTGCAGGGAGATCCGGTCTACAAGGTCTGCACGGACGAAAACTGGTCCCTGGTGATCGGGACCACGCCGGAAGAGGCGGAGAGGCTCACCGAGCTCCAGTACATCCAGGTGCGTTTCATCAAGAACCAGGATGTTCTCTGGGCATCGGTCACCTCGCGCAAGGATGCCGAGGATCACGCCATGGTGAAGCTTTCCTTCACCAATTCCATGGTCACCTTCTGCAGTGACCGGTATCTCCGCGTTGAGCTCATCACCGAGAGCGTGAAAGGGCTGAAGGTACCCAATTCCTCCATCGTCGAGGCGGATTTCTTCCTCGTTCCCAAGGAATACATTACAGTCGGCCTGACCGGGGACAGAGGAGTACTGCGCCAGACTTACACCGAAGACGGCCAGCCCAGCTCGGAGTTCATCACGGCAGTTCCCTACAGCGAAACGGATAAGGACTACTACCTCGACCAATCCACGCTGCGTGTCGGCGACGTGCTGATCATGCCTGATTCGACAGAGACATGCACCTTGACGAGGCAGGCCGGATTAATAGGTGTGTATAACATCAACAAAGGCTACGCCGATTTCCGCGAAGTGAATATTCTGTACCGCAATGACGAATACTCCATAGTGGAACCCAATACGCTTTACGGTCTCAGCGAGTATGACCACATTGTGCTCGATGCGTCGACCATATCACCGGATGAACTGATTTTCAGCTGAAATGCGGAGAATTCACGGTTTTTCCTTGACACTTTTTAATTAAGTCGGGATAATAAAGTGTGTTCTAATGCAGCAAAAGCGGAAGTTGTTGTAAGATAATTTCAGTCTGACTTGAAAGAACGCAGTTTATAGTATGCAGAATTCAGGAATAGTTATGAGTGTCGTAAACAAGTTTATCAACTTTATGAAGGTAGCGGATGATCAGGATCAGGAGATGGATACCGGATACATGCCTGATCTTGATGATGATGAACCCATGTTCTCCAGGAACAAGCGCCGCGCTGAAGCTGATTTCGGTGACAGAGCCCGGAATCAGGAAGATGACGAATATTTTGAAGAGCCGGCTGCAGCTCCTGCGAAGAATTCACTTTTCGGCGGCATCCGCACCAGGACAAACAGCCGCAGAGAGGAGAGCGCCCGTATGATTCCGACCGGCGATCCCGGAGTTGAGGTTCACGTATTCAAGCCCACCAACCTGGACGAAGCAAGGAATGTTACCGATACGCTTCTTCAGGGCCAGTCAGCGGTTCTTAATCTGGAAGGACTTGATCTCATGATGGCGCAGCGCATCATCGACTTTGTCGGCGGTTCCAACTACGCGATCAAAGGACACTTTACCCGTATTTCCAGCTACATCTTCCTGTTCACACCAAAGGATGTAGATATCGCCGGAGATATCCCGGAGGAGGCGATGGCCGCATCGGCCAGTGCGGGGGACGAAGCGCTTAATATCCCTTATGATCAGCGGATCTAAGTATTGGCGCACTTTACAGAGCAGGTATGGTTCAGCGCCGGGCAATCGTATATTGTCCGGCGCTTTTCTAATGTTTGGAGCAGATTATGCGCAAATCGGACTGGAATGATATAGATAACCGCCGGATTACGGTAAACAGCGGTGCCGCGTCTTCCTATGATATCGTGTACAGCGACAGTTTTGGCTGTCTGTATGCGGAACTGGAGAGAACGGCGGGAGACAGGGGGATCTGGAAAAAGGCTCTGATTGTCACAGACAGCAATGTGGCCCCGCTCTATCTTGAGGCGGTCACGGAGGCGCTTTCCGGCAGGGAAATCGCGGTGAGCAGCGTCGTCCTCCCTGCCGGCGAGGAGAACAAGACACTGGACACAGTCCGCCTCATTTATCACGCCCTGATCGGGGGACAGTTCGACCGGAGAAGCCTGGTCGTCGCTCTTGGCGGCGGTGTTGTCGGCGATATGGCCGGTTTTGCGGCGGCAACCTATATGCGCGGAATGGACTATATCCAGATCCCGACGACTTTACTGGCCCAGGCGGATTCCAGCATCGGCGGCAAAACGGGGGTAGATCTTGACGGATATAAGAATATGGTCGGCGCTTTCCTGATGCCCCGGCTGGTCTACATCAACCTGAGCACGCTCGAGACACTCCCCGGAAGGGAGTTTGCCTGCGGTTTCGCGGAGGTCATGAAGCACGGCCTGATCCGGGACAGCGCCTTCTATGTATGGCTTATCGATAATCTGTACGAGATCGGGGACCGGGAGATACCGGTCCTGTATACGATGCTGAAGAACAGCTGTCTCATCAAAAAAGCTGTCGTCGAGAGCGATCCACTGGAAAAAGGAGAGCGCATGCTGCTGAATTTCGGGCACACGATCGGCCACGCCATCGAGAAATACAAAAACTTCACGCTGTCCCACGGGGAATGCGTCGCTTTAGGCTGCATCGCAGCCGCATATATCTCATGGAAGAAAGATATCCTTTCCATGGAGGAGTACTACGAGATCCGCGACATGTTCGTCCCGTTCGGCCTCCCGATCTCCGTGGAGGATGTCGATCCCGGCGAAATCACGGTTCTTACCCGCTCGGACAAGAAGACAAGGGACGGCTCCCTTAATTTCGTACTGCTCCGGAGCGTGGGAGATGCCTACATAGACACCGGAGTGACGGACGAAGAGATCACCGCAGCTGTGAAGGAGATTCTGTATGTGGAGGACAGGGAATGAGTTCGAATAAAGCAAAGGAAAAGCACTGGGCGCTCGTTTCCGTACTTGAGCTTGTCATTTTTACGGGACTTCTCCTTTTTGACCAGTGGACCAAGGCTCTCTCGGTCGAAAAACTTTCCGGTGGAAGGCATTTCCCTCTGATCCGGGGAGTGCTGGAATTCTATTATCTGGAAAACCACGGGGCGGCTTTCAGCCTTTTCCAGAACGCCCAGGTCTTCCTAAGTGCGGTCGCCGTCATAACCCTCGCGATTCTTGCCTTTCTGCTGTTCCGCACGCCTCACGAGAATCCTTTTTATCCGATGAGGATACTGCTTGTCATGGTCTGCGCGGGAGCTGCAGGCAATCTCATTGACCGCCTGAAATTCAACTATGTCAGGGATTTCATTTATTTCTCGCTGATCAACTTCCCGGTCTTCAACATGGCGGACATCTACGTCTGTGTCGCCATGTTTTTCCTCGTGATCCTGATCATGTTCGTCTATAAGGATGAGGAACTGAAGCAGGTTTTTCCGGGGCAGAAAGGTTGAAGTAATTGAACCAGTACAGTTTTGCCGTATCGGCAGAAGACGCCGGAGAGCGTCTGGACAAATACATAAGCTTTCTTCTTCCGGACAGCTCCCGGACCTATCTGCCGAAAGTGGTGCAGGACGGACTCGTCCTCGTCAACGGCAGGCCTGCCAAACCCTCGCTGCGCCTTGCAGAGGAAGACAGGATAGAAATCACACTTCCCGATCCGGTACTGTTGACTGTGGAGCCGGAGAACATCCCTCTGGATATCCTTTATGAGGATGAGGACGTACTGGTGGTCAACAAACCGAAGGGCATGGTCGTACATCCTGCCGCCGGTCATCCGGATCACACTTTGGTCAATGCGGTCATGGCTCACTGCGGGGACAGCCTGAGCTCGATCAATGGAGTGCTCAGGCCGGGGATAGTCCACCGCATCGATATGGACACCACCGGTTCTGTCATCGTCTGCAAGAACGACCGCGCGCACCGCATGATTGCGGAGCAGCTCAGGGAACACTCCATTACCCGAATCTATTATGCTGTTGTCCGCGGGGTGATCGGGCAGGATGATCTCACGATCGAAGGTAATATCGGGCGTGACCCTAAGGATCGGAAGAAGATGTGCGCAGCAGGAGACGGAGAGGGAAAGCACGCGGTAACTCACGTAAAAGTACTGGAGCGCTTCCGCGGCTACACTTATGTTGCCTGCAGGCTGGAAACAGGCCGGACGCATCAGATCCGAGTTCATCTCGCCTGGAATAATCACCCGATTCTTGGAGATCCTCTCTACGGACGCCCCGCAGAGGATGCCAGAGACGGATTTAAGGCCCTCCAGGGCCAGTGTCTTCACGCCGGTGTACTGGGTTTCGTCCATCCGTCCACAGGAGCTTATATTGAGACGACAGCGCCTTTGCCGGATTATTTCACGAATATTCTCGACAGGCTGAGAATTCAGAATGCTCTGTAGCTGCTTCCTGCCGGAACAGAACCGTTGTCAGAGAAAATGCATATTTTTTCCTGCAGATCATGTTATTTGCATATATGTGTCAACAGTTATTAAACTTTTGTGCAAAACATGCAAATTATTGCATATTCAGAGCTGTTAATTTATAATTATTATGTTAAGTCTGCAGCTAAATATCCGGAAAACCGGGTATAAAAGCCTTTCAGACCGACAATAACTTTCCCTGAACGGAGGTTCTGTATGAATACCATTATTACCATCGGCAGACAGTTTGGTTCTGGCGGACGTGAGATCGGTGAGAAAGTGGCAGCATATTACAATATTCCCTTTTACAACAAAGAACTGCTGTCGAGGGCTGCCAGCGAAAGCGGCTATGCGGAAGAACTGATCCGTCAGCACGACGAGCGGCCTACCAGTTCCTTCCTCTACAATCTGGTTATGGACACCTATTCCTTCGGCTACAACACTTCATCCTTTGTTGATATGCCAATCAGCCAGAAGGTGTTCCTGGCACAGTTTGACACCATCAAGAAGATCGCTGCCGAGGGTCCGTGCGTCATCGTCGGACGGTGCGCGGATTATGCCTTAAGCGAGTTCCCGAATGTGCTTAACCTCTTTATTCATGCGACAGACGAGTACAAGATCAAGACTGTGATGGACCGCTTCCCCGACATCACCAACGAGCAGAAGGCACGCGATTTCATCAACAAGAAGGACAAGCAGCGCCAGAGCTACTACAATTATTACTCCTCGAAGAAATGGGGCCGCGCAGACAGCTATGATTTCACCATCTGCTCATCGACCTTCGGTATTGAGGGTTCCGTAAAACTGATCGCTCAGCTCGTAGATGATTTTGAGAGCAGGCATGCCGGACACAGCGTAGTTGAAGAAGTTCCGGAAGAGGCAGGAAAGAGGAATTAAGCAATAAGCAAAGCCTGAAAAGTTTTTCTTAACATACCTTCGGAGCTGTATTTCCATAGTATCGACTGATATAAGCAGCCCCGGTACGTCACGGACAGACGTGCCGGGGTTTTTCTGTTTCAGGAGATTCTCCGATTTCCGCGAACTGGCTGATGGCTTCTATAATTCCGACTGTTTAGTACAGTGTAATGTCCCTTGCGGCTTTCTTCTTGTCGGAAGCAATATAGTATTTGGCTGTGGTCGAGATCTGGTTATGGCCGAGAACATCGGCTACAAGCTTGATATCACCGGTTTCATCGTAAAGCGCTGTGCCGTATGTCTTGCGCAGTTTATGCGGCGTAACAGCCTTGGAGCCCTTGCGGGCAGGCAGGGCGGCTTCCGCGTATTTCGAGAGCATTGCCTGTATGCTCCGAACCTGCATGCGCTGTCTGCGGTTGGAAAGGAAAAGAGCGGTTTCTTTCTCGGAATCCATAAGTTTCGGCCTTTCCAGATGAATATAATCCTTGAGCGCGTCCGAAACCGTACCGTTGAAATACACCGTATCGTCCGTTCCGCCTTTCCGGATCACATGCATGGAACTTTCGTCAAAATCAATGTCGCTGACATCCAGGCCGACAAGCTCGGAGACACGGATTCCCGTGTGCAGCAATGTGATCAGGATTGCATAATCCCTGAGTTTGTAGTTTGCCGCATATGCCTTTGCGCGATCTGTTAGTCCCGAGTTTTCCACATCTTCCACGGATGTTAATAATTTAACAATCTCTGTGCCGCCCAGACGGTCGATTTCCTTCGGCGCCTTAATCGTAGGCCTCGTCGAGGCAGTGACCGGATTATTGGTCAGATACTTCGTCTGTACGCAGTAGGTAAAGAAGGAACTCAGGGCGGACCTGACCCTGGCGGTTCGCTTTACATCCGTGTTGAGGCTGCGGAGAAACTCGTTGATGTCTTCAAAACTCAGCTGTTCAAGAATGTCCTCGGAAATGTCACAGATCTCGGTATTCCTTAACAGCGGGTTGGATTCTTTCAGATACTCGAAAAACTTGTACAGGTCCTGGGCGTATGCATATGCTGTAGACACACGAAAATGACCGTTGCCGTACTGGGCGTCGATAAACCGTGTGAACAGCTTCGGAAGCGTCGGAAGGATTTCGTTCAGCTTTTCCCTGGTTAATGTATCGTGTTGTTTCTTGTATGAAGTTCCGGCCATGGAAACAAACCTCGTAAAGCAAAATATAAACATAAATCCCGGGATTCTCATTAAAACCGGCTTGACTGCAGAGAAAAACGCCGTGACCGCCGGCTCCCCTTTATATGAACCTATTTTATCATAAAACTGTGATTTTGTGCAAAAATAGATTTGGATATATCTCTGCTCTTCTTCCTACTAGTTATCCATTTGAGTAAATGTGTGATGTTATCTTGCCGCTATTTGGGTACTTCTTTTGCCGGAATTTGGTGACAAGACCATTTTTGATGGAAAAAGCATCAGATCATCAACGGCTGAAACCATCGTTTATGCAGCTATTATAGTATAATCGCAGTGATATGCAAATTATATGCAGATGATGTTTTCGACATTGTACCTGATCGTCATCCTTTTCCCGATATAGCCTGCATTGGAGGAAAGGATATCACCGCGATATTTGGCGCCTTGAAACTGAATATAAGGTCGCGTGCCACGAAACACGCTTCCGCGTACTGTGACTGTCTTGTTCTGGTAAGCGAGCTCTATTATGGATTCCATCTGTTTCTCACTTGCGATCCTCGGTACATCCCGGCCCCAATTACTTTCTGACGCAAAACTTCCAACGGAGACTGATTATTGAGGCCTGAATGAGGAGAATTGTTATATACAGCCAAACTGTAATCTACGAGATCACATAAATC
>JAEEGL010762485.1_pt1 | contig 11656 bp, 6 predicted proteins | sample 9134231 | NCBI WGS metagenome assembly JAEEGL01 (sample SAMN16246548, study PRJNA631951) | gut metagenome | biome: gut microbiome; feature: rumen; material: fiber-attached | host: Bos | place: Iran: Karaj | collected 2018-10 | reverse complement strand
GATTGAGAAGCACGGAAACTCCGGATTTTTCATAAAGTACGCCAAAGACGTGAGGATTGAGAAAACCCGCGTCGGATGGGGAGAAATCTGCGATGATTACAGATACGCTCTTTACGCCGAAAAAACAGAAAACCTCGAGACAATCCGCTTCACCGGTACCGCCGTTCATGAGAATGAGGAAAGTGTAGTGATTAGGTAGAGGGGTAATCGGTTAACTGTTGATAATGCAAATTCGGTTAATATAGGAGAAATCAATGAAACAAGAGAATATCTGGGACAGAGCTCAAAAGGTTAAGCTGACTGTTGCAGAATCTATAATGCCCGGACTTGATATTGGCTTTGAAGATAAAATCCCGAATGATGTAAAAAGAGAAATTAAATCCTTTGTCGATTGGGTTGAAAGTATTTATTGCTTTCCGATTACATTATGGGTTGACTTTGAATATAAGCACTATCTTGTAATGAAAAACGGCAAGAGGGTTGGGTATATTTTTTATTGGGCTGATTTTAATAATTATCCTGAATTTGATAATGTTGATGATATTCCTCAGATACGGCTTCCGGTCAGAATGGAACACAGTACGATAGAAGAAATACTGACTTCATTTATTGAAGCAATTACCGATTATTACTCATGGATTTGTAATGAAATAATAGAAGATAACACCGTTGATGATGGATTAGCAGATACTATTCTTCAGAGATACTTGAATTCTAAACAGTAAATTAATTCAAGACAGAGACTGTACCCTGTCGTGTTTTAAAAAAGAGTGTGGTATAAATGTGTTTGTCAATAGAATTTGTAGATTTGAATAAAAACTTTGAACTGCTGAAAAAACTGCTTTTATTTTTAAATGCTGAAAAATATGAATGGATAATCGGAGATGCGGATATTTACTCTGTTCCTGATTTGGAAAGCATATTAAACAGAGGAGAGTATTCGGAGAAAAAGTATTCTCAGTATTCAGGAGATAATCTTATCTCATTACTTGGCAAACCTGTAAATTATGTATTTGTTGAATTGTTTGCTTTTGATTCTTTTGAAAAAGTGCCGGAGACTTATGAAGAATTTCTATTAAGTAATTGTGAAATTGCTTTGTTTGTTGATGATTGCAATTATTACTCACTGTTTGTAAAAGATAAAAGCATTCATTTTGAAATGAATAGTTTTTTAGTTAATAACGGTGTTTCAGAGATTTCTGTTTTAGATGATGAAAATGCAAATCGTTTATTTGGTTTATAATAATTCAAAGTATGTAAAATATCCGTCGGGGTTTATCACCCTGCCGGATTTGTTTTTATCCCGCTGTCATTCTGAGGCGCTTTGCGTCGAAGAATCTCAAATAAGGCTAATTATACTGAATGGAAACTGTGATAAGACTGAGATCCTTCGCCAAGGCTCAGGATGACATAAGAGGTTGATTATACATTGTAGCGCAAGCATACATTCTTGCCGTAAAAAAAGGCACGGATGTATCCGTGCCCTACATACATAACCGGAGCGCTTTGCGCGACCCGAAGTTCCGAATTCATATTTCCGAATTCCGAATTGAATTATTCTTCATCTTCTCTATAAACTCGCTTATCTTCTCGCTTATCTCATCAACCTCATTTTCAAACTCCCTTGCCGACTGACGGAGCACTCCGAATCTGACGGCGGAGAGCTGGATGAGGCCGTCCGATGAGATGACGGTCACCTTGCTGTTTTTTCCTATTTCCCTGACTATTCTCTCGATATAGACATCGCCGAGCTCACGCTCTTTTGTATAGACAACGTGGATGTTGTTGTAGTCAAATCTTTCGCCCGCGCCGCCCCTGACTTTGTAGGCGTCAAACACAAGCATTACATTTATTTTGGTGAAAGCCGAGTAGTTGCAGAGGATATCCATCAGCTTTTCTCTGGCCTTCTCAAGCGAATACTCCGCTATCTCCTTTAAATCGTCCCAGGCGAATATCACGTTGTAGCCGTCGACTATGACCCATCTGTCGCGCTCATTGAGCTCGACCTCTTTGTCATCCTTTGGCTTAATATGGTTTCTCTCCGGCCTGTAAAGGTCATATCTGACCTTGCCGAATTCCCGCTCCATAATGGCCTGAAGCTCCTTGTCGTCAATGACAAGATTCCTGTGATTGACAGCGGGGCGGTATTCCTTACCTTTTTTGAGACAGCTTTCAAGGTGCATATAATTCGGCACATCGCTCCACTTTACATTGAAGCCGGCGCCGTGCGCGCAGAATACCGAATCGGGAGTGTTCTCAATATCGCGTTCGGGATTGTAACCTATTGATTCTATTACTTCTTCGCTGTTGTGGCAGATATCGTAACCTGCGGGCAGGCACATGAGAGTACCCCTGCCGGATGTGTAGCCGGCAACCTCCGAGGCGTAGTCGGCGAATGTCGCGACAGGCGCTTTACCCCTTATCACGGCCATGTCTCCGCTCTCTCCGGGTGTGTCAAAGCTGCCGCCTCTGTATCTTATATCGTTTATGGCTCTGCCGAGCTGGTCATAGGGCACGGTCAGCGAAAAGCTGTACCAGGGCTCGAGCAATACGCTCTCTGCCTGCATCAGCCCCTGCCTCACGGCTCTGTAAGTCGCCTGCCTGAAATCTCCGCCCTCCGTGTGTTTCAGGTGGGCTCTGCCTGCGGCGAGCACTATCTTCACATCAGTGAGGGGAGATCCGGTGAGCACACCCGCGTGCTCCTTCTCGGCGAGGTGGGTTAGGATGAGTCTCTGCCAGTTTCTGTCGAGCGTGTCTTCCCCGCATCTTGTTGAAAAGACAAGTCCGCTGCCTCTCGGCATCGGCTCTATAAGCACATGGACCTCGGCGTAATGCCTCAGTGGCTCATAGTGGCCGACACCCTCAACGGTGTCTTTAATTGTTTCTTTATACTGCACCATACCGCTGTCAACGGTGATATCGATGCCAAATCTCTCCGCGATAACGGATTTCAGTATTTCGGCCTGGATTTTTCCCATCAGGCCGACCTGTATCTGCCGCAGGAATGAATTCCACTCAACTCTGAGCGAGGGCTCCTCCTCCTCAAGAATCCTGAGCTTCGGCAGGAATGTCTCGGGCTCGCAGTCTTCGGGCAGGGTTATTTTGAATTTCATCACAGGCTCGAGCACATTGCCGTCGGATTCTTCCTCAAAGCCGATTCCGTCGCCGTTCTGAATGAAATCAAGGCCTTCGAGCGCGCAGATTTCGCCCGCCCGCGCTTCCTCGGCCGTGACATATTTTGAGCCTGTGTATATTCTTATCCTGTTGATTTTGGCTGTGCGGTTTCCCGATGAAACCGTGTCTTTTACGCGCAGACTTCCGCCCGTCACTTTTACATGAGCAAGGCGGACCTCTTTATCGTGGGTTATCTTGAATACTCTCGCGCCCTGTATATCGGGGTAGGTTTTTTCCTTAATATATCCGCAGATATCATCGAGAAAAAAATCAACCCCCTCGTTTTTAAGACCCGAGCCGAAGTAGCAGGGGAATATCTTTCTCATATAAATGAGATCCGATATTTCATCCCTGTCAAATTCCCCGCCGGCGAGGTAAGTCTCAAGCAGGCTTTCCGAGGTGACGGCGATTTTTTCTTTTGTGACGGTTGATGAGAAATCATTGAAATTGACTATTGAATCAGAGAGCTCGGAGCTGAGCCCGCCTAGTATTTCATCCTCGCTCTTTCTCGCGTAATCCATCTTTGTCACGAAAATAAAAGCGGGGATGTTATAGAGCTTCAGCAGATTCCAGAGCGTCTTTGTGTGAGACTGCACTCCGTCTATGCCGCTTATTACAATCACGGCCATATCGCAGACTCTCAGGGTTCTTTCGGTCTCGCAGCTGAAATCCACGTGACCCGGTGTATCCAGGAGAGTGAACTCAACATCGTTTCTCGTAAAAACGGCCTGAGAAGAAAAAATCGTAATACCTCTCTCTTTTTCAAGGTAATCGGTATCAAGGGCAGTGTCGCCCGTGTCGACCCTGCCCTGTGAGCGCAGTGCGCCCGAAAGATATAGTATTGATTCCGCAAGAGTGGTTTTTCCCGCGTCAACATGAGCGAGAATACCGATTACCGTCTTTTTCATTTATTTGTATTTACCGTATTGCAGATTCTCGGAGCTGTCAGAATTCCCGTCGGTCTCAGTTTATACTCATAGCTCCAGCAGTCACCCTCGGTCCTCCAGGCGTTCGGTCCGTGCCAGCTGAACGCGGTATCGGAGAGATGTATCGGGCCGAAAGTATTGTATCTGTGGATATAGAGTGTCATTTCAACGTCTTTTTCACTGTCATCGGCGGTTTCAACATGCAGAGTATAAGGCGGATAGATTATGCTGCCTGCATCTCTGCCGTCAACTCTGACATCTATCAGAGCGCCTCTGTAATGATTGGCGGCGATTATAAGCTTTCCGTTTACGGGCTTTGCTTTGAATCTGTAAGTCACGTTTCCGCCGTAGAAGGGGAATCCCTGAGATGTAAGATCGCCGAAGCAGATTTTTTCGGGATAGCCGGTTATTACGGCTTTTCTGCCGGATATCTTAACACCGAATCTGCCGAGTATAAACATATTTTCCGTGTTTGTTCTCTCACCGAGAGGAAGAGTCACGGTCAAAGTGTTTGTACCTTTTCTTATTACGGGTAGATTTACCCTGAATATCTTTATGTCGATATAATTTCCGGTGACTGTGTTATCAACTTTTTCACCGTTAAAGAGGATCTGAGCCTTATCCGGGTCCTCAAGTGCAAGAGAAGCTCCGCTGTATTCGATTTCGCTTTCGAAAGTGAATCTGAGCGTGAGTGAGTGCTCCGCCTTGACCTCTCCTACCGCCCAGGGCTGAACTATCGCACCGCCTCTTTTGCGAAGACCTGTTTCCTCGCGTGCGATATTGTCGAGACGGAGTATCTCCTCTTTCGCTCTGAATTCTCCGCCGTCAACAGAGAATTCGGCCGTATCGAGCACAAATACATTTTCTTCGCTCAGCTCAAAAGAATCGCATTCTTCGATATATTCCGCGTTATCCGTATCGATATTTTCGCAGAGCGTCTTTGTTTCTTTTTTGCCGGGAGCAAGTCTGAAAAGAAGGGAGTTATAATCATAGAGACGGTATTTTATAACCGTATTGCCGCCGGAGTATGAAACATCGGCGCTTGTGACTTAACCCGTCTGAGTATCCCAGAGCTCACAGATATATTCGCCTTTTACAGTTACGGCTATATCTTTGAATCTTGAAATATCCTTGTTGAAGGGTTCATTGTTTTTACAGATGAAGAGCCATCTGCAGTCTCCGTCTTCTCTGAGCTGATAAAAATGATCATATGAGAGAGTGCCGTCTGCGTTTCTTATTGTGAGAGTGCGGTAATCCTCAAGAGCGCGCAGAAGCTCTCCTCTTGTAAATCCGATTTTATCGCTTATTTCAAACAGATTTTTTGCTTCCTCGGAAGGTACGGCGTCAACAAATCCGGGTGCTGTACCCATAAATATGAGTTTACCGCCTGCGTTTCTGAATGCGCCGAGTTTTTCAATCGTGGTTTTTCTGAGTGTTTCACAGCCGGGCACAACTACCGCGTCATACTCCATCTCTCCGACTTTAAGCGGAGCGCCCGCTTTATCATTGAGAGAGGGCAGCAGTGCTTCGGATATGAAATCAAAATCTATTGATCCCTCAAGAAGCCAGTCTGTAACCGAGAAAAACTGCTCCTCAAGCTTTGTTCTAGCTATTTCGGTCTTGTCATTCGGTCCGTATTCGAGCCAGAAGCTTTCAACGGGATGAATGACGCCGACTCTGACAACGGGTTTACCGCGTGTGAGAGCGGTATTGAGTCGGGCGAAATGGTCTTCTATAAGATTATATTTTTTGTACCAGGGTGACTGATAGCTGATTGAGGCGGGATAATCTCTCTTTGCCTCTCCCTTCATAGCGTACCAGCTAAGGTGAGGAACCCTGACAGTAACGCCGAGCGCCGCCTGCCAGTCTCCGGAATACTTGTAAATCCTGAAATCACAGTCCCACCCCGTGACACCGTAGAGCTCGGAGAGCATGCCCTCCTTGCCGTATTGATGCACCGCCGACTGACACTGTTTTGCTGTTGTGAATTCTCTTGAATTGCAGAGAAGGTCTATGCCGGGAATCCCGAAACCCGGGTATGAACGCATTGCTTCTCCTACGGAGTGAGTCTGGCTCTCGAGAGAGCATTCCTCCATCATGTGGCCGGTCAGGGCTATACCGTGCTCATCGCACCATGCGCCTATCTGCTGCGAAAAAGCGCCTGCAAAAAGCTCGGTAATTATCTCGTGATAGTAATACCTGTGAGGAGAAGGATTGTTATCGGGAAGCTGCCATATTATTTCGGGCAGATGCTCAAAAACATCGCAGCCGTATTTCTCAAGATAAACTTCCGGGAGTCTGTCGGTCCACGGCATTTCTATTTTGACATCCGTATCCGTTGAGTTGGTCAGCTTCTGCTTCCTGCTGACCTGGGGCTCATCGGTGAAGATAGCGGGTATGGTTTTGCCGAATTCCCTGCCGGATTTCTCATAGTATTTTTCGTGGGTGACCTCGATGAATTTTTTTACAGCTTCGGGATTGAGCGTGTCAAGGTAAGCCTGGTTGTTGTGCCAGGTATTGTCCGGTTCGACAAAGCGGAGCAGATACCATTTTGTTCCCTTTACGGGAGCATCTTTATCAACTCTCTGCTGAGATACGAGATATCCGTCTCCGTCAAGCACGATATCATAGCAGGCGAGGAGTCTTATATCATCCTCATCATATGAGCCGCCGTTTTTCCTGTATTCATTAACCGTTTTTTCACAGTCGGCGGTGAAGGTGATATATCTCTGCCTGTATTTATGATCTTTTGTTACAATGCCGCCGGCTCCGCCCGATGGCCATCTGTCTTCGTCATAGAGCCAGGCGAGCATTTCTTCGCTCTTTGCCTTCTCAACACAGGAATCTGTGAGCTCCAGATATTCACTGCCCATATACTCGTTTTCGAGACCTGTGCGCACATGCATGTGAAATCCGCCCAGACCCATTTCTTTGAATACATCTATCTGGCGGCTCAGCTCATCCTTTTCGAGATAACTGTTCCACGCCCAGAATGGGGTGCCTCTGTATTCGCATGTCGGATTTCTGAAGAGCTCACGGCTGAGCTCTATTTCCGAATTCTTTTTATAAAGCATTTATACTTCCTCTCAATATTTGAATGAAGAGTATTCCACATCAATATTGCAGTCTGTTGTCGCCCGGGAGACTTTAGCTATTGAGTATTTGATATTTGTCATGACCGCGTGCATTCTCATTGTATGTTTCAGCGAAACGAAGGTATTGTCGCTGACGTTGATTCTCGCAGTGATGACCGCCTTTGTTGTGTTGACAGTGATTCCCTCAACTTTGGCGCCGCCCTCGTCAAGGCCCTTCCTGATTTCATTCACGTCTTTATAATCCTTTGTGAATCTTCCGAGAGCGCTGCTTGATTTGGGAGGATTGGTTTCATTCTTTACGGTTATCGTGACATCATAGTATTTTTTATCTGCCGAAAGAGTGCAGGTGGCCGAGGTGACGTCGTTTGCCGAGAGTTTGCTGACAACGAGTGATTCGCCGTCAAATTTCCCCTTTGGATTGTTGACGGTTGTCTTGCCTTCGCCGAGGAAATCGCCTACTGCGCCGCGAACGGCGCCGATATTGCCGAGAGCGCCCATCTGAAGATTCTGAAGAGCCGTGTTTTTGGTCTTGGTATAACCGGGCTTTGATGAGGCGGCTTTCTGAGTGGCGGAGTTATACAGCTCGACTATATCTGCCTTTGATGTCGGAGCGGTAACCTCGGGCTTTGTTGTTTCTGTTGTCGTCTTCTTCTCAGTTGTTGTCTCTTTTTTAGTCGTTGTCGTCTCGGTGGTAGTTTCCGTTGTAGTTTCGGTAGTTGTTTCCGTGGTGGTTTCAGTGGTGGTTTCGGTTGTCGCTTCCGTAGCTGCTGTCGTTTCGGTTGCCGGCTGTTCGGGTGTTGCGGCTGAAGTTTCTGTTTCCTTTGTCGTTTCGGTTACTGTTTCGCTTTGGGTTTCGGATACGGTGGTTGCCGGCTCTTTATCTGAGCCGCACGATGCAAATGATAAAGCTAAAAGCATACATAATAATATCGCGGCAATTTTTTTCATGGGGTTATCTCTCCTTTAAAATAATATACAGATATAATAGCAGATTAAAAGAGAATATACAAGTAAATAAAATTTTAATTGTATTAACAGTTTTTTAAAAAATTTATATTAGAATTTCAAAAAATCCGTTGAGGGTAAATCTATGAAAGATATATACATATCCGGTGAACCGAGAGAGGTAGAAATGGAAGATGTCTTTTCCGATTCTTCTCATTCATTACAGTCTCCCGATCCTCCGGAAAAAGGAAAAAAGAGGCGTAAAAAGAAGCGCAAAAAGGAAAGCCGCCTGATAAAAATCATCAAAGCGGTCTTTATAATATTTGTTGTTATTACTCTTTTGATTTCGGGCACGGCTCTGGTCTCGGGCTATAAATTCAGATTTCATAAAAGAAATCAGTACATTTCAATTACAGATCTTTACAACAGCCCGTTTGTCACTAATATTCTTCTTATAGGTACAGATGAGGCGAGCGGGGGTGCATCAAGGTCCGATTCAATGATTCTGATCTCTCTCGATTATACTCACGGCAAGATTAAAATGACATCTTTCCTTCGCGACTGCCTTGTTATGATACCGTCGAAGGGAACAAAGAATAAACTGAATTCGGCTTATGTTTACGGCGGTGCTCAGCTGCTTTGCGACACGATAGAGTATAACTTCCGTGTTGATATCGACCGTTATGTAAAAGTGGATTTCAAGATGTTCACAAAGATGATTGACAATCTCGGAGGTATTGATATCGAGGTTACCGATTCCGAGGCAAAGTTTATCAACAGGACTACTAGGCACACCGTGCAGAGCGGAAAGAGCGTTCACCTCAACGGCGCAGAGGCTCTCGTTTACGCGAGGATAAGAAAGCTTGATTCCGATTATATGAGAACTTTCAGGCAGAGAAAAATCATAACCGCGCTGATTGATAAATTCAGACACACATCTCCGGCGGAGCTTTTCAAATCGGTAAACAGCGTGCTTCCTCTGCTCGAGACCGATCTTAATCCGCTTGAGATTGCCTTTACCGCTTACAAGGGCGCTTTTGCCGCGGCGTTTTTCGATATTCAGCAGATAAGGATGCCCGATGATGATATGATGAGAACCGGTTATGTCGGCAGTCAGTGGGCGGAAATACCGGATCTTGCCAAATGCGTACAGGCGCTGTATGAGTTTATTTACAAATCTTATAAAGAGTAAAAAAGAGCTGCCGCAAAAGGTATAACCCGATGCGGCAGCCCTGTTAATTATGTTTTATCGATAAATAAATCCGCTTTGAAAAGCCATTTGAAAAACCATATAATTTTATCAAAGAATCCTGCTTTGGATTTAAGAGAAACACTTGCCTTGATTTCATTTCCGTTTTCGCCGGTAACTGTTTTGCCGTCCGGGTCAACGAGGCGGAGCGTTATTTCCGATTCACCGGATGATACCGATTTCATCCAGAGGTCACGGCTGTTTTCGCTTTTTTCAAATCCGCTGCCGTCAGCGCTCCAGACAAGCTTATATCCTTCCGGTACGGTGCCGCTGCACTGATAATGAATTACGATTGTGTGGCCGTAAGGTATATCGGTTTTTGACGGAGTCCTGATTCCGATTTTCAGCCTTTTGGCGGCTGCTTCTTTTTCGGCTCTGTCAAGCGCGGCGTTGTATTTATCATTCTTTTCTTTATCGTATACCACTCTGCAGACTTCGCATATTCCGTCATCATTCTCGTCCGTGTGGCCTTTTGCGGGTACGGCGATATTATTCTCTCTGCTCAGCTCGGCTCCGCACACCGTGCAGTAAACCGCGCTGTCATAACTGCCGGCTGATGTGCAGGTGGGCTGCTTCTCGTTTAATCTTACCGCCTGAGCCGGGGTATGATCGGCGAGCGGAAGCTCTTCAAAATTTGTGTAGTCACATCTCGTGCAGATGTCAAACGGTTTTCTTCCCGGCTTTTTGCAGGTTGACGGCTTGCCGTCATAGTGAATGAGATCGTGGCCGAGAGGCGGAGTTTCGGTGTATTCCCTGCTCAGCTCCTCGCCGCAGATACCGCAGTAAACAACGCCTTCATAGTTTCCGCCTTCGGTGCAGGTCGGGGGCGTTTCTTTTTCTTTTGCCGGGTCGAGAGGAATGTGAGCTCCGAGTTCTTTGTATTTAAGCTCTCTGCTGAGCTCCGTCGAGCAGTATGAGCAATAAACGACTTCTTCATATTCTCCCGCTTCAAGACAGGTGGAAACTGTAGAATTCTCTATCACAAACGGGGCGGGAATATGATCTGTCATGGGGATTATTTCTGTTTTTTCGAGACCGCAGACTGAGCAGACATATTTTTTATAGCCTGCTTCAACGCATGTGGGCTCCTTTGAATCGGTAAATTCAAAATCGTGACCGCAGACGGTCCAGCGCGCAAAGAGTTTTATATCGGCCTTGATTATCTGAGCCGCGTTTACCTGAGTGCCGCCGCTCTTAGCCGTGAACCAGCCTTCAAAGGCATAATTCAGTTTCTGAGTTTCGGGCAGCGCTCCGAGCGGCGAGCCGTATGTAACTGTTCTTTCGGGCTCGGTTTCATTTCCGCCGTCATAATCAAAAGTAACCTTATGGCTTGTCTGCGGAAGGATTGCCGTGCACTTTATTGCGGGGCGTATTCCCTTATCGGAGTATTCGACCGATCCTGTCCCTGCAAAGCCGGAGTAATCGACAAAAGCGGCGTTTCTCGAGGTGTTGCCGGCATTTCTCAGCCACCAGGGCGAATTCCCGGTTTCATCACGCTGAAGGCCCTGAATACCCGCGTAATCTGTACCGGTTGCGGTCCTTGACTCGTCGGCGGTTAAGCCCGCCGCAAATCCCAGGGCAGTATTCTGAATATCTTCGTAACTCAGCAGAAATACCTTATCGTCTGTGTTTTCAGCGGCATATTGCTGCCAGCTTTTATTGAATGAATCGTTGACAAGCGGCACCGAAGCGATCTGTGACTGCTCATCAGCCGTAAATGCCGTGTTGTAAAAATCCTCATTCAGGAAGCTGTAAACCGAAGAGGCGGTATATTTGCAGGCCTTTGCCGTTAATCCATCATCACCGTAGCATGCCGCTCCGCAGGAATCGGTACCGCTGACATAAATCAGTTTGCTGTAAGGCTGAGAGTCTGTGATATACTGTGAAATCATGAGACCGGCAGAGGCATCCAGTATTTTCCACTCAAGCGGTTCATATCTGAAATAATAAACCGTATCCGGAGCGTAGCCGTTATCATCGACAAAACTCGATTTTTCCTGAGCGGGCTTATAAGTCTGTCTGGGTCTGTAGGATGAAAATGTTACTGCTCTGTATTTTTCACCGCCGTATGATATATCGCAGTATTTCATATAGTCCGAGGCGGTCATTGTTCCCTCTGCACCCGTACCGGATAAATATGAATAAGAAACCCAGTTTTTGGTCTGAGCATCAAGAGAAGATATCAGGGTGCTGTCGGTGACCCTGCTCTGAGGGTATGAACCGAATTCAAAGATGTCGCCTGACGAATAAGCCCCGGCCGGAGAAAT
>JAEEGL010054971.1_pt1 | contig 11656 bp, 19 predicted proteins | sample 9134231 | NCBI WGS metagenome assembly JAEEGL01 (sample SAMN16246548, study PRJNA631951) | gut metagenome | biome: gut microbiome; feature: rumen; material: fiber-attached | host: Bos | place: Iran: Karaj | collected 2018-10 | reverse complement strand
GAACCAAAGATTGTAACCTATGAGGAAAATACGAACAGACAGGTGCATATTGCTCAACCCGGAGGAACACCCCTACATTGAGCATAGGATATATGCGGGGGGGGGGGGCAATCCGGCAATAACCGCATCGCACGATTCTTATGGGAACTGGGTGCTATATGAAGAAAACGATGATCCTCACGCGGGAACGGAGCGAGGAGGAAAAACTCCGTAGGCATCTGCACGGCGACAAGGGGGCGAAATTCAAGGCCGGGAAAGTCCCGAAACTCGCCCCCCCCGGATATGCCCAGCGATAACGACTCTCGTTACCAAAGATATACCGCTCCTTGAAATCTATGAAAGTGATGATGATACAGGCCGTGGGTGACAGGGGGGGGCAAAGTTACTCCGTCAAGCCATGCGCCTTCACTATCCCGGCCAACCCCATGAGCGACCGGGTGCAACTTGTGATTGAAACGCATGAAACCGAAGATAATCCCGATAGGAAAATACTACAAGACCTCCGAGGCTAACGGCTGGGTCTATCATAGGGGGGGGTATCTCCGACCTTATGCGTAGGACAACACTCTGGTGTGCAACCAAAGATAATAGTAATTGAAGATGAACAGGAAGGAGTATCTGGAATCACACACGAAACCAGACCCGATTAAGCATTGTGCATACTGCGGGAAGGAAATGCACCGAAAGCGGTTCAAGTCCGGCAGAATTGAGGATATGGCAATCTTCATTAAGAGAAAGTATTGCTGCCGGGACTGTATGAGAAAAGGGTTCGTGAAGGTCGGAGAGGACACGTGGCAGAAATATAGGCCGTCACACTCAACCGCAGAGAAGATCGCCTATTTTCTCATTGGGAAAGAAAAGACTTGTGAGAAATGCGGTTCAACGAAGAACATAGATGTCCATCACATTGACAGGAATCGAAACAACAATACTCCCGATAACTTGATGGTCTTGTGCCGGAGTTGTCACATGAAAGAGCATAGTAAGAAGGGCGTATGCGTTATCTGTGGTGCGCCGATGAAAGGACACGGCTACTGCAATAAACACCTTATCCGTTTCCGAAAGTACGGAAACCCACTAATGTATTACCATAAAATCGTAGAAGAATGAAAATCTATCGTATTCGTAAACTTACGGCCCGCGAATGTTACAGATTGATGGGATGCTCTGATACGGACATCGACCTCATGCAAAATTATCCCTACGCCCCCGATGGGAAAGGAGGGTGGATTCTCCCAGAAGGCATGACGGAGACCGAGGCAAAAAAACTCAAAATCTCCGAATCGCAGCAATACAAGTTGGCCGGGAACTCGATCGTGGTGCAAGTCCTTGAGGGCATCTTCACGCAACTGTTCCGCGCCGATACGGACTCTTTATTCTAAACACCAGATACAATGAACATCAACGAAAACCAATCGCACAGCAAGTCGCAGACGGAGAAAATTCTGGACTATATGCTGGAGGGCCACCCCATCACGCCCATTGACGCGCTCGACCGCTTTGGAAGTTTCCGGCTCGGCGCAAGAATCGCCGAAATCAAGGCCAAAGGCTACCTCGTCTATTCCGAGTTCATCACTACACCGTCAGGGAAGAAAGTCAAGCAATATCATTTGTAATATGGACAACTTCATTGACTTCAATGATGAGAAAATCCCTATTGGGAAAAGGAAAGTTGCCTATGTTCGCTGGGCAATTCAAAAAGGAACTCCAAAGATAAAGGCCCTCAAGCAAGCGAATAAGAAATTCGGTTTTGAACGGAAGGGCCGTATCGTTGTCTTTATGCACGACGCAGACTGTATGGACTATGCGTCAATGCGAGATGTTCCGTGGGACCGGGCGTGTGGCCTTGATGCACGGAAATGGGAATCGGCAATCGTTGTTCCAGATTGTACCTATGCCCCGTTCGATATGGTTTCTGGTATGTTTTCATTCCGTTCTTTGGTTTCCGAATATCCTCGGCCAAAAGATGGAGAAGATGGTGCAAGGAAATGGGCGAAGGAACACGGCTATCAGTTTAAATCGGTTAGAATAACACCATAGAATATGGCAAAGGAAATCTACAAGAAACTCCTCGCCCTTCAGCAAGCCATAGTCGGCCTGACAAAAGACGCAAAGGGCAACGCCGGAGACTATGTTTCCGGCAACAAGTTACTCGGCATTGTCCGTCCTATGATGGACAAACTCGGCCTCCTTCTCACAAAGGATGTGCTTGAATACCACTTTGAGCCGTTCGAGTACCAGACCAAGAACGGACCGAAAAAGGAAATGTTCTGTTCCCTCAAGATGCGGTTTACCTGGGTGGACACCGAATCGGGCGACACCCTCCCCGTTGATTGGGCATCGTCCGGGTGCAACGGCATCGACAAGTCCATAGGCTCGGCCTACACTTACGGTGAGAGATACTTCCTGCTCAAGCAGTTCGGAATCGCCACCGACAAGGATGATGTGGACGCGCCCAAGTCTGCGGAAGAGGAGATGAACCTCGCGCAGATCATCGCCCAGATCAACTCGTTTACCACCCAGGAGCAGATGACATGGGCATGGCAGACATACGCCTACTATCACAAGGATCGTGAGTTCAAAGCGGCCTTTGCAAAACGCCAAAAAGAGATTTCGGATGGAACGGCACGATGAAGAGTGGCGGCAAATTCCAGGATTTACCGAACACTTAATTTCCACAAATGGGGATGTTCTTGGCCCGCGAAAGAAATCTTTTCTTCGTCCTATTTTTGACAACACCGGGAGGGCGAGAATAAGGCTCACTAACGGTTACAAAACGAAATCTATTTATATCCACTGCTTGATGGCGGATGTGTTCCTTGGTGGCAGGCCAGAAGGCGCTGTGATTGTCCACAAAAACGGAAACGGCGCGGATAATCGTTTGTCCAACATAGATGTCGTCTACCTTACCGACAAGAATAAACCTACGGACGGACAGACCTGGGCGGACATCAAGGGATATGAGGGGTATTATCGGGTTTCCACAAACGGAAACGTGAGAACCCTTGCAAGGTTCGTAAACTCTCGCGGAGGGGATAGGGCAATACTTGGAAGGCCAACAAGGGTCGTAATAGGTCTTGGCGGTTATCCGTGTGTATATCTTTCAAAAGGTCAGGAAACAAAGTGTTTCTATATCCACCGGCTTGTCGCAGAGGCTTTCATACCTAACCCGCAAAACCTACCGGAAATAAACCACAAAGACGAGACAAGGACAAACGCTTGTGTTGATAATCTTGAGTGGTGCGACCATGTGTATAACATGAACTACGGTACAATCAAGGAACGGAAAACAATAGCATTGAAAAAGACAAATGAACTTAAAAGGAAACAGTCGAGTCTTTTTTAGCAAGGAGGCTCACATCTATCTCTGCGGTGACAAGGTTCTGCCCGGCGCGACTACGGTTCTACGCCGTCACGGCTTGATGCCGGACTACTCCAACATCCCGGACAAGGTTCTGGAGGAGGCCGCACGGAAAGGCACGGCCCTCCACGAAGCAATCGAAGCCTATGACAACGGCGAGGCCGTGCTGATGACGCCCTTCCTTGAGGAATACCGCAAGATATGCCTTGAGAACGGCCTAAAGTTCCTTGTGAACGAACTTCTCATCTCGGACGAGGAAACGGTCGCTTCGATGATTGACGGAGTCTACGAAGGCTCTACGGCCTCCTCGGTGATTCTCGTCGATTACAAGTCCACCCTCAAACTCCATTGGCGCAGTTTGTCCTGGCAGTTATCCCTGTATAAGGTCCTCTTCGAGCGCCAGTTCCCCGGCATCAAGGTCGAGGCGCTGAAAGTCCTCCATCTGGACAAGAAGGAGGAAAAGGTTCTCGGTCTTTACCCGGTTGAAGAGGTCCCGGAAAGCGAGGTCGACGCCCTCCTCCAAGCCGAAAGGGAAGGCCGCATCTACATCGACCTACACGAAGAGCCGTCCGCAGAACTCGTCCTCACCGACGCGGAACTGACCGCCTATGTCACCCAGCAGAACGAAATCGCCCGGCTCAAGGAGCAGATAAAGGCTATTGAGGAAACGCTCAAAGGTCTGGATGCCCGCGTCCTCGCATACATGACGGAGAACAACCTCGAAACCCTTGAAGGTGGCGGGGGAGTGTTCAAGGTCAAGAAAGCCTACGAAAGAACATCCGTGGATGTGGAGCGCATGAAGCGCACAAATCCCGGATTATACGAAATGTACAAGAAAACAACGACAATACAAGCAAGTTTAACATTCAAACCTAACAAATAATGGCATCACTCAATTCAGTAAACCTCATCGGACGGGTGGGAAAAGATCCCGAAGTCCGCACCTTTGAAGGCGGGAGCAAGCTCGCCACCTTCACCCTCGCCACCGACGAAGCCTACACGGACAAGTCGGGGCAGAGACAGGAATCGACGGAATGGCACAACATCGTCCTCAACGGACGGCTGGCCGATGTAGCGGAGCGGTTCGTCCGCAAGGGTTCTATGCTCTACATCGGCGGGAAAATCAAGACCCGCTCCTGGCAAGACCAGCAGGGGCAGAAGCACTACCAGACCGAAATCGTAGGTCTGCAACTCCAACTGCTTGACAAGCGCGAGGCACAGGCCACCGCTCCGCAACCCGCCCGTCAGTCTGCTCCCGCCCCGGCTCCGCAGTATCAGCAACCCGCCCCTCCTCCGCAGTACTCCGCTCCGGCACCCACTCCACAATACTCCGCCCCGGCTCCGCAACCGCAGTATTCCGCGCCCGCTCCGCCGCCGCAGTATGGGATGCAGGATGATGGCCCGGATCTTCCCTTCTGATCTGCAATGAAAATCAAGGTAATCTGCACCCCGCTCGGCCTTCAGCCGATCTACGAAGAGGACTACGACTCGAAGAAGAAGCTGAAGGTCGGGGAGTGCTACACCGCAGAGATCCGGCTCATCCGAAATCTGCAATTCCACAAAAAGGCGTTCAGCCTTCTCAACACCGCCTGGTCGCTCCTCCCGGAAAAGACCCAGAACGGATTCCGATCCATTGACGCCTTCCGCGATTCCATCACGGTGGCCGCCGGGTTCGTGGATGTGTTCTACGATATCGGAAGGCGCGAGTATCTGGAGCGGCCAAAATCGTGGTCATTCGACTCCATGGACAATGCGGAGTTCGAGCAGTTGTATGAGAGGATGAAGGACATCGTCTGGTCAATCCTGTCCAGCCGGGTCGGCATCACCCAGGAGATATTCGAGCAGTATCTCCAAAACTATTGACGGAATTTCGCGGAATAAAAATTCTGCTCCTTTCGCGGATGGGTTATACCTTTGCGTAGTTCCTTTCGTGAAGGTCAGGAGCGGAGAAATAGACACATAAGCCCGCATAGGGTTTGACATACAAGTTTGTCGCCTCTTTTGTCTTGACCTTCACCCGCGCAAGCGGAAGACACAAGGGGCGATAAACTTTTTTATGTAACCAAAGTAGTGAAGGACAATGGTAAACAAAATGTGTGATTTCATCACGATCCCCCGGAGCATCTTCCGGGATGAGGCCCTGGATGACGGAAAGTTCTCAAGGAGAGAGGCATTTCTCTTCCTTGTCCAGAAGGCCGTCTATCAACCGCAGACCGTCACAATCAAAGGCGGGCGGGTGGAATTGAAGCGAGGTCAGCTGTGTGCGTCGGTCCGTTTTCTGGCGGACACTTGGGGCTGGAGCAAAGACAAAGTTTCCCGGACACTTTCCGACTTCGTTTCCGAGCGTAGAATAGACATTTTTAAGGACACTCTAACTTCCATTATATCAATCGTTAACTACGATTTGTATCAGCCTTCATCGGACACCTATAAGGACACCAACAAGGACACCGATAATGACACTTGCAAGGACACCAACAAGGACGGCGACAAGGACACCAACAAGGACAAATACAATAAGGATAATAAGGATAATAAGGATAACAAACCAAAGAAAACCTCTAGCGAGGTTAAAGAAAGTTTGACCTTTCCCTTCTCCTCCGATGCCTTCATGCTGACCTGGGGCAAACTTGTCAAAGAGCCGAAATGGAAGTCCAAGACCGTCAACGCCCTCCAGCTCTCCCTTAACAAACTCTCCAGGTATGACGAGAGATTTGCCATAAGGCTGATGGAGGATGCGATAGAACACGGATGGCAGGGCGTTGTGTTCAAGGACACCGACGCGCAATACGCAACGTGGAAGGAGACGCAAGCGAAGACAAAGCCGGAAGCGAAAAAATCCCAGCCGCTCTACACGTTCTCGTCAGGCGGTTTTGACTTTTAAACACGAAAGAGATGGAAGAGATCTGGAAAGCTATACCCGGATATGAGGGCCGGTATGAGGTTTCAAATTACGGAAGGGTCAAAAGCCTCCCGAAACGGAAAAAGGGTACAGGCTCATACATGACTGAAACTCGAATATTAGTCCCGCGAGCTGTCGGAAAAGGAAGGGAATACCTTGCGGTTATTCTGTTCGACTCGGAACATAAAGCAAAACAATGGCGCGTACACCGACTTGTTGCGATAGCGTTCATACCGAACCCCAACGGATATAACGAGATCAATCATAAGGATGAAATAAAGGGGAACAATCGCGTTGAGAATTTAGAGTGGTGTTCCCGTTCGTATAATGTCAGGTACGGACACGGAAACGAAAAGAGAAAGTACGCCATTGCAAAGCCAATTGCCATGTTTGACGATGACGGGAACGAGGTAATGCGGTTTCTCTCTCTCTCGGACGGCGCCAAATATGTCGGAGTCCATCCTGCCAGCATATCCCATGTGGTAGGGACAAGCCGCCGCATTAAAAAACACTTATGGAGGTTCTTATGATTGACGAAGCGACAATAAGATGCTGGTGGGACACCTTCAAGGGTGACGGCGCATTGACTGAAATCCGCATCCTCGGTAAAGGGAAGACCACATACTCCGGCTATTTCTCCGATGTGGAGAGCATGATTTCCGAAATAAGAAGATGCGAGACATACGGCGGGATCTACGCCACATTGAACGAGATAGACCCCGCATGCAGCGGCCGGGAGCAGTCGTCAAAAATCGTCAAGTCCCCGAAATCGACGACGAGCGACCCGGATATCGTCTCAAGGCGTTATGTCCTCATAGACTTTGACCCGAAACGGCCCTCGGACACAAACGCAACGGACGGGCAAGTTGAACTCGCCAATCAAAGAATGAAGTCCGTTTACAGGTATCTCCGCGACCAGGGGTTCAGCGCTCCCGTCGTCGCCGCCTCTGGAAACGGCTATCATCTCTACTACAAGGTGAACCTCTCAAATACGCCAGAAACGAGGGCAATCATTGAAAGGTTCTTGAAGGCCCTGGACATGATGTTCGGGGACGGCCTTGTAGATGTGGACACGTCGGTGTTCAACGCAGCCCGAATCGTAAAGGTCATCGGGACGAAATCTAACAAGGGGACGGACACCGCCGAGCGTCCGCAAAGGATGTCGAAGTTCGTACACATCCCGGAGCAGATCAACGAGACGACGATTGAATACTTTGAGAAAGTTGCATCGGAGTTGCCCAGCCCGCCAGCGCCGACAAGGGAAAACGGGTATAGAACCGACAAGTTTGACGTTGACGGATTTTTGAGCCGTAATCACATTGAGATAAGCCGTAGGTCGTATTTCAACGGCGGAGAAAAAATCATCCTGAAGGAGTGTCCGTTCAACTGCAATCATCAGGACGCCGCGATTTTCGTGCTGAATAACGGCGGGATATCGTTCAAGTGTTGGCATAACAGCTGCCAGCAATACCATTGGCGGGATGTTCTGTTGCATTACGAACCGGACTCCTTCACAAGGAAGGACAAGGAGGAATACAACCGAAGGAGATCCTACTACGGCGAACGCCAGCCGAAGCAGATTGAGGTAGTGGACGAGGATAGCCGCGGAAAGAAATGGCTTTCGATGTCCGACGTGAAATGGATCGACCCTTCGAGCTATGTGTCCATCCCGTCCGGGATCATCCTCCTTGACCAAAAGATAATGGGTTTCACGCTCGGCGACGTGACCATCCTGTCCGGCCTGTCAGGGTCTGGAAAGACGACTCTGCTTGACCATTTCATCCTCAACGCCGCGCAGCGCGGGTACAAGGTGGCCGCATGGTCCGGGGAACTCCAGGACTTCCGGTTCCAGGCGTGGCTCGACCAGATGGCGGCGGGGAAATCCCATGTCGTGCAGAAGTTCGGATTCAACAACCTTTTCTATGTCCCGAAGGCGACCGCGACGGTCATCAACGGATGGCTTGACGGGAAGTTCTGGCTCTACAACAATGACTACGGAGCCGGGTTCGGACAGCTCTTTTCCGACATAAGGGAGTGCATCGAACAGAACGGCGTTCAGCTTGTCCTCCTGGACAACCTTATGGCCATGGATCTTGACGAGCTGGACGGCGGCGAGAACGAGCGCCAGACCAAACTCATCAAGGACCTGAAAGGGCTTGCAAAGAAAGCGAACGTGCATATCATCCTGGTGTGTCATCCGCGAAAGGAGCAGTCGTTCCAGCTCCTCCGAAAGGAGTCCATCGCGGGGACGGCCAACCTTACGAACCTTTGTGACAACCTCCTTATTTCTCACCGGGTCGGAAACGATTTTGAGAAACGGGCGACCGACTTCTTCGGCGCTGACTTCATTAACGGCCTGAAGGACGAGGACGGAAAATTCAAGTACCAGCTCGTTTTAGAGGTCGCGAAGAACCGCTCCATCGGAGTGGTGGACCAGATCATAGGACTCTACTATGAGAACGAGACCCGGCGCATCAAGAACGAAATCGCGGAGAACATCGTCTACGGGTGGATGGAAGAACCGACACAAACGACACTTGATCCGTACGAAGATTTACCTTATTAAGCCATATTAAGCCATGCGAAAACTAATTGAGATCCTGACCGCCATAGACGCCCATTTGAGCGAGATCTCCGGGTGTCTGGTATATCTCTGCCACCTCGCCGAGAAAGAGTCCCAGAAACGAGAAAAAGACCCTCTGGAGGGAATCCTATGAAGCGCGAGCCGTCCGTCTTCTCCAGAGTCCGGGATTTGACGCCCGGCGAGGGGGTCTTCCTCCCCTCCGAGAAGGCCTACGCCGCCGCCTGCGCGGTGGCCTACATGGAGGCCGAGTATGAGTATTCCTACACCGTCACGAACTCCACGGACGGAGTCGTATCCGTGAAGAGGGATGCGTAACGAGATCGTCATTGACGGGACGCGCCATGTGTTCCGGGAGGACTCCGGCGGGTTCTATCCGTGCCGGAAATGCTCCCTCCACTATTTATGCGAGACCGACCCCCTCTGCCAGAAGATCTACGGCGGACGGGGCATTTTTGAAATTTTTAACAAACAAAAAGAGAAATGAAAACCGAAACCGAACGGGCGCTGTACAAGGTGCAGTCGAAGCTGAACGAGTGCCGCGCCGTCCTTGACAACCACATGTACTGCGGGGAGATGCTTCCCGCCACCGACCTCGCCGTGTGCCGGAAGGTCTATGAGTCAATCTGCAAGACGCTTGATCTGCTATGAAGAACTACCATATAGAGGCTTGCGCGGGCGGTAGCGTCTGGGAGTACGACGTGAACTGCCCTTGGGGCTGGCGCGGGAGCGGATGCTACGATGTCGAACACGAATGCTACCAGAAGGGCGAGTTCGCGGTCTGCGCGGAGTCGCTTGAGAAGGCCCTTGAACTCGTCCGCGATGCGTGGGAGAAGGTCAACCACTACGCCATAGACAACCACAGTTACTTCTACGATCCCGACACGGTGGAGATTGAGGAGGCGGAGGACGGCGATGTGGCCGAGGTGTACGAAGAGTGGGTCGGCGAACCCGAGGAGGCGGATGTGCCTGAAAGGTATAAGGAGGAGTTTTGACTATGGACTACGAAAAGAAATACAACGAGGCTCTTAAATGGATGCGAGAATTGTATCCGAGGTTTCCCGGCGCGTTCAAAGAAGAGATCGAACATTACTTCCCCGAACTCCGCGAGTCGGAGGACGAGAGGATAAGGAAGGCAATCGTTCACTTGTTGGAGGTGGCAAGCGATGCATATCTCATTGAGGCAACAGGCTTCAAGAAAGAGCAGTTTCTTTCTTACCTCGAAAAGCAGAAAGAATCTTTACATATCTCGGAAACGTGTAAAGAAAATGCCGAATACTTTACATCACAATGCGGTGACAACCGATTTGAACTCATCGACAAGGCGAAGCGTGACATCATCGCAAAGACCAACATCGAATCTTCTCCGGACGAAATGAAGGTGCTTAACTCATTCCTTTTCCGTGCTTGGCAGATGGGCTGGCTTGGTAAATACGATGTGATTGTTCCAGAGCAGAGGCCCTCATGGAGCGAGGAGGATATTGAGAAGATGGTAAATGCCAGAGCGAGAAAGTCTGGCACCACAAAAACCGAGATGTGCTTCTATCGTCAAGGCATAGAAGATACGCTCAAATCCCTTCGTCCTTCTTGGAAACCATCCGAGAAGCAAGAAGAGCCGGAGTATTATCAACATTTTGACCCAGATTGTTAGCCATGACAAACGCAGAAATCATACAGGCGATCCGAAACGAGATTGAAAGGCGAATCAAGGAATGTGAAGCAACATATCCAAAGGATAAGGGTGGATATTGGTTCCCAGAGCAAGAAGAGGCATACGCAATTGCCGAGGAATACAAGCGACTCCTTTCCTTCCTCTCCACCCTTGAATCGGAAAAGCCGATTGACATAGACTTCGAGCAGGAACTTTACAAGCATTTCGGGCAAGTCAAGGACTTCACGCTTGGTATGCGGATAGGGCAATACTTCTATAATCTCTGCAAGGAGCAGATGATGAATGGGGCAATATTAATGTATCGTTGTTATGATAACGAACATAAACTTGTTGGATTTTCTTCCGATTATGAAGCCAAAGGTGCTTATGGAAATTTTGTTCGCATCATCATCGTAAAGGAGGACGAGAAATGAAAGACAAAATCATCCGGCTATTGAAATCTATCGGTATTGCGTTACTGTGTTTCGGTGCATTATTCCTATTCATATTTGGGTTCGTAAGATATACCAAGATTGCATCCGCAGTAGTGATGGCCTTGATATTCATCTTCGTTGTGTGGAGGATTTATAAAGACGCTGATTTCCTATGAGCATCGTCAAAGAAGATTGCGAATGGTATCGGGACGGGGAATGCGGGAAAGGATTGCCCGAAACTCCGTGCGACATCTACGGATGTGTGGTATACCGCCCAGACTACAAGAGTTGGATCAACGCCCCAGACACCTCCGGGGAAGTGAGAGGTGATACAAGCACCGAAGTCATTAACGACCTTATGGAGAAGCCAATCAAAGCCGTAAAACTCAAAGACGGGACACTTGTCACCGAGGGGCTTGCAAAAGAAATGGCGAAGGCGTCCTTGTTTGAAAACATGATTTTTGAGAACGCCCTTGCGTCATACCGTGAGAAGTTGGCGGAACTACCTCCTCCTCCGCCAGGTTACTACTATTCACCGAAGATGGGCGATATTCGACACGAAGGAGACCAATATATCTGTGAGGGATATATTTCACTTGAACCGATAATCAAAGAGTAAAAGAAATGGGGAACGATATACCTGTTGGCTAAACCAACTTGATTTTTAACGAGATTTTTTGCATATTTAAGAAAACGATTAGATATGACACGGAAAAAGTTTGACTAT
>JAEEGL017097838.1_pt1 | contig 11657 bp, 11 predicted proteins | sample 9134231 | NCBI WGS metagenome assembly JAEEGL01 (sample SAMN16246548, study PRJNA631951) | gut metagenome | biome: gut microbiome; feature: rumen; material: fiber-attached | host: Bos | place: Iran: Karaj | collected 2018-10 | reverse complement strand
TTATGAAAAAAATTTTTTCTCTCTCCAAACAACCCTGAATATTACGTCATTCCAAGAAATTGCAAAATCCTCGTCTTTCCCCGATTTACGGGCTTTCTTGAACTTTTTTCTTCTTTTTACTGTCAAAGATGGGATTATACTTCTGGGCGCTCGGATTTGGAATACACGTACTATTTGACGCTTACGTTTTTAAATAACATTTTTTTACAAATGACTTTTTATTTAATAATATAGATTTATCACTTTTATTTTTTATTAAAGATTTTTATATTATGATATTTTTAACATTTTTTATTACATAAATTTGTGATTTTTATTAATTTTTTATAAAATATAATTATTTTATATTTTATGCTTGCAATTACTCTATAACAATGATATAATTATAAAGCTATCAATTACGGGGCATTAGCGCAGTTGGGAGCGCGCAACATTCGCATTGTTGAGGTCAGGGGTTCGACTCCCCTATGCTCCACCAGCAATGGCAAAGCACATTTAGTGTGCTTTGCCTTTATAATTAAACAAAATAATATTTATAATATCTGGAGAGTTGTCCGAGTGGTCGAAGGTGTAGCACTCGAAATGTTGTACCGCTCAAGGTGTTTCGTCCGCAAGGAATGCCCATTTCAGGGCGTTTCCGAGATTTAAAATACAAATTGAATAAGCTGTTCTGCCCTAAAGTTCTGTCCTAAATTCAGTTTTGAACGATGTGAGCTTACGGGACAAAATATAAGGAGATGTATCGAAGTGGTCATAACGAGAACGACTCGAAATCGTTTGATCGGTGATGAGCCGGTCCGTGGGTTCGAATCCCACCGTCTCCGCCAATCGCTAAAGAGCCGGAAAATGGAGGTTTTCAGGCTCTTTTCCTTTTCTTCCAATTGGATTTAGCAGAGTTTTGGTTCGAATGATTTCTGCCCTATCATCGCCCTAAGACAGAATGTCAACAAAAACAATTGCGAACTTTTGTGAGAAATGCATGAAAGTTCATCGTTTGTTCGTTAGGAGCAGTTCAAATACTCATAATGCTTGAAGATTTGTAAGCTTTATTTTCTGTGAATCAAATTCAATGTTTGTGAGCCGTTCTGCCCCGGAAGGCAGGCAGAACGCTCACGAAGTTTTGATGAAGAATTTGTGCAATTTCACGATTCTTCGGTAACGCTCTCCCACTGGCTGTTGAAGTTGCTGTTTTGGGGAAGAGCCAAGCCGCTTTCCATCGCCTGCGCCGAGGTCAGCTTGGACGTATAGTCCAGATGGGCATAGATGTTCGCCGTGGTGGAGAAATCCGAGTGACCGAGCCATTCCTGAATCTGTTTCAGCGGAACGCCGTTCGCCAGCAGGAGCGACGCGCAGGAGTGGCGGAGATCGTGAAAGCGCATACGGCGCAGTCCGTGCTTCTCGCAGAAATCGGGAAATTCCGTGGTGAGGTAATTCGGCTTCATGCGGTTGCCCATTTCATCGACAAAGACATAACCGTCATAGTCGTAATTGTAGCAGTCACCGCAAATTGTCTTGTTGTAGTCCTGTGCCTGCTTCACCTGCATGAAATACTCCTTAAAGGCTCCGACCAGCGGAAGCGTCCGCATACTGGATTTGGTCTTGGCTGCGTCCTGCGCCCAGTCCATGTGTTTACCATCCAGTTCCACTGTTGTGACCGTGTGAGTGACGGAAATGGTTCCGCGCTCAAAATCAATCGCGTCCCATTTCAATCCGACCACTTCCCCGCGGCGGAATCCGTAAAAGGCGGCGACCATCACCGGCAGTTCCAACTTGCTGCCTTTCAGCTCACGAAAGAGCGTTTCCATTTCCTCCGCCGAGAGAAAGACCGGCTGGAAGCTGTTCTTTTTCGGGCGGTCAACCTTCTCCGCGACATTTTTGGAAAGCATATCGGTTTTCACTGCGTACTTCAATGCGGAGTGAATCACCGCATGATAATGAATGACGGTGTTCGGCTTGACCACTTTCAGCTTTTCATTGTAGAATGTCTGAATGTGGCTGGCCTCCAGATCGCACAGCTTCACCTTTGTTTTGCGGAAATAAGGCGCGATGGTACTCTGCACCATATTGGAGTAGGAAGAATAGGTGGCGACGGCAATGCGCGTCTTGGCGACTTCCAGCCATTGCTCCAGATAATCCGCAAAAAGCATATCCGAGCGAAAGCCTTCTTCCGTCACTTTGGGCGGCTCGTAGGAATTGCGTACCTTTGACAGCATGGCTTCCGCTTTGCGTTTGTTGCCCTTTTCGGGCAGTCCTGTGGGAATCCACGGGCGGTTTCTTTTGCCGTTTTCATCGACGTAATTGAGGACGATGTAGTAATAGCCCTTTTTCACTTCCAAATGTCCTGATACCATAATATTATCCTCCTGAAATATTGTAGATTTGTAAGCAGAACAGATTTTTCACGCGACAGCCACTATTATATCCCGTCGCAGATTGTTCTGCCATTGTGCGATTGAAAATTCGCTAAAACAACTTTAGGGGTTCAAATTAACCGTACCCTTGACACGCCCACTTCACGACAAGATTTCGGCAAGCGGGCGTGTCGGGAAGTTCGGTTCAAAACGGAATTTGTGCGTTATCGCGCGTTTTTATTTCTCTCGCGCTGACGTTTCAGAAGCTCCAGCCCTTTCTGAATATCCGCTTTCATCTGTGCCGCCGAGTAGCTTGCGGGAAAGTAACGGCTGAATTCGTCGCGCCGGAGCTTGATCTGCTCTACCTGATTCGGCTTGGGCTGCCCCAAGATACTGTGAATTAGGTCATCGTCAAGCGCGTCCACCTGCGACAGCCTTTTCAATTGAATGCTCTGCGCATGAGACGGTGTGCAGTCGCAGTATTCCATTGCATTGAGCAAGGCACGTTGTTCCGGCTCTTTCAGAAAGGAAATCTCCACGGCGGGACTCATTGCCATTCTCTCCTCGTCCACCATTTGGAGTAATTCGGGTATCAGATAGGTCAGGCGGATATACCGCTGAATCTGCCGCCCGCTTTCGTCCGAAATTAGGTCGGCGCTCTGCGTCGGACCGTTGGCGGACGCCTTGCCCTGATGCTTGATGGCTTCGAGCTTCATTTTGTAGGCGAAGGCTCTTTCACTGGGCAAAATCTTTTCGCGTTGCAAATTCGCGTCTACCATGACAATTACCGCCTCGTCGTCCGTCATTTCGCGGACGATAACCGGCATAGTTTCTTTTCCCAGCAGTTTGTAAGCCGCCAGCCTCCTGTGACCGGAAATCAGTTCGTATTCCCCATTGGGTAACGGTCGCGCCAGTGCGGGCGTAATCGCACCGATAGCGAGAATGCTCTCCGCCATTCTTTTCAGTTCATCATCGTTCAAGACTTTGAACGGATGATTTTTGAACGGGTGAAGCTGATCAAGCGGAATGTTTTGCACCTCGATGGAGCTGATTGTTTGTTTTTCCCCGTTCTGTCTGTCCAATGCGTTGACCAATTCGTCAATTCTGCTTTTCATGATTCATTATACCCCCTTCGCTTGCTGCCGTCGTTTTTCCGCAAGCCAGTCGACGCAGATATTCCGATACGCTCAGTTGGCAATGCGCGGCGCAGCGTTCAATGAGACGTTTTTCTTCCTCCGTGACACGGATATTGATGCCGTGCGTGCGTTTTCTGTTCCCCATTTTTCCGTATCCTCCTGTTTGTGACAGATGTGACAGAAATGACAGATTATTTTCCCCACCTGCAATCTGTCATAACTGTCATTGCTGTCACTGAGTAAAGTTGAAGTTCTCTTTTATATAAGTCACTTTATCTCATATCAAATCAATTTCGCTCACTTTTCCCTTTCTTTCTGTGACAGATGTGACGGAAATGACGGTTTTAACCCCTACCCGAAATTAATTGTCACAAATGTCATTTCTGTCATTGTCGTCATTTTTCTCATGAAATTGCAGCATAATCAGCCGCTTGCTGCCGGTTCGCTTGGTGTCGTAAGTCACGCCCATCGGCACCAGAATGTCATAGTAGAAATGGCTGATCAGGCGTGTCACGGAAATGTGGTTGACTTCTGTCTCGCACATTGCTTCCACCAGTTCCGTTGCCGTTCCCGTCCATTCCTGCCGCGACTTGACGAAATCTACCAGCCGGAACAGGAATGGCGGGATGGCTTCGTTTTTCATTTCCTCCTCGGATTTCTTCTCGGTCAGCTCCCAGACACGTTCCTCAAACCGGAGCTTGAGCTGCTGCATTTCAATGTCGCGCCCCTTTGCCGTGAGCGTGGCGGTGTCGCTTGTCGCTGTGGTGCGTTTCAGCAGATAGGCGGTGTCAACCGCGCCGGTAATGCCGGTGGAGCCGGAAATCTGATTGAACGGATCATCGCTGTCCTTCGTCTTCCTCAGATGATGCACCAGCATGATGGAGATGTTCTTTTCATCCGCAATGCTTTTGAGTGCGCAGATGTCGTCGTAATCGTCGCCGTACATGCCGTTCTTGCCGCTTGCGGCTTTGGTGTTGCGGATTTTTTGCAGCGTGTCGATGATGACGAACTTGGTGTTCGGGTACTTTTTCAGAAAAGTAGTGATCTGTTCCTCCAGCCCGCCGCCGAGCTGCTCACTGATGACCGCAAATCGCAGATTCTCAGGCGCTTCCTCGGTCAGATAATACAGACGGTTCTGGATGCGGTTGTAAGTGTCCTCCAAACACAAATACAGCACGTCACACGCCAGCGTCGGAGAATCCCAGACGGGATTGCCCTGCGCCACCTGCAAGCCCAGCCAGAGCATGAGCCAGCTCTTGCCGATCTTCGACGAGCCGCAGAGTATGCCCACTCCCTGCGGAATCAAGCCCTCCACGATGAACATTGTTTTCTCGAACGGAGTCGCCATCAGCGTTTCCGCGTCAATCGTGACCAGTTCGTTACCCAACATTCCTCTCACCTTGCCTTTCCATAACGTAATTGATGACACTGACCTTCGGGATTTTGAAGGCATTCCCGATTTTCAGACCGGAAATCGAGCCTTTGTTAATCAGATCGTAAGCCAGATGTCGGCTGATGCCCAACATGCGTTGCAGTTGGGCGACGGTGACAATGTCCGGATAATCCGGAAACATCATCTGATAGAGTTCTCTCAACTCACTCTTCTTCATAGCAAATCAACTCCCTTCATGCTATGTAACGGAAAACGCAAGGGAGTATTTTTACAGCCGCAGATTTCGACATTTCGTTAAAACCTGCGGCTGCACATCATATTTTATCTTGATTGTTTATCTTTACTGTCGCGCTTTCGTTCCTCTCCTGATTCCATTTGTCGCTCCTGCTCCATCAGTTCCCTGATTTTCGGAATGTGTTCTTCAATGCGGTCGGCAATTTTCTTTTGTTTGCGGAGAGGTGTGATTTTCTTGGTAATTGCCTTGCACCTGTCTTTCAAATCGGTTTCTTCCTCCGGCGATTTCACGCGGCGGAGTTTGCAGCGCAGCGAATAGCGTTTCTGCTCCAATGCGGCAATCTTGGAATCCAGTCCCTCACGCCATTTGACAAAATCCTGTGGCGATTCAATCGCGTTGTCGCAGAGCAGACGGTATTCTTCCAGATACCTGTCCAGCCTGCGAACCTCGGCGCGCATGGCGGGAGAAAGCGGACAGTTGCTCTGCCGGTCAGGATGATTGACCGTGCAGAGTTGCAGAAGTTCCACAAAAATCTGAAAAAGCAGCGTGACGGAATCCATGCGCTCGGCGCGGTGAAGGTTGTATTCCAGTTCAAGCAGCGGTTTTCTCTTTTGAGAAGGAATGATAATGGCGTACAGTTCCGGCTTGCGCTGATTTTCAATCATCTTCTGCCGGATGGAATCCTTGCTGTATTCCTCGCCCAGACTTTGCAGACGGACGGCTCTGCGCCAGCCTTCCGCCTTTATCGACGGATATTGATAACGGAAGTCGCGCTCAAAGCGGTAGCCCAGCCCTTTCAGATATCGTTCCATTGCCTGGAACGTGCTGCATTTGGAAATCGCTTCGTCCAAACCCCGACGCAAAATATCGCGGTGCGTGAGCTGACCTGACTGATGAATCCAGTGTGCTTTCTTATTGCCGTAGAAATGGCTGAACGGTATTACCGACTTTCCGTGTTCGCGGCAGACTTCGTCGGATATTTCCCGCAGCCGGATGTGGTCGCGGATATGGTTTTCAAATTTCCGTCCGGTCTTGAATGATACGGAATTGATAATGATGTGATTGTGAATATTATCTGTGTTCAAGTGAGTGGTAACGACGATTTCATATTCCTCTCCCCACATTCGCCGTGCTGTTTCCAGACCGATCTGATGGGCTTCTTCCGGTGTGACTTCGCCTGTGACAAAGCTCTGGTAGCCGTGATATGCGACATTCCCGCCGAGTTTCCCGAAGCGTCGTTTGGTATCCATCATGCACTGATAGGCTCTCTGTTTCCGGCAGTTGATAGCCGAGACATACATTTTTTGGTCGGTCTTTTGCTCGTTTTCTGCATAGCTGAGTGTCGCCCACAGATCGTCGTCCAGAAATCGCTTGTCAATGGTCTTGTCGGGATTTTCAGCATAATCAATCACATCCTTCAATCGGGACTTGACAGGCCAGAATCCTGTACTTGCCATTGCGCCGTCTCCTTCCTGATTTCAGCCGCCGTCTGTTTCGGCGGTTCCGTGATAGCTGCATGGATTTCATCAAACAGCTTCAAAGCAGCGGTTTCCATTGCCGGTGACAAATCGCGGTTGAGCAGTTCGCTCAGGCTTGCGGTTAAGCTGAAAAAGCTGTCGGGGACAGACGTTTTCGGCATGTAGCCCAATGCCCGCCTGCGGATATACTCGGCTGTGGAAAGACCGCAGCTTTTGGCTAATCCGTCGATCTTCTCCTTTTCTTGCGAGGAAACACGGAGATACAACCGTGTGGATTTTTCTTTCATGCTATTCCCTCCCTTCTCTAAAAATGGGGTTAGGGGTGTCCCTTAAATTCGGAACTTGCCGCACAAGTTCCCTGCTTGCTACAGTGTAAGACGCGATCTTCCTATGAAAAATATCCCATCTTCTCGCCTTTCTCTGCAAGGCAATTTTTTCAAAAAATGCCGTCTTTTCATGCTTGAATCCCATTTTTTAGGGAGTGGCACGGAAAAACGGCATTTTTGGCACGATTTTTTGAAAAGTGGCACGAAAACGGGTGCTTTTTGGCACGGAGCCTTTTCTGCGTGCCAAAATACGCGATTTTTGGCACAACTCCGTGCCAAATCAGCCCGATTTTGGCACGCTCAGAAATTTTCAAGGAAATCTTCTACAATTGCCTCGTTTTCTTCTGATTCTTTATCTGTCGATGGAGATTCCGCTGCGGGAGGCTGAAACAACTGAGAAAGTGAAAAGGCAGGTGTCTGGCGCAGCTCCTTCCGAACCGCCGCCACAATGCGCTCGATCAGGGCGTCTTCACTGTCGGTTTTCTGCTGTGCGGCGAAATGTTCCAACAGGATTTCGACCAATGTTCGGTTTAACGAGCTTTCACGCAATACAGTTTGTTGTTTCAGATAATCCCAAGCACGGCGGTCATCTTGCCGATTCAGATTGAAGCGGAGATTTACGCGCTGTTCCATCAGAACATTCCTCCCGTCTTTCGTAAAGCTCGCTCCGCCATATATTCGTAGCCTTTGGCAGTGGCGCAGATGTCCTCGTTGATGAAGACGCGGTTCCTGTCGTACTTCCCGAAATTGCGGATGAGACAGCCACCGCCGCCGACAACGTACAGCTTCATGATCTTTGGGTCATATTCATGTTCCCGCAGTCGGCGGAAAATGCCCGCCGTGTATTCCCTTGCCGTTTTGAGAATGGTTTCCAGATATTGACCGTCCATTTCCGCTGTGCCGTGCCGGAGAATATCGGTAATAGCCGCATCGTCCAGCGTGGCGTGATGAATTTTCATCATTTGCTCCCGAATGAGCAGGACGCATTGGTGTGTTCCGTATTTCTCGGTGAACATCTGCGACGCGTCGGGCTTTTTGTTGACGATTTTCAGAAGATTCATAGTGCCGTTTCCGATGTCGCAGAGCAGATTGACACCCCGGAATTCTCCCAGATATTCCGCGATGGCTGCGAAGCCCTGCGGATAAATCTCCGCGCCGACAATCCGAATGTGATAGTCCGTTCCGCGAAACGTGAAATAGACTTCTGCATTCTGGAGCAGATATTCCTTAAATTCGGATTTCTGACTGCTTACCCACGTCAATGGAAGCCCTGCGGCGATGAAAACGGAGGCTTCTGTGATTCTCTCACGACGCAGCTCTTTGGCGATGGCGGCCAGTGTGAGAACATAATAATCCTCGTCGCGGAACTTGTCCGCCGTGAATTCCTTGTGACCTGCGCCGATGGAATAATACCTGTCGTTCCAGATCAGCAGATCGCTTGCAAAGGTCGGTTCGGTGTCGCTCACCGACACGCCCGTCGGAAAACAGCAGTTTGCCGTTTTCATGTTTCCGTAACCGTGGTCGATTCCGATGATGCAGAGGTTGTTGATTTTCTTCATAGGTTCATCTCTCCTTCTGGTTTGAATCTGCGAGGGTTTCGCCCCCTCAATAGGATTAATACGCGAAAAATCCGATTCTTGGAGAAAATACATAACAATTGTAAAATTAAATGCGTAACACGAAAAAGCCTTGAAATCACCGCATTTTTATGATATGATGGTTTCAAAAGAGAATTTCAAAACAGAAAATCGAAAAATTTTTCTCAAAAAAATCCGAAAAATTTTCTGTGTTTTTTCAATAGCAGAATCATGTCGCTTGCGTGATGAATATTTAGATAAACTATGAACAATCGGTCGAAAAGGAGGCTTCAGAGTATGGGAAAGGTGAGCTTTTTCAGCGTGGATTACCGTGACGGCAGAGTCTCTATTGGTGATAAAACCTATCCTGCGGGAACATTCGCCGTGCATTTGCTCAATCAATATTATCTGAATGATACCGCCGCGCGTATCAGTGTGTATGCGGGAGGCAGCCGATTTCTTGAAAACAGACTTCGTTTGGGGTATATCAAGCCGAGAGAATTTGCTGAAGCGGGAGAAAAAATTGCCCATATCTTTGATACGCTGCCCTCACTCAAACCATTCGATATGCTGGACGTGGAATCGGAACGGAAGAAAGTTGCGCTCATTTTCACGGAGGAAAACGGCGAACGGATTGATGAGTATTTTCGTTCAAAGGCAAAAGTAATGGATATGGACGCAGGACAGATCGCGCTGGATATTCTTCCGCCGGAGTATGAGGAAGTTTTTTTCAAGGATGCGGAGAGATTCTTGCAGGAAGTGTTTTCTATTATTCGGTTTTATGATGCACTGGGCGAGGACATGCGGATTGCGTTTGGACGGCTGCAACAGTTTGTCAGGCGTGTCGATGAAGCCGAGCGATTTGATGAGGCGCATTTGCTCCCGATTGCGCTGGAAATCTTTCATACGCTGCCCCTTCCGACAAAGACGGAATATATCTCTGTCAAAAAAACAAGCCGCAGTGCGGCAGGAACGCTCGCACGGCGGCTCTACTTTGAGAATTATTACAGCTTCATTATCACCGATTTTTTTGAGGGACTGCACTACGGGCATTATCCCAGACGGTGTGAGATTTGCGGGAAGTATTTCCTGATGACATCTGCGGTCAGGCAGAAATACTGCACGGGTTACGCGCCGGAAAAGGTAAAAGGCAAGTCGATTACCTGCCGGAAATATGCGGCGCGGCTCAATCGCAAGGAGTTGGCGGAAGGAAATCCGGTGATTCGTATCTACAAGAATCGCTGCTCTGCCATACGGGTGGAGCGACAGCGCGGCAAGATTCTGCCGGAATTTGCGTCCGCGGCACTGGCATTGGCAAAGGAGCATATGCAGGTCGCCAAAAATGATGTGGAATATGCCAATGGGCAATATGAGGCGGATATGAGCCGTGACAAGCTCTATGCTGACACGGAGAAATCAATGAACTGACAGGAGGGAATGCTGTGGCAGCGGAGTTTTTTGCACCGGAAGAATGGCGTATGTATCAGATGAATCCGGACCGGAGAAAAGAGATTTGCAGGAGTACATCAGTGCCTATTTCCGGTTACATGATGACAAATTTCTCGCAGCGTTCCTGCATTACTACGAGGAAACACTCAATCAGAACGTGCTGAGTTATATGCGCCGATTCTTCATGATGGAGCATTTTGCGGATATGAAGCAGGCATATGTGATGGGCTTACTCAAGGCATTGAAGCATTACGATATTGAACAGGGCGCAAAGTTTACCTCTTTCAAGGAACGGTATGTGGAGCGCGAAATCTTGAATTATGTCCGCTCCACGCGCACCGGTTTTACAGCACAAAGCCTTGCGGAGTATGCCAAGCTGCGCAAGGCAATGGCGATATGGGACAGATATGACCGTGATTATTCTGATGTAACGCTTCTGGCGGTTGCGAATGAGCTGGGAGAGAACGTAACAGCTACGAAGGAGATTCTTCTCGGCGGGTTACTCAATGAACATCAGGCGGAGATGTACCGGCAATATCTCGACAGCGACGGCGAGGACGGACTGGAAGAAACCCTTGCGGACGGTACCTCCAATCCCTACATACTGTATGAAAAATCCGAGTTATACGACCGGCTCTGGGAGGCATTCGACAACCTGGAATATGAGGAACGGAAGATGCTTTCGCAGCGATACGGCTTCTGTCTGGACTGCCACAGCGTGTACTTTCTTGACACAGGTGACCTTGACGAAAACGGAGAGCCGAAGAAAAAGCTCATTCCATTGATGATGTATACCGATATTGCGACCGACCATGAATACAGCTCCGCAAATACCGTCCAAAGGAAATGCTGCAAGGCTTTGGATAAGCTGCGGCAGGATGTGTCAGAGTGGAAATAGTATAAGGATTACCAGTTAAAAAAATACAAAGATAAAAATGCACATTTTGCACTTGAGTACTTTAAATCGCTCCAGTGCGGAATGTGCATTTTTTGTTTTCCCAAAATATTCATGCAGTAATTTAATCAACATTACACACTATTAAATCAACCAATCTTCCGGTCAATAAAGTGTACTTTTTCGGATAATCCTACGAAATATGCTTTTGCTCGATTCTTTGGTTAAAATCTATTGATTTTCGATAAATTCTGTGTTAAAATAACCAATAAAGCATTGGTGTTTTTCAATTCGAGAAAGTACACTTTTATGACTATCGTGAGAATCTATATCAAATTGGAAATCTTGATATCATCAGAAAGGAGCTGTAGCTATGGCGTTATTGTTGTTTTCACATAACAGAGAAGCCTATGAAGCGGCTCTTTTTATGTTATCAGAAAAAGGAAAGGCGGCAATCATTCACCCCACCGGCACGGGAAAATCCTTTATCGGATTCAAGCTGTGCGAGGATTTTCCCGCATCGGTCATCTGCTGGCTGTCTCCGTCGGAGTATATCTTCAAGACACAGATGGAGAATCTGAAATCCTCGGCGGACGGCTGGGAACCCAAAAATATCCGCTTTTTCACCTACGCCAAGCTCATGCTGATGAGCGAGGACGAGATGAAGGAAATTCAGCCGGATTACATTATTTTAGACGAATTCCACCGCTGTGGTGCGGAGATGTGGGGCGCTGGCGTGGAAACGCTGCTGTCGCTGTTTCCCAATGTGCCTGTGCTGGGCTTGTCTGCCACGGCGGTGCGCTATCTCGATAACCAG
>JAEEGL016880877.1_pt1 | contig 11657 bp, 13 predicted proteins | sample 9134231 | NCBI WGS metagenome assembly JAEEGL01 (sample SAMN16246548, study PRJNA631951) | gut metagenome | biome: gut microbiome; feature: rumen; material: fiber-attached | host: Bos | place: Iran: Karaj | collected 2018-10 | reverse complement strand
GCGTCAGGCGAATATAAGAATTATCCAATCAGCGGCAAAACGTCTTGCTTTACCGACGGAAAAGGTTATAATCAATATTGGGAAATACGGGAACGTGTCCGCCGCCTCGATACCGATGGCGCTTGCAGAGGCCGCGGGCGAAGGCCGGTTCAGAAAGGGCGACATCGTCGTTCTGGCCGGATTCGGCGCGGGCCTTACATGGGCGTCCTGTATCATGCGATGGGCGAAGGAGGATTTGTAATGTTTGAAGAGAATGCAATCTGTAAGATGATTGGGCTCAAGTACCCGATATTCCAGGGCGGAATGGCCTGGCTCGGGACCGCGGAGCTCGCGTCCGCAGTGTCGGAGGCTGGCGGCCTGGGAATTATCGGCGCAGGCCATATGCCGCCGGACGTGCTTCGCGCGGAAATCCAAAAGGTGAAAAAGGCGACGACAAAGCCTTTTGGCGTTAATATCATGCTGATGTCCCCCTTCGTCAAGGAAGTCATGCAGGTGGTCGTGGACGAGCGTGTACCGGTGGTGACGACGGGCGCAGGCAATCCCGGCGAGTATATTCCCGCGCTGAAAGGAATCGGCACGAAGGTGATTCCGGTTGTGGCTTCCGTAGCGCTCGCGAAGCGTCTTGTCCGTACGGGCGTTGACGCGATTATCGCAGAAGGTATGGAGAGCGGCGGTCATATCGGCGAGCTGACGACGATGGCGCTTGTGCCGCAGGTTGTGGACGCGGTGGACGTTCCCGTCATCGCGGCGGGCGGCATCGGCGATTCGCGCGGCGTTTGCGCGGCTTTCGCGCTGGGCGCGCAGGCAGTGCAGATGGGTACGCGCTTTGTCATGTCGGAAGAATGTATCGCCCATGAAAACTATAAGAATCTCGTACTGAAGGCCCGCGACCGTTCGACGGTCATCACGGGGCGCACGACGGGACATCCGGCGCGGGTACTGCAAAACAAACTGACGCGCATTTATCTCGAAAAAGAAGCGGCGGGCGCGTCTGCCGAGGAGCTGGAGAAGCTCGGCCTCGGCACGCTCCGTATGGCGGCGCGGGAAGGCGACGTGGAGATGGGCTCGGTGATGATCGGGCAGATTTCCGGCATGATGAACGACATCAAGCCGGTGAAAGTCATCTTGGAAGATCTCGTCAAGGGCGTTTCGGCGGCGGCCGAAAACGTGCACAAGAATTTCCGTTGATGTTGCGGGAGGTATAAGTTGCGGGAGGTATAATGAGTAAGATTGCGTTCGGTTTTCCCGGGCAAGGCGCGCAAGCCGTCGGCATGGGAAAAGAATTCTACGAGAAATACGACGTCGCGAAGGCGCGTTTCGATGAAGCGGACGAAGCGCTCGGCTATTCGATCCGGAAGCTTTGCTTTGAGGGACCGGAGGAGGAACTCCGCCTTACGGCGAATACGCAGCCGGCGATTTTGACGGTCAGCGTGATTGCGGCGGAGATTTTGAAAGAGCATGGCGTCGAGCCGGACGTTGCCGGAGGGCACAGTCTCGGCGAATATTCCGCGTTGGTCGCGGCGGGCGTTTTGGATTTTTCCGACGCGGTGCGTCTCGTACATAAGCGCGGCATGTATATGCAGGAAGCCGTTCCCGTCGGCGAGGGCGCGATGGCTGCGGTCATGGGCCTTTCCCGCGAGGAAATCGTTAAGATTTGTGAAGGGATCAACGCCGAGTCGCCGGTGCAGGCGGTGAATCTGAACTGCCCCGGACAGACGGTAATCGCCGGAGCGGTGAAAGGCGTGGAGAAAGCCGTGGAGGCGCTCGATGCGGCAGGCGCGAAAAAATGCGTATTGCTTCCGGTCAGCGCGCCGTTCCATTCTACGTTGATGGAGCCTGCGGCGAAGAAACTCGCGGCGGAGCTGGACAAGGTGACGCTGCGCGACGCGCGTTTCCCGGTAGCGTCGAACTACACGGGCAAGCTGGAGACGAAAGCTGCCGAAATCAAGGAAAATCTCGTATTGCAGGCGGCGCACCCCGTGCTTTGGGAAGACTGCGTTGCGGCGATGCAGTCTTTCGGCGCGGACATTTTCATTGAAGCCGGTCCGGGTAAGACGCTTTGCGGCTTCAATAAACGAATCGACCGGAAAATCAAGAATATGAACGTGGAAGATGCGGCTTCCCTCGAAAAAACTCTTGACACATGGAAGGAGGTTCGCTAATATGCTTTTAGATGGAAAGTGCGCCCTTGTGACGGGGGCTTCGCGGGGCATTGGCCGCGCTGTCGCCCTGAAACTCGCTTCTGAAGGCGCAAAAGTCGCTTTAAACTACGCAGGGAACGAGGCTGCGGCGGAAGCCGTCAAGCAGGAAATCGAAGCGGCGGGCGGTGAAGCGATTCTCGTCAAGGCGAATGTCGCCGATGAAGCGGCAGTCCAAGAGATGGTTCAGAAAACGACGGACGCTTTCGGGCGGATCGATATCTTGGTAAACAATGCCGGCATCACGCGCGACGGTCTTCTTGCTCGTATGAAGGAAGAGGACTGGGACGCTGTGCTTTCGACGAATCTGAAGGGCGTCTTCTTGGCCACGAAAGCGGTCGCGAAGGTGATGATGAAGCAGCGCGCCGGTCGTATCGTCAATATGGCGTCGGTCGTCGGCATTACGGGCAACGCAGGTCAGGCGAACTATGCGGCGGCCAAAGCGGGCGTCATCGGTTTTACGAAGACGATTGCGAAAGAGCTTGCGAGCAGAGGCGTCACGGCGAACGCCGTCGCGCCCGGATTCATTGCCACGGATATGACGGCGGTGCTTTCGGACAAGGCGAAAGAAGCTGCGCTGACGGGCATCCCGCTCGGGCGCATGGGTACGCCGGAAGATGTTTCCGCTGCCGTCTTATTCCTCGTGTCGGATCAGGCGTCCTACATCACGGGGCAAGTACTGAACGTAGACGGTGGCATGGTTATGTGATAGATCACAAGAATACTCTTGGAGGGAGGTGAATACAGCATGGCGACATTTGATAAGGTCAGGGATATTGTGGTTGAGCAGCTTGGCGTTGAAGCCGACGATGTGACGATTGAGTCCACGTTTATTGACGATCTGGGCGCCGATTCGCTGGATATTGTTGAGCTGATTATGGCTTTCGAGGAAGAGTTTAGTATCGAGATCCCGGATGAGGCTGCTGAAAAGATCAAGACGGTACAGGATGTTGTGGCCTATATTGACCAGAACCAGGGCAAATAAGGGGCTGGCAAACCTAAGCATCTTTCCTTGCGAAAAGCCCCGTGAAACACTCACGGGGCTTTCTAAGGGAAGGACGAAATGGGGTGGTACACTTGAAACTTCCAGAGCTCAGGATTGGCAATAAAGTAGCAAAAATTCCAATCGTGCAGGGCGGCATGGCGATCCGGCTTTCGACGGCAAGGCTTGCCGCAGCGGTGGCCAATCAGGGAGGCATCGGCCTCATCGCGGCTTCCGGCATGTCAAACAACGAGCTTCGGTATGAAATCCGCATGGCGCGCTCTTTGACGAAGGGCGTCATCGGCATAAATATTATGGTCGCGGCAAGGAAATTCAGCGAGATTGTCACTACGGCAATCGACGAAGGAATAGATCTCGTCGTGGCGGGCGCGGGGTTCTCGCGCGATGTATTTGGACTTGGAAAAGAATCGGGGACGCCGATTGTTCCAATCGTGTCTTCCGTTAAATTAGCGAAAATATCCGAGCGCCTCGGCGCGACGGCGATTGTCGTCGAAGGCAAAGAGGCGGGCGGTCATCTTGGCACCGACATTTCCGTCCGTAATCTGATTCCCGACATTCGGGCGGCGGTCAAGATTCCCGTCATCGCGGCGGGCGGCGTTTTGCATGGGCAGGACGTTGCGGATATGTTTCACATGGGCGCAAACGGCGTGCAGATGGGCTCGCGCTTTGCATCGAGCGCGGAAGCAAATTCCGCTCCGATGCTCAAGGAGTTTTACCTGAAATCCAAGGCGGAGGACATCGTGGTCATTCACAGTCCGGTCGGGTTGCCGGGCCGCGCGGTTCAAAACCCTTTCGCACAGCGAATCATGAAAGAAAACGTTCCGCCGGTGCGCTGCGACAACTGCCTGAAAGAATGCAAGCACAATTTCTGCATTATCCGTTCGCTGATTCGGGCGCAGCAGGGCGACGTGGACACGGGTCTCGTCTTTACGGGCGAGTATATTTCAAGAATCAAAGAGATTCTTCCGGTGAAAGAAATTTTCCGCCGTTTGATGGCGGAAGTCGAAGAGGCGACCTGAGCGATCGCCGAGGCACAGTTTCAAAGTTTGTGAGGTGTTAAGTTTTGACGAATCGGGTGGTTTTAACCGGCGTCGGCGTAATTTCGCCGATTGGGAGCGGCAAAGACGTTTTCTGGGAGGCGCTTCTCGCAGGGAAAAACGGCATTGGGCGCATCACCCGCTTTGATCCGGCGGACTGCGCATCGCAGATTGCCGGCGAAGTTAAAGATTTTGATCCGACGGCGTTTATCGACCGCAAGGAAGCTAAGCGCATGGACCGCTATACGCAGTTCGCCGTAGCCGCTTCGAAAATGGCGGTAGAGGATGCGGGGCTCGATCTTGCAGCTGAAGACCGCGATCGTATCGGTACGTATATCGGCTCCGGCGTCGGCGGCATTGATACGCTGCACGAGCAGTACAAGAAACTTTTCGACAAGGGGCCGCATTTTATCAGTCCGTTCTTTATTCCGATGATGATCGGCAATATGGCGGCGGGGCAGACGGCTATCGTCCTTGACGTTCACGGCCCGTCCAGCGACATCGTCACGGCTTGCGCGACGGGAACGAATTGCATCGGCGAAGCGTTCCGGATCTTGCAGCACGGCGAGGCCGACGTGATGATCGCGGGCGGCACGGAAGCGGCGATTTCCGCCGCGCCGGTGGCTGGTTTCTGCTCGATGAAAGCGCTCTGCACCAATCGCAACGACGATCCCGAGCATGCGTCCCGTCCTTTCGACAAGGAACGCAGCGGTTTCGTCATGGGCGAAGGCGCGGGCGTCGTGGTACTTGAAATGTTGGAGCACGCGAAGAAACGCGGTGCGCATATTTATGCAGAAGTTGCGGGCTATGGGCGCAATTCCGACGCGTATCATGTTACGAGCCCGGCGCCGCACGGCGTATATCAATCGAAGTGCATGAGCCTCGCGATTGCAGACGCGGGCCTTACGCCGGACGATATCGACTATGTGAATGCGCACGGCACATCGACGCACATGAACGACCTCGGCGAGACCGAGGCGTGCAAGGAAGTCTTCGGCGCGCGGGCGAAGGACGTGCCGATCAGTTCCGTGAAGTCCATGACGGGCCATATGCTCGGTGCGGCGGGCGGTATCGAGTGCATCGCGACGGCTCTTTCCGTCGAGAACGATATGATTCCGCCGACCATCAACTACGAGACGCCCGATCTCGAGGAAGGGCTCGACCTTGACTATGTGCCGAACAAGTCGCGCAGTCATACGGTGCGTGCGGCAATCTCTAATAATTTTGGATTTGGCGGGCACAATGCCTGTCTCGTTTTGAAAAAGTTCACGGAGTAACGATATGACGAGATCGTTGCCGGAGTCGCGGGAAAAATCTCTCTTGGCGCTTTCGGAGCGTCTGGGGGTCGTTTTCCGCGACCTTTCGCTGCTCGATCAAGCGCTGACGCATACTTCGTTTGCCAATGAATCGGTGCATCGGAAAGTCGTTCATAACGAGCGGTTGGAGTTTCTCGGCGACGCGGTGCTGGAGCTGGCGACGAGCACGTATCTTTTTCGTCAGTTTCCGTTGACGCCCGAAGGCGATCTTACGAAAGCACGCGCGTCCGTTGTTTGCGAAGCGGCGCTTCACCGGCGTGCGTCGGAGGTCAACCTCGGCGCGTTTCTGCTTTTGGGGCGCGGCGAGGAGGCTACAGGAGGACGGGAACGTCCTTCGATTCTCGCAGATGCTTTTGAGGCGGTCATTGGCGCGATTTATCTCGACCAGGGGTGGCAGACGGCGGCGGACTATGTTTTGCGCCAGCTTCGTCAGGAGCTGCTGGAAGTCGAGCGCGGACAAAGCATCAAGGATTACAAGACGATTTTGCAGGAATTGATTCAGCGCCATCCGGGCCAGCATATCGTTTACGAGCTTTTGGCGGCCACGGGTCCCGACCACGCGAAAGAATTCAAGGTTGCGGTGCGCGTCAACGGACTCGCTTACGGCGTGGGCGTCGGACGCAGCAAGAAAGCGGCGGAGCAGAACGCGGCGCAGCAGGCGCTGCCGAAGTTTCAGAATCAGGAATTGAAGGAAGGGTGAAGAGCCGTTGCGTAAAGCAATGGCTCTTTTTTACGGAACATCGAAAGGAGGGGCGGCAATGCGGCAACTTATCTTTCTCGGTACGGGGGCGGCCATGGCGACCGAGTGCTATAACGCCTGTTTTGCCCTTCGGACGCCGGACGACGAATATTTTCTGACCGACGCCGGCGGCGGAAACGGGATCTTGCGGCAGATGAAGCGAGCGGGCGTGCCGCTGGAGCGGCTTCGCTGCATGTTTGTCACGCACGGTCATGCCGATCATATCTTGGGCGCGGTCTGGGTGGTTCGCAGGATCGCGTCGCTGATGAACAAGGATTTTTATCCCGGAGAGTTTCATATCTACGCGCATGACGTTGCGTGCCAGATCATCGAGATGTTGGTGCAGATGCTTTTGACGCGTGCCGAGCTCGCGCAGTATGGGAAAAGGATTTTGCTGCACGAGATGCACGACGGAGAACAGATTGCGTTCCTCAATATGAAATTTACGGCGTTCGATCTCCATTCGACAAAGGCGAAGCAGTTTGGCTATCGGCTGCGCTTTGCGAATCGCCGCACGCTGGTATGTCTCGGCGACGAACCGTTTAACGAGCGCTGCCGTTCGTATGTGGAGAAAGCGGACTGGCTCGTCTCCGAGGCGTTTTGCCTCGACGGGGATAAGGAGCGTTTTCGTCCCCATGAAAAAGGGCACGGCACGGTCCGCGAGGCGGCCATGACGGCGGAGAAGTATCATGTGCGCAATCTCGTGCTGTTTCACACGGAAGATACGAGGCTGGCAGACCGCAAGGCGCGCTATACGGAAGAGGCTGCCGCACACTATCAGGGCGGCGTTTTCGTACCCGACGACCTCGAAGTGATCGATATAGATTGAATCCTTCGACCATGGCACGGCTTGACGTATTCATCGCTTCCCTGGAATTTGAATACTAGACTCATTCTTCATTTTCATGGTATAATTACATTAAGTACGAAACGGAAGTCGGGATTCAAACAATGAGGTGTTCTTGATGAAACAGTGCATGGATTTGAAAAATCTGCACCGGCGATTGGGAAAGGTCATCGGTCAGCTGCAGGCGATCGACCGCATGATCGAGCATGACGTGCCCTGCGAAGACATCTTGTCACAGATCAACGCGGTCAAGTCGGCGACGCACAAGATCGGGCAGATCGTGCTTGAAGGGCATATCCAGCACTGTGTGCGGGACGGTATCGAGCACGGAGACGCCAATCGGACGATCGAGAGCTTCACGAAAGCCGTCGAGCGTTTTGCGAATATGAAATAAGGCGAAAGAAAAATAAAAGAGGCGCTGAAGTATTGGCTTCAGCGCCTCTTTGTCGTTGTCGGCGTTATTTGGGATTTCTGCGCGCTTTCCTTTTCCGCGCTTTGGCGGCTTTCGCTTTCAGACGGCCTTCCTCTTTTTGCTCCGCCGCGTCGTTTTGTTTCTGCTTCGCGTACTCGACGCCGATGCCGGTGATCTTGTGCCGGACGGTCATCATCGGGTGACGGACAAGCATGCCTTTGCGGGAACCGTCCATGATTTCCATGAACGTCTTGTTTTGCGTGTCGCCGAAGCACATCTCGTCGCAGTGATCGCAGAGCGGCTTCGTGATGCCGTATTTGCAGCGCCCGAATTTGAGCAGGACCGTCGTCAAGAGCGCGGTGCATTTCGGGCAGAGCTTTCCGTCCTTCGTATCGTGGTGTCCGTTGCAATATACGGCAAAGGACGTTTTGATGTTTTCCTTTTCCTTCGTGCGGTTTTCTTTCAGGCCCGTAGCCGGATCCTTTTTCTTGCGGAAGCGCTCGGGGAGAAGATTCCGCATTTTGTCCATGATGCCCATACGTCGTAAATCTCCTTTGTATCGTCAAGTTCAGTTCTTATTATTGTAAGCTCTGGCGGGGGGAAAAGCAAGAAAATTTTGCCGTGCCACGTGTTTTTGGCAAAAAATCTATATACGCCGCCGCGAAGATGGTATATAATGAGAGCACTTGGCGAGTGCGCGCCAAGACGAAGCGCGAACTTAGCGGCACATATACCCTTGTGGTATAATGATATTATTCTTGTGCAATGGAGGAGAAGTTATGAAAATTGTAGTCACGGTCGTGGGGAAGGACCGCGTTGGGATTATCGCACCGGTCAGCACCCTTTTGGCGGAGAACAAAGTCAATATCCTGAGTATCAACCAGAATATCATGGACGGCTTTTTCAATATGGTCATGCTGGCGGAGACCACGGACGACACGGTGAAGCTCGGCGAGCTCGCGCCGCAGCTCAAAAAGAAAGGCGAAGAGATCGGCGTCGAAATCAAGGCGCAGCATCAGGACATTTTCAACGTCATGCACGTTGTGTGAGAGGAGTATACGCACTTGATTACGGTTGACGATATTTTAGAAACAAACCGGATGATTACCGAGAACAAGCTCGACGTCCGGACGATCACGATGGGTATTTCGCTTCGCGGCTGCGCCCATCCGAATATGAAACAGTTTTGCGACAACATTTACGACCGCATTACGACGGCGGCGGAGTTCCTCGTCAAGACGGGCGAGGACATCGAGGCGGAGTACGGCATCCCGATCATTCACAAGCGGGTGTCGGTGACGCCGATCGCCATCGCGGCGGAAGCGTGCAAGACGGACAGTTACGTGCCGGTGGCGGAGACGCTGGACCGCGCGGCGAAAGAGGTCGGCATCAATTTCATCGGCGGCTTTTCGGCGCTGGTGGAAAAGGGGTTCACGAACGGCGACCGCATTTTGCTCCAGTCGATTCCGCAGGCGCTGGCTTCGACGGAGCTGGTCTGCTCGTCGGTCAATCTCGCTTCGACAAAAGCCGGCATCAATATGGACTGTGTGCGAGAGATGGGGGAAATCATCAAACGCACGGCGGAGCTGACCCGAGACCGGCAGGCCATCGGCTGCGCGAAGCTCGTCGTCTTCGCCAATGCGCCGGGGGATAATCCGTTCATGGCGGGCGCGTTCCACGGCGTCAGCGAGGCGGAAACGGTGGTTTCCGTCGGCGTCAGCGGTCCGGGCGTCGTCAAGCACGCACTGGAAGATTTGAAGGGCGCGGATTTCACGGAAATCGCAGAAACGGTGAAGCGTACGGCGTTCAAGATTACGCGCGTCGGTCAGCTTGTGGCGCGGGAAGCGTCGAAGCGCCTCGGCGTGCCCTTTGGCATTATCGATCTTTCGCTGGCCCCGACGCCCGCCGTCGGCGACAGCGTCGCGAACGTGCTGGAGGAAATGGGCCTTGAGAGCTGCGGCGCGCCAGGGACGACGGCGGCGCTGGCGCTTTTGAACGACGCGGTGAAAAAGGGCGGCCTGATGGCTTCGTCGCATGTCGGCGGCCTTTCCGGCGCGTTCATTCCGGTCAGCGAAGACGCGGGCATGATCGACGCGGTAAACTGCGGCAGCCTGTCGCTGGAAAAACTGGAAGCGATGACCTGCGTTTGCTCGGTCGGCTTGGATATGATCGCCATCGCGGGCGATACGCCGGCGGCGACGATTTCGGGTATTATCGCGGACGAGGCGGCCATCGGCATGATCAACAACAAGACGACGGCGGTGCGCGTGATTCCCGTGCCGGGCGCGAAGGTCGGCGACTCGGTGGAATACGGCGGCCTGCTCGGCTCCTGCCCGATCATGCCCGTAAAGAGCGAATTCAGCTCGGAGGCGTTCATCGCGCGAGGCGGAAGGATTCCAGCCCCGATTCGGAGTTTGACGAACTGAAAAACGACAAAAAGACTCCCTGTATACCAAACGTGGCGTACAGGGAGTCTTTTTTTGTCGGTTTTTTATTCGGCTGCCGTTTCCGGCACGGGCTGCCATGCCGTTCTGCGGCTGCGCCAGAGAACCAGCGCGATGAGGAAATTTACGAAGAAGAGTCCGGCGAAAAGGTAGAGCGTCACTGCGTAGCCGTAGCCCTGATCGTGGAACAGGGACACGAGCGTCGGCCCCGCGATACCGGCAAGGCCCCAGGCGGTTAAGACGCGTCCGTGAATGGCGCTGAGGCAGCGAACACCGAAAATGTCGCTGAGATAGGCGGGCATGCAGGAAAATCCGCCGCCATAGCAGCTGATGATCAGCAGCGTCAAAACTTGGAACAGCCCCGGCGTTTTCGCGTCCGCCAACGCGACGAAGGCGCCGATCTCAATCAGGAAGAACAGCGCGTAAGTTGCGCCTCTGCCAATGTAGTCGGAGACGGTGGACCAGGCGATGCGCCCAAGCCCGTTGATAAGGCCGATGACGCCGACGAGGCTGGCGGCTTCTCCCGCCGTCATGCCGCAGGTTTCCTGCGCCATCGGCGAGGCCACGGCCAGCAGGCTGATGCCGCAGGTGATGTTGATGAAGAAGATCCACCAGAGGGCGGCGAATTGCCATGTATGAACCGCTTCTTCCGTAGACATGCCTTCGACGGCGGGAACGGCGCCCGCATGTTTTTCGGAAGGCACGGGCGCAGCCTTTGCCGGGGGCTTCAGATAGAGTGCGGAGGCGCCCATGACAACCATATAGATGACGCCGGGAATGACGAAGGCGGAGATCAGCCCGTAAGCCGACGCCAGATACTGCATGACAGGGCCGGCAATCAGCGCGGCGAACCCGAAGCCCATGATAGCCATACCGGTGGCAAATCCCCGATTCTTGGGGAAATATTTGACCAGCGTGGAAACCGGCGTGATATAGCCGACGCCGAGACCTATGCCGCCGATGACGCCATAGAACAGATAGAGCAGCGCAAGACTTTGCTGCGAGATCGCGAAGGCGGTGCCCAGCATGCCGACGCCGAAGAACAGCATCGAGATCAGGCCGCTTTTTTTCGGTCCGCTGCGCTCGACGAAATTGCCGAGAAATCCGGCGGACGTCCCGAGGAAAAGGATGGCGACGGAAAACGCCCATGTGACGTCCCGCAGCGAAGCGCCGACAGCCTCCATGATCGGGCGGGTCAGTACGCTCCAGGCGTAGACGCTGCCAATAGAGATATGAATCCCGACGGCGGACAACGCGATCAACCAACGATTTCTCATGACGAACCCCTCCTGTGGTTTCATACGAGAGGGCTTTTCCGGGAAATAAAAAAACGCCCGGGCAAATCCTCTCTGCCCAGACGGTCGGCTCATCTCAGTTCTGCGTGACACGTGGTCAATTCCACTAATCCGTCAGCCGCGCAAAACCTATTCATTTTTTACGACTCGATTATAACCGTCGGAATGGACATTTGTCAAGCGGGATTTTTTTCGTATTTTGCAGGGAATTTTCCATCTTTTAAAACGAAGGCCGCCACAACTGCGAAAACGGCTGCGGCGGCCTTGGGATTTAACGATAAGTTACGGTCTCGGATAGCGGCTTGCGGCTGTCAATCTATCTGTGCTTTGTCTTCAAAATTGACAAACACGCGGTTTCGTTTTATC
>JAEEGL015189030.1_pt1 | contig 11657 bp, 11 predicted proteins | sample 9134231 | NCBI WGS metagenome assembly JAEEGL01 (sample SAMN16246548, study PRJNA631951) | gut metagenome | biome: gut microbiome; feature: rumen; material: fiber-attached | host: Bos | place: Iran: Karaj | collected 2018-10 | reverse complement strand
CGATATATTGAGAAGTGGGGTTTAAAAGCAAGATGCGGTTTATACCTTACACCTACTCAATTATCTAAGATCACTTGGGATGTGTTCAAAGACAGATTCTATCTCTGGCAGATAGATCCTATGGATGTGTCAAAGGTTGATGATGAATTATTACAACCGGAGATGTTCGAGGTACCAGACTAATGGCAGGCGCACCACATTTAGAAGCCTTTTTAGATGCGGCTAAATATTTTATAGGTTTAAAAGAAAGTGGCAATAACACTTTCAAAGATCCTCGTGGCCGTGAAATGCTATCGTTATACGGTAATGTCAATTATGCATCTGCTTGGTGTGCTGTATTCGTTTCTGCTTGTGCTCAAAAAGCAGGGATTGCTGGAACCCTTATTAAGAAACAATCTGCAGCCGGGTGGCTTCAAGAGAGTACCGTTCTTTATTGCAACGGTAAGTGGGTAGATGGCCCATATATTAATGGTGGTAAAGCCGTAACACCTCTACCGGGGGATATTATTTCATTTGGTAATGCTGGGTATCACGGACACGGACACGCTACCCATGTTGGTATCGTAGAGTATGTTGAAGATGGCAAGGTTCATACTATTGAGGGTAATACTAGTGATCAATGTATGCGTAAATCCTACAGTTTAAGTTACTCTGCAATAAACTGTTATGTTAGACCTGATTGGGCAAAAGTAGGGGATGATATCACTTCGTATTTGGCTACAGCTGGTCAACTTACGCTTGGGCCATTATATCAGAATCGAAATGATAGACATGATATGACATTACGCCAGGTAGGGTATCTTAATACTAATTATGAGTTATCTAATACTGCTTCAGGGTTGGCTATTTCAGTTATCAATTATACTTCGGTTTTAGGTGATATTTATAATATGCTTGCTCCTGCAACTATTAGCAGCATACAAGTAGATACTTCTCAACTTACAGGAAATTATAAAATCGCTATGGACTATCTTTTAAAGGTAGGATTTAGTGCATCATCTGCTGCCGCTCTTGTAGGTTGTATGCAGGAGTATTCCGGTGTTAACCCATCATTTTATAAGCAGTTAGCAAATAATTTAAGTTTACGTGGTATATGTGCGTGGGATAAGTATAAGATCGATACACTAAAATCTCGGTTAGATTATGACTGGATGCGTGATTTGTCCGGGCAGTTAGAGTTTTTCACATATGATCTTGAAAATAATTTTGGTGTGTTATTTCTGCTTATAAAGAATCAGGCATTAGATTCTACTAATGTAACTAATGTGGTTAATGAAGTAATGTCCGTATATAACAACTATTATAGGTATAAGGTTCGGATTGAAGAGGCTAAAACATATGCTCTTGAAATATATAATAAGCTTATAATTACTAGAACTCAGGTTGTGGGTGGGGTATCTAACTTAAAGGATCAGAATGGTAATCCGTTAAGTGCTAAATACAGCGTACCGATTCCTAATAGTGTGTCACAGACCGGAATTATTGATGACTATACAAGTTATTCTGCTTGGTATTCGAGATGGCATAAAAGCAGTCCTCAAAGAAAACTTGCAAATATGTGGAGAGATCAAGGATATCCTAGCGATAAAGGCGTAGCTACAATCGGAGGTTATTACTGTGTTGCAGTAAGACCAAAGTTCGGTAGTTGCGGTGAAGTAATCGTTATTACATTAGAGGGTGGTAAATCATTCTCAGCTATTATTTGTGATGAAAAAGGTGATGATGCCGGATCAGAGTGGGGACACAAGAAATCCGGTGGTAAAATATCCTTAATTGAGTGGCAACGTGTAAAAACTAAAAACGGTAAGGTTGTAACGGGTACTAGTTTTACTGATGTTGATAAAAACGGCTTTGGTGATTGGTATGGTAAAAAGGTTACGAATATTACTAATTATGGCAAATACGCAGATGTGAAGTGGGGTTAAACTTATGGAACAGAATGATAAGAATGGGTTAAATTTACAGGCATTTGCAGTGGATGAGGTAGCACTTGACCCAAGATACATAATAAATGATGCTGGAGAAATGCAGATCATTGAATTTGCATTAGTGCCGAGGAGAGATAATGAATAAGTACTGGGAGCATTTCAAGACGGTATGCCGTCATAAGTATTATGTATTCAAAGAGTGTGTAGCTTGTGGTATAGGCTGGCAAGGGCTTTTTCACGATATGTCAAAATTCAGTATTGTAGAATTTGCTCCATCGGCAAGGTACTTCCAAGGTAATCGTAGTCCTATTGAAGCTGAAAAAGAAGAAGTAGGTTACTCAAAAGCGTGGTTACATCATAAATCTCATAATAAACATCATTGGGAATATTGGACTGATTTTGGAGATGATGGAAGTATTATCGCTAATGAGATGCCTATCAATTACGTGATTGAAATGATGTGCGATTGGGTAGGTGCAGGCAAGGCGTATAGTCAGGATAAGTGGACACAAAATTCCCCTATGCTTTATTATACAAAAGTCAGAAAAGGAAGATACTTCCACCCCAATACAGAAAAGTTATTACTTGAGTTTCTTACTTGTATCTCCGATCAGGGTTTAGATGAGTATCACAAACAGGCTAAAAAGATATTAAAGAACTACAAGCGAGGTTTATTATGATTGTATATGGTTATGCAAAGGGATATAAGTATTCCGGTGATGGTACATTACAGATACAAGTAAGAATACCTAATGTTCATGGTGCTTATTCTTTAACAGACTATAAAGGTAAAACCGTAAGGAACTATACGGCTGATAAGGATTTACCATGGTATCCCTCATTATTATTGCCACATTTACCTGCTGAGGGAGAGGTTGTTGCTATAAGCAGTTTGGATGGTTCTTCATCTAATTGGATGGTTATCGGTTTGACCGGTGGTTCATATAACGCCGGTGTTACTAATATTTAAGGGGAGCAAACCTTTTATATTCTATATGATTATTGGAGTATGATTTATGGCAGAAACAACCTCATTAGCATTTCCTAATATGTTTAATATCACTACCAATCAGGTTAGTGTTATTGAAGATACTGCCTCAGTTGCTAATAGGACACGCTTGATGATCCTTACAGAACCTACGGAGTTATACAATAACCCGGACTTTGGGGTAGGTTTAAAACGACATCTCTGGCATTACAACAATGAAGCTGAAAAGGGTTTAGTTAAGGATAGGATTACAGAGCAGCTTCGGTTATATGAGCCTTGCGTATACCCGGAGAAAACTCAGTTTTCCGATGGTCTTTTATTTTCTGGTGAATCTACACAGACTGTTTTACAAGAAGCTAACACTTTGGCTATGACGGTTGCATTGCAGACGGTGTTCAAGGAAGAAGTACAGGTTACATTAAACTATAACAGTAACGAGGGTACAATTACGGCAACTCGTGGCAATGAGGTAATCGGTGTAACCAAAGTCTAAATTTAGGTATTAAACCTTTTATTTATATAGTATTTTTAATTAGGAGATTACGATGTCAGATTCTAACCGAGGATTGATTTCATATACAAGTCGTGATTATAACTCCATTGTGGAAGAGTTTTGGGCATTGGTTCCGAAACTTACAGATTTATGGAAGCCAGAGGCTGATGCTGATCCGGGTGTTGTTCTTGGCAAGTTTTTAGCCTCCGCCGCTGATCTTCTTGGTGTAAACGTTGATTATCTTGCTAACGAGGTATTTGCTCCCTCTGTTGTTCAACGTAAAGATGCTGAAAAGATTTTTGGTCTTATTGGTTACGACCTGGGATTTTATACTGCTGCTCGAACCGAAGTTACATTTACAAATAACACTTCTGATACAATAACCTTAGATTTTGGTTTTAATGGTTCTAACTTTTCTACTTTAACGGCTTCTACGGATATTACAAATACTGCACGTGTTATTACATATAATATCTTGCCTATGACAAGTAGTTATGGTGACACTAGTAGTCGAAGCAGAAGAAGCGTTTTAGCGGATTATATTGATGTATTTACCGATACTGATATGGTTTCTCTGAAATCAGGTGCTTCCTGTACTAGAGTTGCTATTGAGGGTGATCTTAGAAGCTATTCTGTATCTGTTAATGATGTTAAAAAGAATAACTATGTCATTACTTTACCCTCTCAGCATGTTGATACAACCGCTATTTGGATTAAGGGTAGAACCTCTTTGGCATCTACTACTTTTGATAAGACACAGTGGGTGCAGGTTGCAAGTGTAGCTCAGTTTGATACTCCTGAGCCTAGATATGCCGTTACTTATGATAACTACTCTAATGCACAGATCACAATTTCCAATTATCTTAATCAGTTATCTGATTATGATGGGTACTATCTCACGATTTTCTGGGTTGATTGTTCTGGGGTAATTGGTTGTGTGAACGAGGATGTTCTTGGAAATCTGTTGTTTGCTAAAACTCAACCGAATGATGTTAGCTATAATGCAGGTGATATTTTAGTATCAAACTTATCAAACACTGTAGAATTTCCTCATACTTATACGGTTACTGGTAAATCCCCGGAAACCGCAAAAGAGGCATACCATAATAGCAGAAATTATATCAATACCTGGGATAGTCTTGTAACATTACCGGACTATACACGTTTTTTAAAGCGTGAAGCTGGGGTAGATTGCGGTGTAGTTATTGACTGTCAAAAAGCCGTAGAGATCAATATGGCCATATATAATGATGAAAATCTTTCTGATAGTCAGAAGCGAAAGATGTATATTACTAATAACGACTTTCCGGCTGGTGCTACATCATCTTCTTATGAGTGGGGCAAGGTCTTAGGTTTAGACTTTGATCCTGAAGATCCTACTAAGTTTGTATTTGCTACGAATTTCAAGCGATATACTGCTATGTGCTTTGCGATTCATAATGATTTTAAGAATGATGCTTGGGGTAATGGTATCCTTATTCCTGCTCAAATATCTAATACCGCTAATTTTATCAAATACAGACCACCGCAAATGTTTATTGATAACGTCATTAAGGACTTTAAGCCACTTCAGGCAATGTCTGTAGATATCCAGTTTGGTGATTGCAGAGTATTTGATTTCTACGTAGTAGGTCAAATTTATACCAATAAACCTATTAGTAGAGACGTAGGTGATGGAATTATTGCCAAAGTAAAGGAAGCATTAGCATTATATTTTGCTCCGGCTAATAGAGAGTTCAACCAGAAACCTACGGTTATGGAGATTGTAAACCTTATAAATCAGGTAGATGATAGAATTGTTTACTTCGATGCGGGTTCACCATCTAATCCAGTTATTAAGTGGCTTCATGATCCTGATTACTTCAATTATATTTCATTTGCAAGATACAATGAACCTGCTAATGCGAGTACTTGTATTAGGATAGCACCTGAATGCTTGATTAAATAGTAGCAGTAGACAATAGAAGAATTAAGTTGATCTAAATTATTTACAAACCATAATCGTTATTTTATAATAGAGGTGCTAGGAATTAACACACTTCTATATGACATAGGTTAGTGCCCTTATGGGTTCTGATATATAACACCACCAATGGAAGTGTGATTTCTAGCAGAATTTCAATTTCAGGTGGTGTTTTTATATTAAGGGGAAATTTATGAAAAGATATAAAAGACAGATATATGCAGGAGCATACATAGATAATTCAGGGAAACTCTGTATTAATACAAGTAAGGATAAAATGAGCAGAGATATTGTTTTGTATAATCAAAACACCTCTGGAATTACTGTAATTGATGGAGTTCCTATTGTGTATGGGTATCAATATAACCCTAAATGTGAACTTCCTAGATTACAGCAATTCAGGGAACAATTAAAGCATCCGCAAAATGTAAATCATCTGGATGAGTTTGTAGAAACTGGAATTTTACGTATGAGTGAGCAGGTTTCTCTGGATAACTTCAAAGTAATTATTAGGGTAAAACCTACAAGAACCCCTTCAGTTCTTGATACTATGTGGTTATATTTAGATTATCATTCAAATAGTAAATTTATATCGTTACAACTAATTAAAGACACTTATGATAATGTTACTTTTGACTATGATCGTGCAGTGGCAGCTTTACGGAGACGAAATTATGATGATGATGATATTGCGATAATCATTAATAGGATTAAATCGGTTTTTGATGAACATAAGGGTTCCTTAGAACTTTTTGAAATGAAGAGATTCTTGCCTGCAAGTATTAGAAAGTATTTTACAAACTTCTTGAAATTCAGTACGGAAGAAGAATCACAAGCATATAGAGCACTTCAAGGGGTTAATGTATTAATATATGATGATTTATTAACAAGTGGTGCAACTCTCCTTGAAGCTAAACGATACCTTACTGCAATAAATCCTTCAAATACCCTTACTTGCTATGTATTAATTAAACAGCATTAAGTTTAAGAAATAACCTTGTATAGAGATATAATATTTTCTATACGAGGTTATTTTTGTGAAGATCTATGTAAGGACAGACTGGTATGAGGATGAGATAGAACCATTTTTCTCTGATGATCCTTATGTAGGTAATACTGGGTACGATGACATTGATGAGTATGAATTTTACGATTACTCTGAGTATGAGGACTTTTATAAGCAGATATTAAGACGTAGGATTTATGTACCTGCGAAAGTTGCAAAAGATATTCCGGACTACAATGCATATCGTAAGGCCTTATTCAATACCTTATTTTTATCATTAAAAGACGGTGAAGATATTGAAACTTTGTATGCAGAATTATCAGGGGATTATCCAGGAATAGTAAAACGAGGATTTTTAAGCGTTCCAGATATGCTACTGGAAATTGTAGATGCTACATTGTATGCTCAAAGCGTATTAAATCCAAGTAATGTTGCATAGGTGGAGATACATTATGAAAAGATATGTAAGAAGTTCAGAAACCCTCTCTTCTACAGTACTGCATCAAGCCATAGATATGATTAAGTGTTTTGATCATACGGAGTATGACGTAGATAATCATCGCATCGTAGTACCGTTAAGTCCTGGAGTTACAGAAGATGAACTTATGCAAGATGGTATGCTAGGTAAGTGGTTCGTAGATCATGGATTTAATTTGTCGTTTACTGTTGGGAACTTTGAGTACACGACAAAAGGCACGTTTAATAGTAGGGCGATGCGACGAGAAAACGCAGGTAATACAAGATATTTACGCAATCGATTAATAATGACAATAACATGGTGAGGACATATTTAGAGATCCTAAAGGTAACAAAGTTGATAGCACTACATCATTAGAAGATGCTAAACAGATAATTAGAGATATTGCAAATGAACATTAAAGACATACCAGTACCAGAAGTATATTATCAGAGCCAGGATTTTAGGTTTTTCATTCGTTGGTTCGACTATGCCCTTACAAAGACACAGTATGATACGGCAAATATGATGGATTTATATGATCCGCTTCGTTGCCCTAAAGATCTGTTGTGGCTCCTTGGAGATACAATGGGTTATCAGTACGATGATAGGCTTTGCACGGCCTTTAATAGATTCGCACTTCTATATTTTATGTCATTAATAAAATATAAAGGCAGTAAGACTGGAGTTACATTAGCTGCAGAAGTCAACCTTAAGCAGAAAGACATAAATGCTTACGGTGAAGAGAACCAGATCAATTATGACAGATTAGAAGATACATCTATCCCGGTAAATTCTGTTTTCGTGGATTCTAATGTAGCAGATGGCTATATAAATGTTGTTTATTTTACAGATGAGAAGCCTGTAGATAGTTGTATTGAATATGTAAGACCTCTTGGAATGTATTGTTTCCAGTACGCCGGTGTAAAAATAGATTCTACTACCAGGATTTCCGTAGATGCACGTTTAGCCAACGCTGATGATAGCTTAGGCTCAATTGGATCTACTAGAGTTGGTCATTATACTCGTAATGATTATGCCAGATTACAGAAAATGGTTAATGAACCGGAGCAGAGAAACAATCTGGAAGATACACGAGCCAGAGTATTTAAGAGGTCTTCTACTGCGGAAACTGAACCTACACAAAGTGCTGGTTATCGTGCATTGAGTTCTTTGCAACTCGCAAATAATGAGCATATTGTTAAATCATTATTTAGTCAGCCGATATTTGGTATCGGTTATGGTCCTACTGTAGATACTATGGAAGATGCAGATGTTAGTGATCCTAAGTTCAATCTTAGATATAACCGCACTATTGATTTGCAGACACAGAATCCTATTGGGGTTAATAATCATCTGCCGGTTGATACGTTAGATGTAGATAGAGAGTCAACACCTACTGACCCGAAGCCGAAGGTCAACGGCATAATGGCAGAAATGGGACAACAGATTACACCCACATAAGATATAAAATAATAGCCTCCTTAAACCTTTTATACTTTGGGAGGCTTTATTATTGTGACTAAGACAGATAAACAAATACTTCCTGCATTACATAATAGCGGAAAAGTCAAAGATCCTGATTTATCAGATATTGGGGAAAGAAATTATACTTCAACGATTTTGAAGTATGCTAATCTTGCGTTGCCTATTCCTCAACTAGAAACTGATAATAAAACCGTAGTAGGTGCTATTAATGAAATTAATAGTAATGTCATAGCTAACCCTACTGATGAACCCACAGACGCATTAAGCAGCATCAAGATCAAAGATACTGTTTACTCTATTGAGGGTGGTAGTGGGGGCAGCTCTACACTTGCCGGGTTAGATGATACAGATATTAATTCTCCTACAAATAAGCAATTTTTAGCTTACAGTAATGGTTCTCATGACTGGAAGAATATGTCGATTGATGAGATATTGGGTAGTACAACCCAAGCATCTCCATGCGTGTTCTATTCCCCTGTAAAGGCGGATTTGCTGGATTGCGTATTATATATAACTCCCGATCAGACATTTGGTGAGGGTGTTCCTAGTCCGAATAACTATCGAGGTATTAGTTGGTATACACAAACGACCATTACTAATACCAGTAGTTATTACAATTATTTTAATGGTCTGTTTAGACAATCCAGATACAATGGTTCTTGTTGGTATATCGAATTAAGTCAACTTAATTGGTATTACAATGAGTACTATGGTGTGTTTACGGCTGCACTTTACGAGAATGGCCCAAAATCACGTTTCCAAAGTATCTGTAGCAGAGATTATAACTATGCCGGTCCTATTGAAAATCGTGATAGGGCTAATATGACTTATGGCTATCGTGGTTCTGATAGCGATGCTTTCTGGCTGAGGAATGATCGTTATACTGATGCAGAAGAACTCAAAGCCTCATTAGCAGGTATTTATATCATATACGAGAGTTATTACAATGGAGAACCTGCTACGGTAGAAACATTTAATAACTTAGTATCTGTATTTGGGATCACAGGTTGGGCACATCAGGTTTCCTGGACTGATCTTGATTTCCGGGTATATGGTGCAGAGTATTATCCAACAAGTGGTGCATTATATACTACGTGGGTTTGTGAAAGAATAACCCCGGAAACTACCGGTTACTCATTTGAGGATGGGTATATTATCTATGATATGAGTGGGTGGAGTGATCTGCCTAAGGTATCTGCGAGTGCATTATGTACCAATTTTAGATTTGAGGGTGATACATATACCCCGGCTGAAGACTATTTTTCAGTAAAAGATAATAAACTCATTCTTAATATTTCATCAATAGGTGATACCGAATCTGACTGGGTTGACTGGCTGACTCAAAGAGATTATTTTGAGGTTACTTATGAGATAGCTAACCCAAGATACACATATAGGAGTCCTTTTACTGTACCCAATTTTAAGAACATGAACTTTATATCACATAGTTCTGTCGGTACAACAAAAGTACAATATTATAGTGGAGATGCTATACCCTATATTAATTTTACTAATACTGTAATCAATAACGCAGGTGTAGGGGATTTGGGTAATGTTAATATCAATAATGCCCAAAACAACGAAGTATTAAAGTACGATAGTGCTGCGCAGATATGGGTAAATGGGCCTGTTGAGGTAGGTGAAATTGACCTTTCGGATATTGCTGATGTAGATTTGACTGCCCCTACAGATGGTCAGGTATTAACTTATGATGCATCTAGTGATACTTGGATTAATAGTAGCATCAGTGGGGTAGAAGATTTATCTGATCTATCCGATGTAACAGTATCATCTCCCACAAGCGGTCAGATCTTAAAATATAATGGTTCTATCTGGGTAAATAGTGCCGAAAGTACAGGTGCTACTACTTTAGATGATCTGACCGATGTTACTTTAACTACTCCTGCGAATGGTCAGGTCTTGAAGTACGATGGTTCAAAATGGGTAAATGGTGCTGATAGTACCGTAAGTGACCTTGATGATCTGTCTGATGTATCTATTGCGACACCTACAAGTGGTCAGATCTTAAAGTACAACGGCAGTACGTGGGTAAATGGTGCTGAAACTACTGGTGCCACTGATTTAGACGAACTGACGGATGTTACTTTGACTTCTCCTACGGCTGGTCAGGTCTTAAAGTATGACGGTTCTAAGTGGGTGAACGATGCAGGTGGTAGTTCTGTTAGTGATCTTGATGACTTATCAGATGTAACTATTACCACTCCAACAGATGGACAAGCCCTTATTTATGATTCCATTAGCGGTAAATGGGTAAACGGTGCAGGTGGTAGTGTCGTAGGTGACCTTGATGATTTGTCCGATGTAGATATTACATCCCCTGCCGATGGTCAGGCACTTATATATGATGCTGCTAATGATAAATGGGTAAACGGAGCTGGCGGTGGTTCTTCCACTCTTTCCGGTTTAACTGATGTTACTATTACATCTCCCGCAAACGATCAGGTGCTTAAATATGACAGTACCACTGGGAAATGGATAAACGGTACCGGTGGTGGCGGAGATGCTTCTGCTCTTAATGATCTAACCGATGTAGCAATTACATCAGCTGCTAATAACGATAGTCTTGTTTATAACTCAACTAATAGTGAATGGGAAAATAAACAACTTAGCGTTTCATTAACACAAGCAGAATATGATGCTCTTCCGACGATAGATCCTACTATTACATACTATATTACTGACGGTGTAGCCGATGCACTTTTACCTAAATATTCTTTAACCGAACAAGTAGTTGGTCAGTGGATAGATGGCAGACCTGTCTGCGAGCTAACCGTAGATTTAGGAACAACAATAACATTACCTCAGCAGGATTGGTATACTACTAGTATCTCTAACAGCGATAAACCTATAATGCTTTCAGCGACTAGTATATCTCCCACAGGCATGTGTTTTCCTTTGGGCTGTACTCGTGATAGCGGTACTACCTTAAAAGTCTTTAATGTAAGAAATACTACGGTTTCTTGCTCTATGCTGATTATAAAGTATGTTAAATCTTCATCATAAGAGGATATATTTATGTCTAAGATAATGCGAAACAATATCGAATACGCCGGTGTAGATAGCTGGGAAGGTACACAAGCTCAGTATGATGCTCTACCTGTCAAGTACCCGAATATTACATATTACATTACAGACACTAATGGTAATGATGACCAATTCCAGCCGATCATTTATTCCACAGAAGAACGAGAGATTGGCGTATGGACTAACGGAAAACCACTCTATGAAAAGAGTTTATCCCCTAATGTTACATCTTCAAGTTTCACAGTTGATATTAGTTCGTTAAATGTCGATACTATGGTTTCTATTGAGG
>JAEEGL014708577.1_pt1 | contig 11657 bp, 11 predicted proteins | sample 9134231 | NCBI WGS metagenome assembly JAEEGL01 (sample SAMN16246548, study PRJNA631951) | gut metagenome | biome: gut microbiome; feature: rumen; material: fiber-attached | host: Bos | place: Iran: Karaj | collected 2018-10 | reverse complement strand
TCTCCGGTTTCCTGAAGGCCTACTGCAATGTCAACGAGGTCATTTCCGGCATCATGCTGAACTGGATTGCCCTGTATACAGCCAATACCATCCTTTCCAATGTCAAGGAAACCGCCAGCCCCTATACCCTGTACCTGGACAAGACGAACCCTTCCTCCCTCCTGCCGACGCTGGGGCTGGACCAGTTCTTCAACAAGAATACAAACGTCACCCTCGCCGTTCCGCTGACCATCGTCGTTGCCGTCGTGATCTGGATCATCCTCAGCAAAACCAGGCTGGGCTACGAACTCAAAGCGACCGGCAACAACAAAAACGCCGCCCGGTATGCCGGCATGGCCCAGAACCGGAATATTATCCTTACCCTGGCGATTTCCGGCGCCCTGGCCGGCCTCGGTGCCGCCCTGCTGTACCAGACGGGATATATGCGCTGGGAATGCACCCAGTCCTCCGTCCCGGCCATGGGCTTTAACGGAATCGCCGCCGCCTTCCTCGGCGGGCTGCATCCCCTCGGCGCCATCTTCTCTTCCTTCTTTATCCAGCATATCACCGACGGCGGCCAGTATGTAAATACCAATTTCTATTCTTCGGAGATCTCATCCGTCATTTCTTCCGTGATCATCTATCTGTGCGGCTTCGTCCTCTTCATCAAGCTGACCATGAAGCGGATGCTGGACGGTAAAAATGTAAAGAAAGGGGCGAAATAATCATGCTGCTTTTGATTCAATATTCCCTGATCTTCGCCTCCGTTCTCCTGCTGGTTGCCCTGGGCGGCTGTATTTCCGAGCATTCCGGCGTCATCAATCTGGGGCTGGAAGGCATTATGGTCGTCGGCGCCCTGGGCGGCGCGCTGGTCATGAGCTCCCTGAGCACCACCTCCGCCTGGATCATGGTCCTCGTTGCCATGCTTGCCGCCATTGTCTTCGGTATGTTATACTCTTGCCTGCTGGGGGTCGCCGCTATTCATTTCAAGGCGGACCAGACCCTGGTGGGAACCGCCATGAATCTGCTGGCCACCGCTGCCGCGACCGTTCTGGTAAAGGCTATGAACACCGCCGCGAATCCGGATAACCATTCCTCGGAAATCGAGTATATCAACGCCCGGAAAATGTTCATTGTCAATATCAACGGTTTCGAGTTCAACTGGTTCATGCTGGTGGCGGTTATCGCCGTGGTTCTCGTCTATTTCGTGCTGTACAAGAACCGCCTGGGCCTACGCCTGATGGCCTGCGGCGAGCACCCTCAGGCAGCGGCTTCCGTCGGTGTCAGCGTCTATAAGATGCGCTGGACCGGCGTGCTGGTCTCCGGCGCCCTGGGCGGTCTGGGCGGCCTGTGCTACATCCTGGCCGGCGTATCCGTCTGGAAATTTGAAAACGGCGTGGCAGGCTTCGGTTTCCTGGCGCTGGCCGTCATGATTTTCGGCCAGTGGAAGCCCGGCCGCATCGCCGTCGCGGCATTGATCTTCGGCCTCTTCCGAGCACTGTCCAACACCTATACGGGCTTCCCGTTCCTGGTGTCGCTGAACCTGCCCGGCAATGTTTATAACATGATGCCCTATATCGTCTGCCTCATTGTGCTGGCGTTTACATCCAAAGCCTCCCGCGCCCCGAAAGCGGAAGGTATCCCATACGATAAAGGAACGCGATAAAACATCAAAAGGAGGAAACCATCCATGCCGATCCCAACCCCCCATATCAATGCTCCTGCCGGTGCTTTTGCCGAAACTGTGCTGATGCCCGGTGATCCGAACCGTTCCCGGCTGATCGCCGAGAAATTCCTGGAAAACGCCGAACTGGTCAATGATGTCCGCGGCGTGCAGGGCTATACGGGCACCTATAAAGGAAAACGTGTTTCTGTCATGGCCAGCGGAATGGGCTGCCCCTCCATCGGCATCTATTCCTTTGAGCTGTTCAAATTCTACGGCGTAAATAACATTATCCGCCTCGGCTCAGCCGGTTCCATGCGGATTGACGTCAAGGTCCGGGATATCGTTCTGGCCATGAGCGCCTATAACAACAGCTCCTATCTGAAGCAATACGGCTTCACCGGGGACAATGCCCCCTGCGCCGATTACGGACTGCTTTCCAAAGCCTATGAGACAGCAAAAGCCATGAATCTGCCGACACACTGCGGCGCCGTCTTCACCTCCGAAGCATACTACGGGGAAAGTGTGGATACGATGGCGCTGCATAAGCAGGGCGTTCTGGCCGTTGAAATGGAAGCAGCCGCCCTGTATCTGAACGCAGCCCTGACCGGCAAGCATGCGCTGGCCATCTGCACCATTTCCGATCATACGCTGACCGGGGAATCCCTCCCCGCCGAGGAACGCCAGAACAGCTTCCTGGATATGATCCGTCTGGGTCTCGAAATCGCGTAACCCAACCGCATACTTCTCCGTCGTCCGGGATCACAGGGGTGTGAAGGAACGCCGGAGCTCAGGAAAAGGGGCTGCCTCAGAATGATCTGATCATGGGAGGCAGCCCCTTTTGAATCACCGCGGCAGGCAAACCGGTGCTGCCCCGCAGGATCGCTCAGAAGGTATCATTTGTCTGGAGAAAGGGAAATGAGGATGGATCTGTTACAGTTTGAAAATCGGATGGTGCAGATGGAGGATGGTCAGGGAAAACGGTTCACCGGCATAGCGGAAATCCTTCCCGCAGAGGACGGGCTCCATGATTTTGACTGGGAGGAACAGAGCGTCCGGATCGGCGTTTACCGGATCTTCGAAAGCGATATCGCATCGATCCATTGCCTTCCGGACATGAGCATTCTCCGGGCTTCGGAAACCTGGCAGCAGGCCGGAGCCTATTATGTCCGGATCCAGGCCATGGCGAAAAAGCACCATATCACCCTTCGGCAGGAGTTCGATGAACATGATACGCCTGATACGAAATACATTGTGGTAACCGACCGGGATTTCCCGGTTGCCACAGCCAGGATGTATCCCCTGAGCAGCACCGAAATGATGATCGGAAGAGTCGTCGTCCTGCCGGAGTATCGCCGTCAGGGAATCGGAACGATGACGGTTCTGGCATGTGAAGCATGGGCGGCGGAGCTCGGCTTTCGGAAAACGGTGCTTGAAAGCCGGGACAATAAGACAGCGTTTTATGAGCAGATCGGATATGAAATCTGCGGTGAGCCGGAAAACAGCGGCACTTTTTGCTGTATTCGGATGGAAAAGGAAATCCTGCCATCCTGAATCATCATGCGGACGGCAGGGGCAGTTGGTCGGATTGGCAAAACCCGGAAGCTTTCAGGACGCTTCGGGTTATGAAAGGATCCTGCCGGCAAAGGACTCCGCTTCAAAGCGTTCTTCCAGGCCCAGCCATTCCGCGCAGGTGGCGGCAATATCCGCGAACGTGCTTCGCATGCCCAGATCCACTCCCTTTGTCATGCCCGGCGTATACGCCAGAATCGGAATGTTCTCCCGTGTGTGGTCCGTGGAAATATCGCAGGGATCGCACCCGTGGTCCGCGGTGATAATCATCAGGTCCCCTTCACGCAGCAGCTCTTTCATTTCCTTCAGCCGTGCATCGAACGCCTCCAGCGCTCCCGCAAAGCCGGCCGGATCGTTCCGGTGGCCGTAAACGGAGTCTGTATCCACCAGGTTGGTAAAACACAGTCCGCTGAAATCCTCTTTCATGAACCGGATCAGGGCATCCATACAGGCGGGATTCCCCGCCGCGTGATCGATCTTTGTCAGCCCCTCGTGCGCAAAGATGTCTTCGATCTTTCCCACACCGATGGATTCCATCCCGGCTTCCATCACAGCCTGGGGCAGCGTCCGCCCGCAGGGCGGCATGGAAAAGTCCCGACGGTTTCCCGTACGCACAAAGCTCCCCGGCTGCCCCACAAACGGGCGCGCGATGACCCTGCCCACACCCAGCTCGCCCTGGAGCATTTCCCTGGCTGTCCGGCAGAATTCATACAGTTTTTCCGGTGGGAACAGTTCCTCGTGGCAGGCAATCTGGAACACGCTGTCGCCGCTGGTGTAGACGATCGGCGTATGGTCCCGCAGGTGCTGTGCGCCCAGTTCTTCCAGGATCGCTGTGCCGGAGGCGGGCTTGTTGCCGATGCATTTGGTTCCGATGGCTTTTTCGTATGCGTCCATAAAGGATTTCGGAAATCCGTCCGGAAAAGTCGGAAACGCCCGCGTCACGCGAACGCCTGCGATTTCCCAGTGTCCGGATGTGGTGTCCTTGCCCTTGCTCACTTCCCGGGCTCTCCCCCATGCGCCGGCCACCGGCCCGTCCCAGCGGTAGCCCGTTGTTTCGATATTCCCTAAGCCCATCCCCGCCATATTCGGCAGGTACGGATGGCACGCGGCGATCACGTGCCCCAGTGTATTTGTCCCGGCGTCTCCGTATTCCGCTGCATCCGCCGCTTCCCCCGCGCCGACAGCGTCCAGTACTGTTAAGAAAACCCGGCTCATCGTTCTCTCTCCTTGTTTTTCATTTTCCCCGGAATGCGTCTTTCGGATCATCCGTTTTCTCTGTAGGGAATTATACCAGAGAATCCCCGGAACCTCAAGCATTTGCCGCATTCGGGGTATTCAAACCAAAGGGTTCATGGTATAATCAGTCGTAAAGCCGGAAGGAGGGGTGTTCATGGCAACCGTTTATTCACCTGAAGAGGAGTTCCATCTGAAGATCCGTCCCGGTGACGTCGGGCGCTACGTTCTGCTCTGCGGGGATGACGCCCGCACCCAGAAGATTGCCGCTTATTTTGATACAGCGTCATTTTTAAAATCCAACCGGGAATACACGATTTATACCGGCACCCTGGAAGGGGAAAAGGTCAGCGTCTGCAGCACCGGGATCGGGGGGCCTTCCATGGCGATTGCCCTGGAAGAGCTGATCCATTGCGGCGCCGATACTTTTATCCGGGTCGGCAGTGCGGGCGGCATGGCGCCGGAGGTTCTCGGGGGCGATGTTGTCATCGGCACCGGTGCGATCCGTATGGAAGGCACTTCGCAGGAATACGCGCCTCCTGAATATCCCGCCGTTGCGGATTATACCGTTGTCAACGCCCTGGTGGATGCCGCGAGGGAAAACAGCGTTTCCTGTCATGTGGGCGTGCTTCACAACAAGGACAATTTTTACGGGCAGCACAGCCCGGATACGATGCCGGTCCGTCAGATTCTGAAGGATAAATGGCAGGCCTTCCTGGACTGCGGCGCCCTTGCCAGCGAAATGGAATCCGCCGCGCTGTTTATCATCTGTTCCGTACGGCGCGCCCGTGCAGGCTGCGTGGTTCAGGTTTTTGCCAATCAGACCCGGCGGGCCATGGGGCTGAACGATCCCATGACTCTGGATACGGACGCGGCGGTCCGCGTCGGCGTCGGAGCGATGCGAAAGCTGATCCTGCAGGATAAAGCCGCTTTGTAAAAACATTTGGAGGAACCTTCATGAAAGCAAGAAAACCGCTGTGGCTGCCCATTCTCCTCGCCATGGTATTGGCTGCCTGTTTCTGCCTGTCCGCCGCCGCGGAGGAGGAAGCGGACATTTCCCAGGATGATCTGAGCATCCTTCTGGACGGCGACATTGATGAAATTGTTCTTGAGCAGGAGCTGGTTTCCAATCCCCTGCCCATCGACCTTACCGGCGGATATCCCCCGCAGGAAAGCGGATACCTCAGCGATACTGTCTATGAGGATCCCACGATCCGGGTCGAAATCACCTATAAGGATATCTCCTATCTGCAGCCCTACAAAGGCAGGGATGCCGGTGTCTGGATCGTCGATATTCAGATCGGCGACGCCTCCCAGCTGCGTACTGCCGCAGCAGAGTCGTTCGAAAAAAACACAGCCATGCCTGCCGAAGATATTGCCGATGCCGTTCATTCGGTGGTCGCTTTTAACGCTGATTTTATCGCCCGCCAGAAAGACGGTTTCATTCTCAAGCAGGGAGTCTTTTACAAGGACAACCTGAAAGGGAATCAGGATGTGCTTTTAATTGACGAAAACGGCGATTTCCACCCGGTTCATCTCCCGAAAAAGGGTGAACTGTCCGATACAGTCGACGGCAAACAGGTTCTCAACGCTTTCTGCTTCGGACCGATCCTTGTGGAAGGCGGCGAGCTCTGCGAAGGCTGGAAAAACTTCGGTTATCTGAAACCGGAGGAGCTCTATGCCCGGCTGGCTCTCTGCCAGGTCGGCCCTCTGCATTACAAGGTCATTCTGACGACCCATCTGCAGAGCTATACCACAGGAATACAGCTGAAGGACTTCGCGCAGCTCTGTAAGGATGAAGGCGCAATCGTAGCTTATAACCTGGACGGCGGAGAATCCACAACTCTGTATTTCCATGGTATTCGCGTCAATAAGCAGTATAAAGTGAACAACCGTGAAATGCCGGACATCTTCTATTTTGCCTCCGCGTGGAATGGAGGGAATGCGGAATGAATGCCTGGCTATGGATGATGGCCGCAGGTTCCGCAGCCCTCTTCTTTCTGTACGGTCTGCGCTGTGCCCGGGCGGAGCGTCTGCCCGCTCTCCGCAGCCGCGCCTGGTGGACCGCGCTGCTTTCCTTTGTATTATCCGCTGTGTTCGGCACGGTGCTGGCCCGCGCCGGCTATGCTCTGCTGATGCAGGAACTGGATTTTGAGTATGAAGGAATCGGAGCTCTTGCGCAGCTGCTGGAATTTGATTACGACCGCGTTTCCTTCTTCTGCGGCGCTGCCGGCGTATGCCTCGGGGTGCTGCTGGCAAACCGCCTGACCCGGAAAAGCACAATCATCGCCGGCATGGATGCCTTCGCCCCGTTCGGCGCGCTGCTGGTCGCCCTGTTCCGGATGGGAGAAATCTGTTTCGGTTCCTACGGTGCAGGCAGAAAACTGGAAGACAGTACCCTTGCCTTCTTTCCCTTCGCTGTAAAGATCACCGGAGCCGGCGGTAAAGAGTACTGGATGTGGGCCGTCTTCGTTCTATCCGCTGTTTTTGCCCTGATCTGGGCAGCTGCCGCCTTCTTCCGGCTCCGCAGCCGTAACCGTCCGGGGTATAGTTTCACCATAACGCTCTTTTTCCTGGCGCTGACCCAGATCCTTTGTGAAAGCCTGCGCAACCGCGGTATGTACTGGCTCTTCGTACATGTGGAGCAGCTGCTGTGCGCTGTCGTGTTGCTGGGCATCATGCTCTTCTGGCTCCTGACTTCCGGCAGGAAGCTGCCTTTCCTGAAACGCTGGTGGCCGCTGGGCGTGTTGCTCCTCTGCATCGGCCTGCTGGTCGCTGTGGAATTCGCGATCGGCGGAAAGCTGGTTGACCTTCATCTTTCCGTCTGTTATCTCATCATGTGTGTGATCCTCATTGCCCTCAGCCTGGCCGGCGCTGCTGCCGCAAAACGCTGGAACAAGGCAGGCCCCTGTGCGGAATAACCTTCATGAACGCAAAAAAGCTGCTCCCGAAAGAGCAGTTTTTTTATTCCTCCGGAATTTATTCTTCCGGAATCTCGTAGTCGCAGGCGACAGAAGCGCTGCGAACCTCATGCATCCGTTTCTTTACCGGCAGATGGACCGGATGGTTCTGATAGGCGTCAAACGCTTCCCGGCTGTCAAATTCGGTGATCAGCGCCAGGTCATAGGAGCGTTCGCTGTGAAGAAAGTCCGCGCCGGCTTCGAGGCTGATCATCCCTTCGATTTTTCCCTTCATGCCGTAAAAATTCCTTATCAGCTGGGGAATCTCATCCCTGTATTCCTCTTTGATCTGAAACATCACAATATGCCGGATCATCTGGTTCCTCCCCTCTTTTCACTCACCTGGAATGCATATCCCTTTGCTCCGCAGAAAAGGCGCATGGTTCAATGCGCCTTTTGATATATATGTCCCGGTTCAGGCAAAACGAATCTCATCCAGCGTATACCGGATGACTTCGTCAACCTCATCCTCTTCCCCGGTTTTCTGCTCCGACAGCCAGGGATGGGAAGCCTCCCATGCGGAAACCTGTACTTCCTGTACCGTTTCTTCCATGAATGATCAGTCCCCTCCGTTTTTTCCAAAAGCCACAAGGGATTGTACTGTTGTCCTCATGGAAACACAATATCCAATCTGGTCATTTCCCGTTTTTTTGCTGCATTTTTCTGTCCGGCGAAAACCTTCTCATGGAATTTCGGTAGTCCCGATTCCGATCAGGGAGGTCACCGACCGGACAAACTTTCGGTTTTGGTAGACCGCTTCCTTATTCAGCATCCGGCCGCGGAACATCAGGGCCATTGTATTGCCGCCGTCCAGGTTCAGCGCCTGCGTCACGCCGCGTTCCTGCATCATCTCTGCCACCCGCTGCAGCATGGTGCCTTTGCTGTCGTTTCTCCTTCCCTGGAATGACAGCAGCAGGTAATGCCCTGGTTCAATCATTCCCAGTGCGTGGCGCGGTTCAAGATCCCGGTAATGGCTGCCGTACATCTGTTCGTTGATCTGACCGTCCCGGATCAGGATCGGCCCGAAGCTGAAAACATTCAGCGCCCCTTTGTCCAGCAGCTCCTCAGCTGTGTATTCGGTGCATTCGCATACTTCCAGCTGTCCGTCCCCGTACTGGATCATCATGTCCAGGTTCGGCAGGTAGGAATACCTCCTTGAGTAGGTCTTTGTATGAAGAATCTGTCCCTCGCGGATAATAATCCCGACCACCTGTTTTTTTGACATGCGCTCCGCGTAGAAATCATCCGTAAACCCCAGGACGAATCCCTCGTCTTTGGCAATATCGTATGGATATCGGTATTTCTTCCCCGGATGCTCCGGATCCGTCATCACGGTCCTGAAGCGTTCTTCTCCCCGGGTCCGGATGTCCGTTTCAAACCAGATCAGGGGAATCCGTTGATCCTGCTGCCTCCGGATTTCCACCTGCAGCGTCCCGCTCAGATAAATCCAGAGGCCTCCGTCATCATCCTCATAGATGAATTCCCCGTCCTCCGCCAGGAATCCCCCCGCATCCCTTTCCGGCATTTCCGGTCCAGGTGCCGGCTCCTGTGTCACAAGCGGCTGCCGGGTCGGATGTGCCTGCTCCGTCCCGGCGGGAAAAGAGAGCAGCGTCAGAACCGCCATAAGCACGGCAGCCTGAACCGCCGGTCTGATGATTCTCCCTGTCCGTTCCTTTTTCATTTCTGCCTCCTGCCGGCTTTGTGCCGCTGCGCCTGTGATGCCTGTATTCTATCAGATCCCCGGAAATGTGAAAAGCCGTTGAACTGTTTTTTGCCTTTCCCCCGCAAATATCTTGATTCACCCGCGTCCTTTTTTGTATAATATTCAAAGCGCATCCCCGCGGATGCGATGATCCTGCCGGTAAAGGAGAGCCTGACATGGAAGAGACAAACGCGCGCAGTAATTTTATCTGGGACGCCATCGAAAAAGATCTTGCCGACGGCCGGTATACGGAGATTCATACCCGTTTTCCCCCGGAGCCCAACGGATATATGCATATCGGCCACTGCAAAGCCCTGATCATGGACTTCCTGACCGCGGAAAAGTTCGGCGGCAAATGCAACCTGCGCTTTGATGATACCAATCCCGCCAAGGAAGATACCGAGTATGTGGAAGCCATTAAGCGGGATATTCACTGGCTTGGTTTTCACTGGACCGGCGGCGAATTCTACGCCTCCGATTATTATGACAAATGCTATGAAATCGCTGAGGAATGGATCCGGCGCGGCCTGGCCTATGTGGACGAGCTCAGCAAGGATGAAATGCGCGAATACCGCGGCACCCTCACCGAGCCCGGAAAGAACAGCCCATGGCGGGATCGCCCTGCGGAGGAGAGCCTAGATCTGTTCCGCAGGATGAAGGCCGGTGAATTCCCGGAAGGCAGCAAAACGCTCCGGATGAAGATTGATATGGCCTCCCCCAATATTGTCATGCGGGATCCTGCCATGTACCGCATCCTGTACAAGGAGCATTGGCGCACCGGAAACAAGTGGTGCATTTATCCGATGTACGACTTTTCCCATCCTATCGGCGACGCGCTGGAAGGCATCAGCCATTCCATGTGCTCCCTGGAATATGAAATCCATCGCCCGCTGTACGACTGGGTGGTGGAGAAGAGTGCGGATATGCTCCCGGCCAGGCCGCGGCAGATCGAGTTTTCCCGCCTGAACATGACCGGAACGGTCATGAGCAAACGCTATCTGCGCCAGCTCGTGGAAGGGGGCTATGTTGCCGGATGGGACGATCCGCGGATGCCGACCCTCTCTGCGATGCGCCGCCGCGGCTATCCTGCCATGGCGATCCGGAATTTTGTGGACACCATCGGCATGAGCAAGGCGGATTCCACTGTGGACTACGCTGTGCTGGAGCACTGTGTGCGGGATGTGCTGGGCGACTCCGCAATGCGCGCCATGGCAGTCCTCCGTCCCCTGAAGGTGGTGCTCACCAACTGGCCGGAAAATGAAGTGAAAGCCGTCACCCTGGAAAACCATCCGGATCATCCCGAAGCCGGAACCCGGGAAATCACCTTCGGCCGTGAGCTTTATATCGAGCAGGATGACTTCATGGAAGTTCCGGTGAAAAAATACCAGCGGATGTTCCCCGGCAATGAAGTCCGCCTGAAAGGCGCCTATATCGTCCGCTGCGACGGATGCGTAAAGGATGCGGACGGGAACGTCACCGAAGTGCACTGCACCGTGGATCTGGATTCCTTCTCCGGCAGCGCCGGAGCCGACCGGAAAATCAAGGGCAAAACCCTTCACTGGGTTTCTGCTGCCGACAGCATCCCCTTCGAGGCAAGGCTGTATGAGCCCCTCCTCAATGATGAACTCCCCGAGAGCGAAGAAGAAGCCGATAAAAAGGATTTTATCGCCCGGCTGAATCCCGGCAGCCTGCAGGTTTTCCGCGGCGTCGCGGAAAAGGCGATTGCCGAAGCGGAAACCGGGACCTCCTTCCAGTTCCTGCGCACCGGTTATTTCTGCAAGGATCCGGATTCCACCCCGGAACTCCCCGTCTACAACCGCACCGTCGGCCTTCGGGATACTTTTGCGAAGCAGTCCGCCGGCAATTGAAAAGCAACCTCAAAGTATAAATCACCGACAACAATAATCTCTGGAGGAACAGACCCATGACCGTACGTACCCGTTTTGCTCCCAGTCCCACCGGCTTCATGCATCTCGGCGGCGTCCGCACCGCTCTGTATGCTTATCTTTTCGCCCGGCAGAACCAGGGCCGGTTTATCCTGCGGATCGAAGACACCGACCAGGAACGTTTTGTCGAAGGTGCCACCGAAGTAATTTATGACACCCTTCGTGCCTGCAGGCTGAACTGGGACGAAGGCCCGGATATCGGCGGCCCCTGCGGCCCCTATATCCAGAGCGAGCGCAAGGCGACCTATCTCCCCTATGCGGAACAGCTGGTGCAGAGTGGTCATGCCTATTACTGCTTCTGCTCCAAGGAGGAGCTGGAGGAGCGCCGGGCCAAAGTGGAAGCGGCAGGCGGAACCTGGAAGTATGACAAGCACTGCCTGCATCTGACGCCTGAAGAAATCGCGGAAAAGAAAGCTGCCGGCATTCCCTGGACCATCCGGATGAACGCGCCGACGGAAGGGGAAACCAGCTACAGCGACGTGGTCTTCGGGGACATGACCTTTCAGAACGCGGAGTCCATGGATGATATGGTCCTGATCAAGCAGGACGGGATGCCGACCTACAATTTTGCCAACGTCATCGACGACCACCTGATGGGGATC
>JAEEGL013523985.1_pt1 | contig 11657 bp, 10 predicted proteins | sample 9134231 | NCBI WGS metagenome assembly JAEEGL01 (sample SAMN16246548, study PRJNA631951) | gut metagenome | biome: gut microbiome; feature: rumen; material: fiber-attached | host: Bos | place: Iran: Karaj | collected 2018-10 | reverse complement strand
ATCCCTGCATGAAGATATCCAGGTACTTGCAAACAAACCGGAAAAGCCCAGGATAATCCGCTCGTGCAAGGAGCATTCTGTTCCTGATTTTTCACATGACAGGAAGAAACAGTACATTATCCCTGAAGGTACGCCCTGTGATTTTCTCGTTCATCTTGGTGTTATGGACGAAAAAGGAAAAGTATATAAGAAATACTATTCTAAGTTCAGACAGATCAACAGATTTCTCGAGATCGTTAATGACTCCTTCCCCACCCTCGGTGAAAACAGCGATTTGAGCGCTCCGGAGAACAATATTGATAAAGAGACCGTAAAGGACTTAAAACCCCTTAAAATCATCGATTTTGGCTGCGGTAAGGCCTATCTCACCTTTGCGCTGTACTACTATTTCGTCAAACTAAAGAATATACCGTGTAAAATCACCGGTCTGGACCTGAAGAAGGATGTGATCAGGTTCTGCGAAAAGACAGCCCGTGAACTCGGTTATGAAGGACTTGGATTCCAGATTGGTGATATCGCCGATTACGCTGATGACAGCGCGGATATGGTGGTAACTCTCCATGCCTGTGATACCGCGACCGATTATGCTCTGATAAACGCTGTTAAATGGAATACCAAAGTTATACTTTCAGTGCCCTGCTGCCAGCATGAACTTTTCAGGCAGATAAAGAACGATGTGAATGATCCGATGCTCAAACACGGAATCATCAAAGACAAATTCACAGAACTTCTGACTGACGGGCTGAGAGGTCTGAAACTTGAATCCTGCGGTTATGAAGTGGCTATGATAGAGTTCACTTCCCTTGAACACACTTCTAAAAACATCATGATAAAAGCTATAAAAACCGGATCTCCGGGTGATAAGAAATCAAAGAAAGCTCTTGCAGAATATGAAGCCCTGAAAAAAGAATACAACGTATCACCCACTATCGACCGGCTTTGATTTTTTCAAAAAAAAAGACTGTCTGTATCTGACAGACAGTCTCTTTTAGTGTATTGATTCAGATAACTACTCTTCTTCAAGAATGAATTCATCTTCATCGCTGTACGGGATCTCTTTACGGCCCATAAGCCCGATGATGAGACCTGTGATCCTTCCGCCTACGAATGCGATGACAACAGTTACGACCATTGCCAGGATCTGGGCGCTGATGCTGAATCCTGTTATATTGGCAGCCTTTGCCACGAATATAGCGCAGACACCGCCGAGAAGTCCCGGCATACCGTGCAGATTGTGTACTCCGCATGTATCAAGGCCTTTGATGAGATTGCATACCTTAGGCGCGATAACGCTGTATCCGAGTGTGCTGAGTGTACCGGCAGCTATACCGATAAGGAGTGATGAGCCCGGATTTGCGATGTCGCATGTGGAGCCTATAGCAACTCCGCCTGCAAGGGCAGCGTTTGCAATGTCTTCTACATCCAGTTTTCCTCTGATAAGTTTAGAGAATACATAAGTAGCGATGGATGCTCCTGCAAGTGCGAATACTGTATTTATAGCAGTAAGCACTACTCTTTCAGGAGCTGCGATCGCGCTTGTGAATGAAGGCCAGAATACCCAGAGAACGAAGCTTCCCAGAAGGCTGAACTGATTGCTTGTGCTGTCAGTCTCGCACTGGGGTCCGTCTTCGAATTTCTTCATTGTCGTAGCAACTACGCCAAGTCCGAAATAAGCTCCGAACGCGTGAATAACGACGCTTCCGCCGGTATCCTGGAAACCTTCGAAGCACTTGAGCCCGCTGTCCAGGATAAGGGTTTCGTTTACAAGATAAATCACGGTGAAAAGTACCGCCATAAGGACGAACTGATCCATTTTAAGCCGCCCTAACGGCGCGCCTATTGCGATCAGCAGACTGGCCGCGGCAAATTCACCCCAGAGCAGAGCCTCGATGTTTACTGCCGGCTCTTCTCCTACAAAACTCTTGATGAGCATGTAAACCGGAACGGAAATGCTTACTACGAGAAGTGTCGCTGTTATAGTACTGTATCCATGTCCTCTTACGAATACCATGAGGAATCCGAAACCGAGGAGCAGCATAGCAAGTATATGAATAGATCTGTTATATACGAGTGTGTCAAAGATCGTATGTGCTTCTGTGGATCCGATCGATGTTGATGATCCGTTAATAACATCCATACTCTCCTGTACGTTGCTGTTTACGGAAGGCAGAAATGCAATAGCCATAGCTATGGCGGCAATAAGAATGATTATGAGAAAGGCAACATTTCTGGATCCGCTGTTGTTATTAGACAATTTTGTCATCTCCTTTATATGCCTGTTGTTTTTTTACAAAAAAATAAATGATTGCTGTTATTCTTTTTTTCTCAGAGAACGAATGCGGCCGTAAAACCGCATTCGCTCTGTATACACCTGATATATTTTTACATGAGAAGTTGTTTCATGCAGAAAGCGATCAGCCTTCTGACATGTCGTCGATCTCTTCATCGCTGTATCCCAGTGGTGAAAGGATCTCTTTTGTGTGCCATCCTTCAGGATAACCTGCGTGTTTATATTCTACAGGTGTTGCTGAAAGGTTGATAGGACATCCGAGCTGCTTGACTGTTTTACCTTCAGCCTGCGGCAGCGGTACATCCGGGAACATGCCTCTGGCATTGAGGTGCTCGTCGTTTGAAGCTTCTTCCAGTGACAGTACAGGCTCTACGCATGCATCGTAATCAGCGAAGATCTTTACCCATTCGTCTCTTGTCTTGCTCTTGAAATCTTCAACGAGCGTCTTCTTTACCATAGGTGTGTCAGTCTTCAGGATCTTGCCGTCTGCCCAGTCAGGATGACCTGTAGCGTTACAGAGATCTGCAAAGAACTTAGGCTCAAGTGATCCGACTCCCATGTACTGACCGTCTTTGGTCTCATAGAAATCATATACTCCGCCGCCGTTTAAGAGTCCTGCTTCTCTCTTAGGCTCTTTAGCTCCTGCGAAGAAGCTTGCGCCGTCCATTGAGTTGAACGGAACAACGCCGTCCTGCATGGAAACGTCTACGAACTGTCCTTCTCCGGTCTGATCTCTGTGTCTGATAGCAGCCAGGATACCGATGATAGCATCCTTTGATCCTGCGGCAACGTCAGCGATCTGGAAGTTGAACAGTGCCGGACCTGTTGACTGACGTCCTGCTGCTGAGATGATGCCTGAACGTGACATATAGTCAATGTCATGTCCTGCTCTCAGAGCGAACGGACCAGTCTGGCCGTATCCTGTGATAGCGCAGTAGATGATTTTCGGGTTAACAGCCTTGAGAGCTTCATAACCGATGCCCAGTCTGTCCATTACTCCCGGACGGAACTGTTCAACTACTACATCGTATTCCATAACCAGCTTCTTTACTGCCTCTACAGCAGCAGGCTTCTTCATGTTGAGATGTATGGTCTTCTTGTTTCTGCCAAGCCATGCAAGTGCTCCGGAAGTATCGGTGCCCTCGATGATCGGCGGCCAGTTAACAACCAGGTCATACTTGCCTGCGCTGCTGACTTTTACTACCTCTGCTCCGAGGTCTGCAAGCGTCATTGTCGCATATGGTCCCGGAAGGAGTGTTGAAAAGTCTAATACTTTTATTCCATCTAATGCTCCCATTGTAATTCCTCCTGTTTATCGTTTGTTGGAACGTCTCCAGATCTTCATTTCCTCGGCCTTCTTGATGAGGTCGTCACGGAAATCAGGATGAGCAACTGAGATGATCTTTTCAGCTTTCTGCCATGTTGAGCATCCCTTGATCCTTACTTTACCGTATTCAGTTACGAAGAAGTCCGTGTTTGCACGGGTATCTGTTACGATCGATCCTTCTTTGAGTGTCGGACGGATTCTTGAGAATACCTCTCCGGTCTTCTTGTTCTTGAATGTGGAGCTCATGCAGATGAAGCTCTTACCATTGTTGGCTCTGTAAGCGCCAAGTACGAAGTCAAGCTGTCCGCCTGCTCCGCCGATGTGCTTCGTTCCGTTTGTCTCTGCGTTGATCTGTCCGAAGATATCGCAGTCAACAGCGTTGTTGATGGAAATGAAGTTGTCCAGCTGTGAGATAGCGATCGTATCGTTTACATAGTCGATAGGAACACTCATACAAGCCGGGTTGTTGTCCAGGAAGTCATACATTTTCTGAGTTCCTGCGCCGAATCCGTAAACCATTCTGTACGGGTCGATGTTCTTTCTTCTGCCTGTGATCTTGCCGGCCTCAGCAATATCAACGAAGCAGTCGATAAACATTTCTGTATGAACGCTCAGGTCTTTAAGATCTGATTCTGCGATCATCTTACCAACAGCATTTACCATGCCGCCGATACCCATCTGCAGGCAGTTTCCGTCCTGGAGTTCTTCCATGATGTATCCTGCTACCTTCTTGTCTACATCTGAAGGTTCACCGGAATCAGGAATGATATCCATCGGTGGATTCTCGCCTTCAACGATCATGTCAACATCGTTGATATGAACGCTCTCAGCCCATCCGCCGAGACATCTTGGGATATTTTCGTTTACTTCTACAATAACCTTGTCAGCTTTGGCTACGAGATCCTTCATGTGGCTGTTGTTCGGTCCATAGTTGAAGAATCCGAACTTGTCCATAGGAGCTACCTGGAACATAGCAACATTTACTTTTTCAATGTGCTGTCTGTAGAACTTAGGAAGCTCTGAGTATCTCATTGGATTATAGAACGCAAAATCTTCACCGAGGTCGATGTATTTACGCTCTATGCCTGTCATATGCCAGCTGTTATATGAGAAGTGGTCTCCCGGGTTTTCAACCTGGGCGATAGCGAGCGGATGAAGTACCATACCTGCTCTTACGTTTACGGTATTGAATTCTTCAGCTCTTGCTGCCAGCGCCTTGTCCAGTTCTACCGGTGTGCCTGTACACCAGCCGTAGTCAACCCAGTCGCCGTCATTGATACATTTTACAGCTTCTGCTGCAGTTGTAAGTTTTTTCTTATAATCGTCCTGGTAATTCATTTATACCTCCATTGGTTATAACTTTGCCGTTAGGCAAATGAGAGCCCTGAAACAGGGCTCTCTTTACTCTTAAATGTCAGGAATCAGCTGTTAGTGAAGTTCTTTTCTTTTCTCTTCTCTACAAATGCGCCCATGCCTTCCTTCTGGTCATTCGTGTCGAATGTGCTGCCGAAAATCTCAGCCTCGAATGCGATGGCGTCATCCATGTTCTTTTCGAGACCTTCGTTTACCAGCTTCTTGCAGTCACGAACTGCGATAGGTCCGCATGCTGCAATTGTCTTAGCCATTTTTTCAGCTGCAGGCATAAGTTCTTCCTGAGTGTATACAGCGTTTACAAGACCAAGTCTGTAAGCTTCGTCAGCTTTGAAGTTCTTGGAAGTGTAAAGTATCTGTTTTGCCATTCCCGGATTGATCAGACGTGGCAGTCTCTGTGTGCCGCCGAATCCCGGAGTAACTCCGAGAGCTGTTTCCGGCTGACCGAATACTGCGTTATCTGAGCAGATACGGATGTCACAGCTCCTTGCCAGTTCATTACCGCCGCCAAGAGCAAATCCGTTGATTGCTGCGATTACCGGAAGTGGGAATGTTTCGATCTTACGCATTACTGCATTACCTTTGATACCGAAAGCTTTTCCGCCTTCGCCGTCCAGGTTGTGCATCTCGCCTATATCTGCGCCGGCTACAAATGATTTGTCTCCAGCACCTGTGATGATGAGGCAGCGGATCACATTCTGATCTACGTTATCGAATACATTCTCAAGCTCTGTCAGAACGTCAGAATTGAGTGCATTTAAAGCTTCAGGACGATTGATAGTGATTGTTCCTACCGCACCGTCTACTTTGTATTCTACTAAAGCCATATTCATTCCTCCTATTTTGCATCCAAGATAGTTTTAATGGACTCTGTAAGCATCGGAGCAACCTGGAACAGGTCACCAACGATTCCGTAGGAAGCTACGTCGAATATCGGTGCGTCTGCGTTCTTGTTTACTGCGATGATGCATTCACTGTCCTGCATACCAGCTTTGTGCTGGATAGCGCCTGAAATACCAAGAGCTATATAGATTCTCGGATGTACAGTTTTACCTGTCTGTCCAACCTGATGGTCCTGAGTGATGAATCCGGAGTCAACTGCCGCACGTGATGCGCCAACTACACCGCCGAGTACATCTGCCAGATCCTGAGCGATAGCTTTGCCCTTTTCAGGATCCTTGCTGATTCCACGACCAACAGATACGATTACGTCAGCACCGATCAGGTCAACTAACTTTCTAGCAGCCTTTTCAATGCTCTCGATCTTAACGTGGATATCTTCAGGAGCAAGTGCTACAGCACAATCCTCGATTACGACTTTGTCTGCTCCGGCCTGATCGAATTCCTGTGTTTCCATAACGCCCGGACGTACTGTTGACATCTGAGGACGGAAACGCGGGCAGATGATCGTAGCCATAAGGTGTCCGCCGAATGCAGGACGGGTCATCTTAAGGTTTGTGTTGTTTTCGAATTCCATGTTGTCAACATCCAGTGTGGATACTGACTTCAGGAAAGTCTTGTATTTTTCCACATCTATATCAAGATGTGTACAGTCAGCTGTCAGGCCTGTGTGTGTACGAGCTGCACAACGAGGCGCGAGGTCACGTCCGATGTTTGTAGCACCGATCAGAACTACCTCAGGCTTCTTATCCTCTATGAGATCACACAGAGCTTTAGCATAGCCGTCTGTTGTATAATCTTTAAGGAGTTCGTGGTCGAGATTATATATCTTGTCAGCGCCGTAGCCTCCAAGTTTCTTTATCTCGTCTTTATCCACTCCGCTACCCAGAACTACTCCGCACAGATCTGTTCCCAGGTCGTTGGCAAGTTTTCTGCCTTCGCTCAGGAGCTGATGGCTGATTGTCTGGATCTCTCCTCCACGCTGTTCGCAGAATACCCAGATTCCGCTGAAAGCAGCTGTATCTCTACTATCAAAAGCCATTTATTGATCTCCTTTCCTAAATGATATGTTTCTCGTTGAGCATGTTAGCTAACTGATCACATGTCTCCTGGCCATTGCCTTCTAACATGATTCCGCCGCCCTTTGGAGGTGGTGAGAATGATTTGTATACGTTAGTCGGTGAGCCCTGAAGACCAATAGTATCAGGATCGATAAGCGGCTCATTCTTGAGTGTTTCGAAGTCATAAACTTCATACGGTTTGGAATAGCATGATGTGATTCCGTCAAGAGTCATATATCTTGGCTTGTTGAGTTCCTGTACGCAAGTGATAAGGCAAGGTGTCTCAACTGTGAGCATCATGTGTCCATCTTCCAGCAGTCTCTTAACTGTGATCTTGTCTCCATCTTTCTTGATGTCAGCTGCGTATGTTATCTGAGGCAGATTCAGCTTCTCAGCGATCTGAGGACCAACCTGAGCTGTATCTCCGTCGATAGCCTGACGTCCGCAGAATACGATATCGTCTTTGTCAACGCCGATCTTGTTAACTGCTGCTGCGAGGATCTGTGACGTTGCATAAGTGTCAGATCCACCAAACTCACGGGCAGATACAAGGATCGCTTTGTCAGCGCCCATTGCCAGAAGCTCTCTGAGCATTCCTTCTGCCGGAGGTGGTCCCATCGAAACAACGATTACTTCGCAACCCGTGTCATCTTTTAATTCCAGTGCTGCTTCAACAGCTGCCAGGTCATCATGGTTGGTGATGGTAGCCATTTTGGAACGGTCCATGGTTCCGTCTTCTTTGACCGCAACTACACCGGATGTATCCGGAACCTGTTTTACACAAACAATTGCTTTCATGTATATTCTTCTCCTTTATTTCAGAAGATCTCTGCTAATAACGATCTTCTGCACTTCAGATGATCCTTCGTATATGGTAGTGATTCTAACGTCACGATAGATACGCTCTACTGCGTAGTCTCTCATGAATCCGTATCCGCCGTGAATCTGTACAGCTTTGGCTGCTACCCAGTTTGCAGTCTCAGATGCAAAGAACTTAGCCATTGAAGCTTCCTTCGTAGCGCTATTTCCTCCGCTCATTATTGATGCTGCTCTCAGTGCCAGGAGCTTAGCTGCGTCGACTCTCGTCGCCATCTCAGCCATATACCACTGAAGTCCCTGATTTGCAGAAATAGGCTTCTTGAACTGCTGACGCTGCTTTGAATACTCAACTGACAGATCGAGAGCGCCCTGAGCATAACCTATTGACTGAGCGGCTATGCCGACACGTCCTGAATCCAGTCCGGAGAACGCAACGTGCATTCCTTTTCCTTCTCCTCCGAGAACCTGGGAACTTGGAACTCTGCAGTCTTCGAAAATAAGTTCGGAAACAGCAGCTCCGCGGATACCCATTTTATCCTCGAGTTTACCAAGTGTGAATCCCGGTGTACCGCGGTCAACTATGAACGCTGTAACTCCGCCGTGGCTTCCCTTGGCCTTGTCTGTAAGAGCGAATACGATAGCCCATTCACCTTCGTTAGGTCCCATGTTACTGATGAACACCTTGGATCCGTTGAGGATGTAGTCATCGCCGTCTTTATCAGCTGTCATCTGCAGTGATCCGGCATCTGATCCGGCTTCAGGCTCTGTCAGCGCGAAAGCACCGATCTTACCGTCTTTAGCCATTCCCAGATACTTTTTCTTCTGCTCTTCGTTACCATTAGCAGCTATGATGTAGTTTACAAGCAGCTGAACTGCGAACATCTCAGCTGTAGCTCCGCAAACACGAGCTACTTCGATGATGGCAAGTACTTTACAGATATCGTCCATGCCGGCTCCGCCGTATTCCTTCGGCGCATTGAGTCCGAGCAGTCCGATCTTGCCCATCTCTTCATAGGTTTCCTGTGGTATGAAGCCCTCTTTATCTACTGCCTCAGCTCTCGGTTCGAGCTCGTTAGTAGCATAGTCGCGGACCATTTTTACCAACATTTCCTGTTCTTTTGTAAGTTCGAACATAGTTCTCCTTCCTTATAAGTGTATACTTGCTTGACTTGAAAAAATAAACTTATAGGCACAGTTCAGAGGAACCCGTACGGATTCCCCTGAGCTGTATAGATAACTCAATTGATGTTTGGGTTATTGTGACTATTTGTTGTACTCGTAGAATCCGCGTCCACTCTTAACGCCGAGTCTGCCTGCGTCAACATACTGTTTCAGCAGCGGACATGGACGATACTTGGAGTCTTTGAATCCGTCATAAAGTACGTTCAGAATAGCCAGTACTGTGTCAAGACCGATGAGGTCAGCAAGAGCGAGAGGTCCCATTGGGTGGTTCATTCCCATCTTCATAACATCATCGATAGCCTTTGGCTGTGCAACACTCTCATAGAAGCAGTAGATAGCTTCATTGATCATAACCTGGAGAACACGGTTGCTTACGAATCCCGGGAAGTCGTTAACTTCTACAGGAGCCTTACCAACTGCTACGGACATATCTTCAACTGTCTTGTAAACTTCGTCAGTTGTTTCGAGACCACGGATGATCTCAACGAGCTTCATTACAGGAACCGGGTTCATGAAGTGCATGCCGATAACCTGCTGAGGTCTCTTTGTTACTGCAGCAATTGATGTGATTGGCAGTGATGAAGTGTTTGTAGCGAGGATAGCTTCCGGTTTGCAGTTCTCATCAAGAGCCTTGAAGATCTCTGATTTGAGCTCCATGTTTTCACTTGCAGCTTCTACAACCAGATCTACGTCAGCCATGCCTGCGTAATCCTGTACATAGTGGATTCTTCCGATGCTAGCAGCTTTTTCTTCTTCACTGATTCTACCTTTGTCCAGCTGCTTCTGGAAATACTTTTCCATCTTAGCCTTAGCTTTTTCTTCTGAAGCGTCGGATCTTACCCATACAGTTGTGTCATATCCGCTCTGTGCGAATACCTGGATTATTCCTCCGCCCATCTGGCCAGCGCCGATTACTCCGCATTTTTTGATTTCCATTGTTTTGTTCCTTTCTTTAGATACTTAAAGTCAGTTGAATTATTCAACTTCGATCCAGCATGCATCACCCTGAGCCATACCGGAGCAGATAGCGCAAACGCCGCTCTTCAGTCCGCGTCTCTTGAGCTCATAGATCATTGTCATGAGGATACGAGCACCGGAAGCACCAATTGGGTGACCAACTGCTACTGCACTTCCGTTAACGTTAACTTTTTCATCCATTTCTTCATAAGTCATTCCGAGAATACCTATGCAGGATACGAGAGGAACTGCTGCGAATGCTTCGTTGATCTCGATCAGATCGAATGCTTTCTGATCTCCCAGGTTATTGTCTTCTATGACTTTCTTGATAGCAAGACCAGGAACTGTAGCGATGTATTTAGCATCACGTGCAACCTGTGCAAATCCCTTGATTGTAGCCAGAACTTCACATCCGAGTTCCTGAGCCTTTTCTCTTGTCATGATAACAACTGCTGATGCACCGTCGTTTGTTCCCGGAGCGTTACCAGCTGTTACTGTGTTGTCCTTTGTGAAGATCGGTGGCAGAGCCTGAAGTCCTTCAAGTGTTGTCTCCGGACGAGGAGCCTCATCCTTATCAACGATAGTAACTTTGCCCTTCTTACCTTTAACTTCTACAGGGAATCTCTCATCGTCAAATACGCCCTTCTCTTCTCCGGCTTTCCAGTTCATCTGTGAACGATATGCCCATTTGTCCTGCATTTCACGAGGAATGTTATATTCCTTTGAAACGTCTCCGCCGTGTACAGCCATGTGTACATCGTACTGTGGGCACCAGAGTCCGTCCTTAACCATACCGTCGATCATCTTGGTGTCAAACATTCTCTGACCCCATCTCATGTTCGGAGCATAGTAAGGAGCGTTGGACATACTTTCCATACCGCCTGCTACAATAACATCTGCGTCGCCAGCCTTAATGATCTGGGCGCCGAGTGTTACTGCCTTCATTGCGCTTCCGCAAACCTTGTTGATTGTGAGACATGGCTTTTCAATTGGAATGCCGCCCTTGAGTGATGCCTGACGAGCAGGAACCTGTCCATTGTTTGCAGGGAGTACCATTCCGTAGATCATTTCATCTACATCTTCGCCTGTGATCTTTGCACGGCTCAGAGCTTCCTTGATAGCAAGTCCGCCAAGATCTGTAGCTGAAAATGACTTGAGTCCGCCGCCATACTTACCAAACGGTGTACGTGCTGCACTTACGATTACAACTTCTCTCATGTTTTGCCTCCTTTTAGGTAATAAAATAAGGTACTGCAATTGTTTATAACTTTTTAATATTTTGAACTTTGCAAATATACCTCTAACTTTGACATATTTTTAACATAACATTTTGCGCACTACATTTCAACCTATTTTGTTAAAAATGTATCATTATTGCACATGCTATTTCGGGATTTTTTACAAAGCCAAAATCCTTCACTATAAAGATAGCACAAAAACCGCTGTTTTCGCAACAGTTTTTAACGCAATAAAGTCCTTGTATACAATATATATTTTTAATAAGTTTCCTTGATAGTTCCTGCTCTGTAAGCGTCTATAAGAGTCTTGAGTTCTTCCACCTGCTGCTCGAGTTCCCTGCCCTGGTCAGTGTCCCTGATGAGCATTCTGCGGTCTAGGGTGTAAACGCTTGTAAGTTTAGGTGTGTGGAACACCTGTGTGCCGTCTTCCTTGAGCGGTTCATAGGGCTTGTGTTCCGCAAGGGACATGAAACGCGAATTGAAGATAAAGGTATATCCTGCGATACCTGTCT
>JAEEGL013434658.1_pt1 | contig 11657 bp, 8 predicted proteins | sample 9134231 | NCBI WGS metagenome assembly JAEEGL01 (sample SAMN16246548, study PRJNA631951) | gut metagenome | biome: gut microbiome; feature: rumen; material: fiber-attached | host: Bos | place: Iran: Karaj | collected 2018-10 | reverse complement strand
CAGCCAGCCAGCGATAGGCGTCGGCGTAGCGGCTCCGGTAGGCGGCGTTCAGCGCCAGCACCCGCTCGCGGTCGTCCCCGCGCAGCGGCAGGCGGCAGAAGCGCCCCAGATCCACGTAGTCCCCGTCCGCCCCGAAATGCGCGGGATCGCGCGTGTGCGGCGCCGTGCCGTCCATCCAGCCCTGCCGCAGCGCCGGGACGTAGACCCCGTCGAGCGAGGCCGGGTCGCCGGAGCAGAGGACGAGCTCCGCATCCAGGCCGCGCTCCTTCGCCGCCTCGGCGATCCGCCGCATGAAGCCGGACTTCCCGGTGCCCGGTCCGCCCTTGACGACGTGCAGCAGATCGCCCGGCGCGGCGGCGAAATCCCGATACAGCGACGCAAACCCGGCGCGGCTGTTCGCGCCGAGAAAATATGTCTCCTCCATTTTTCCACCTCCCGCTCATCCTATGCTCCGCCCCCTGAGCATGTGAAAAAAAACCGCCCTGCGTATTCCCACGCAGAGCGGTTTTTCATCGTTATCCGTTTTCGCCGGGGAGACGGAGCATCTCGCCGAACATCAGGTCGGTCTCCGGCAGGCGGCCGGTATCGAGCGCGGCCGCGGGCGTGAAGGTCAGCTCGCCGAAGTACAGCCTCCCGTCCACCTCGTAGAAATCGGCGCGGACGAACGGAAAGGGCTCGGTCAGGATCTCCGCGTAGCGCAGCATCTTCTCCAGGCTCTTCGGCCGCGGCAGGCTGAAGCCCTCGGGCGCCTGTCTGCCGTCTCTCGTGATCGGGCAGAAGTTCCAGTCCGGGTCGAAGAAATAGAACTTCGTGTGCCCGGATTCGCGCCCGACGCAGCAGAGGACATATCTCGCCTTGCCGTTGAAGCAGTAGACCTTGTAATCGACCAGCTCGTCACCGCCGAGATAGTGCTCGCAGACGATGCGCTTCGGGATGCGGCGGTACTGCAGCTCGGCGCTGAAGCGCCAGAAATCACGCCGGTACCAGTGCCGGAACTGGGCGAGGCATTCCTCCCGGTCCAGCCCGGACTTGTCCGCGCAGATCCAGTTGAAGCCGCTGGCAAAGTTGCATTTGAGCGCAAAGGACTTCGGCAGCCGCTCCCATTCGATCTGCTCCGGATCGTCCCAGACTGCGAAAAGCTCGTTGAGCGAATCCCCGCAGCCCTTCTCCACCACGTAGTCCCGCACCCGCAGCTTGTCCGCGCAGCGGGCCACCAGCGGATCGTCCGCGTAGAACTTCAGCTTGAGCCACATGGTCTTCTCGTTGAGGGTCTTCGGATGCTTTAAATCGAGCCGCCGGTGAAAGGCGGCTCGATAAAGGATCTTACTGACCAGCGTCGGGCAGAGGGGGGAGAGAAAATACAGCAGCATCCGAAGCCATTTGTTTTTTATCCACATGTCGGATGATCCCTTTCGCTTGTGATCGATCCGTTCCGGAGGCGGCGGCGCGCTCCGGGACGCCCCGCATCAGAGGAACTCGGGGTAGTAGTTTTCGGACACCGCGACCGTGTTCTTCGGGGCAGGATCCAGACGCTTGTCCTCGATCCGGAGGATGCGCTCCGGACGGACCCAGGGGCGGCCCTGGATCTGACTGGTCTCTTCATGAGTCAGATAGCCCTCGTAGGTCACGAGGCCGCGGCGCAGATAGCCGTCGCGCACGCAGGCGCCGGCAACGCCGTTGTTGAGCAGGCTGCGGATGTGCTTCTCCACGCCGGCGGCGTAGGCGATCGAGGTGGACTGGGCGATGGCGCTGGGGATGTTGCTGACGCAGTAGTGCACGACGCCCTCTTCGATGTACATCGGATCCTCGTGGGTCGTCTCGTGGAAGGTCTCGATCACGCCGTAGTCGTTGCTGATGTCGACGATGACCGCGCCGCGGTGCATCGAGGCGACCATTTTGCGGTCGATCAGGAACTCGGTCTTGCTCTTGTCCCAGCGGACGCAGTTGAGCACGAGGTCGACCTTCGGCAGGATCTTCTCGATGTTGTAGCGGTTGGAGATCATCGTGTTGATGCGGCCGTTATACTTCGAGCCGATGTCGCGGAGATGCCCGATGTTGGTCGCGGCGACCGTGACCCAGGCGCCCATGGACTCCAGCACCTCGATGGCGGCCTTGCCCACGGTGCCGCAGCCGAGCACCAGCGCCTGGATGCCGGGCGCGGTCCCCAGGCCGCTGACGAACTTTCCGCAGCCGCCGTTGAAGGACATCATGGCGTAGAGGCCCATGAAGGCGCCCGCCTTGCCGGCCGCCTCGCAGTTCGGGGAGCCGTAGCGGTGCGTGTCCTCCGCCGCGAAGGCGGTGACCTTGCTCTCAAGCAGCGCGTCGACCTCCTGCGGGTGAGCCGCGGGATGGACGCAGGTGTAGATGATCTGGCCCTCGCGCAGCAGTCCGTACTCGGACTCCTCGATCTCTTTGACCTTCGTCACGAGATCGCAGGTCGCGTAAATCTCCTTCTGCGTGCTGATCGTCGCGCCCGCGGCGACGTATTCGCTGTCTTCAAAGCCGGCGGAGAGGCCGGCGTTATGCTCGACGAAAGCCTCGTGCCCGTCTCTGACCACGGCGGAGATCTCCGCCGGGGTGAGGATCACGCGGTACTCGCCCTTTTTGATGTCTTTCAGCAAACCGAGTTTCATTGATTCAGCCTCCTTGATTGTTAGTCCGCACCGTACATGCGGCGCTTGATCTTCATCTTACGGCGGAAGAAGTCCATGATCTCATCGTCGTAAGTGGCGACCTTGTGCAGATCCTGATGGATATTGATCTCCAGCACGCAGAGCCCGGCGTCGGTGATGGCGATGTCGAAGCCGAGGTACTCCAGCTCGGAGAGGTAGCGGGACATCTCGAGCACCTTCTCGCGCACGAGCTCCCAGTTCGGCAGAACGCCCGCGATCGGCGTGCCGGTATCCGGGTGGACCGGGCAGGCGTAGAAAACGTGATCCTTGATGGTCTCCGGCTGATACAGCTCGCCGGTCTCCCTGTCGACGAAGACGCAGATGCCGCCGTAGCCGACGTTGTCGGTAAAGCCGGTCTTGGAGGAGCCGATGCGCATATAGGTCTGCATGATCTTCGGATCGTAACCGTGACCGTTGATGACCATGATGCGCACGGTGTTGACGGACTTGTCGTAGATCTTGCGAAGCTGCTCGTGCATGACCAGATATTCGGTGACCACGTAGAAGGATTTCAGCTCGTCGATCAGCTTCTTCAGGCCTTCCTCGCTGATCTCGTCGCCGTTGGCGAGGATCTTGCCGTCCTCAAAGGCCAGGCAGTAGAAGCCGTCGCCGTGGGTGCCGGCCGAGGCCTTGAGCGCGAGCTTGCCCTCTCTGCGGAGCAGCTCCAGCAGGCCGTCAAAGCCCTCCGGGATCCCCTCCGGGCAATCCCACATCTTCTCGATGTGGTGCTCGTCCTTGCGGTTGAACACCGAGAAGTAATACTTCGGCAGATACTCCTTGAAGGGCTCCATGATCAGGCGGTAGGTCGTCTTGTCGTTCAGCCACTTCTGGTAGTCGTTGTTGATGCGGTTGAGCCAGTAGTAATCGTAGTCGGACAGGAAGCGGAGATAGTTGGTCTTTGTGATCCCGTACTGATAGGTGTGCCAGGAGAAGAAGCCGTGCTTCCAGGCCCAGATCTTCTTGCTCAGCGAAACGCCCTTCGTGTGCCAGAAGTCGCTCTTGATCGTGTCGCGCCACAGCTTGTACATATAGGGGCGGAAGCCCTTGCGCGCGTGCTTCCTGGTCTGACGGAGGATGCGCTTCTCGCGCAGGCCGCGGATGCGGTCGCCCAACGTTCTCTTGCGGAACTGCTTTTTGAACTTGTCCTTCAGATAGGAGTCCAGCTCACGGCTGAAGGGCACGGAGGGGAGGATCGGATTCTTCGAAAAATGCACGAAGGTGAAGCCGCTGACGGCGGAAAGCGAGATGGTGCAGGTGTAGTAGGTCAGCTGCGGGATCGAGCTGCCGATGCGGACGAGCTCGTCGCGGAGCTCGCTCCAGCCGGGGATGCGCAGCGTCTCGTCGCGGAAGCTGAACGAACCGTTGTTCAGATCGACCATCGAGATCTCTTTGCTGCGGGCTCCCTTTTCGTTCGTGTAGAAGAGGCTGATCTCCGCGCAGAGCACGGTGGGCTTCTCGGCCGCGTCGTTGGCGATCCAGAACTTGACGACCTGATCCAGAGTCAGATCGCTGCGGAAGGGATACGAAAGGGACACCGGGTCGGCGATGATGTAGTTGGAGGTGATGTTTCTCAGGGTCTTCTCCAGCCAGGGCAGGCTGGACTTGATGCCGTTGGAGAAGATGGTCTCCTCGCCGGTCTCCTCGTCGACGCCGAGGCTCAGGGTGTGCCTCTTTCCGGTGCTGTCCCAGAACGCGGGCCTCAGCTCCAGCGTGCCCTTTTCGCGCAGGAGCTCGACGATATCCTCCGCCTTGTACTCCCGGTCCTCATGGCCGACGCGCAGGAGCAGGGTCTTGCCCTCGCGGCGGACCAGGCTGAAGTACACGTCGCGGAAATGCTCCTTGTACGGGAGCAGCACGCGCCGCGTCGTCAGGATGTCCTCCAGCCACTTGCCGAAGGAGTTGTTGAACGGCGTCATGTAGAGGTACTGGAAGTCGGTGATATAGTCCGTGTCATAGGTGTGGAGCAGATCATAGCGCTTGATGCTCTCGCACAGATAACCCTTCTTGTGCCAGTGCTCGATGGTATCGGTGCCGTACTCGTTTTTATAGCGCCTGAGATCGTACTGGGTCTTGCCGTACCACGCGTTGGCCATGGTACGCGAATAGCCCTTGAGCATCAGGGGCAGGGTGATCTTCTCTTTCTTGATCCGCTGTTTGAGTTTCATACGTCACTCATCCTTTATCGATTCTTATTCGTTCGCGGTCTGTTCTCTATGATTCAGAGCCGCCCCGAAAAGCGCGGCTCAGGATCGCCTTGATTTTATTTGCCTTTTCCCGCAGCTGCCAGCTCTTCCGGTGCAGAGGAGCCGCAGCGGGGAGCTGCCGATAAGCGCGCATCCAGGCGCCGCCGGCGGGAATATCGAAGTATTTCCAGGGCTTTTCCCCGGAGGAGTAGTGGATGATCGCCGCTTCCCGGCGGATCTGCCGGAGCGAGCGGATCTGCGCGCCGTAGGCGGCGCCGATCTTGCCCGCCATCCTCTCGCGGCGCCAGCGGCGGCGGAGATTGGCGTAGCAGACGTTGTAAAACCACGGCAGCTGCCTCACGCGCCCGGCCATTACCCGGTTGAGGACGTTCTGATCCATCAGCTTGTCGTCCGGCCATGCGCGTTTGGCCTCGACCAGGACTTCGGTCAGGCCCTCCGCGCGCATCTGCCTCAGATTGAGCAGCATCACGCCGGAGTTGAAATAGTCGCGGCTCTCGCCCAGGAGCTGCTTTTCATAAAACACCTGCGGCAGATCGCGCACGGCGGCGGCCAGATCGCCGCCCAGCTCGAGCGCGGCGAGCGCCGACAGGTCGCGGCAGACGATGATGTCGCCGTCCAGATAGAGCACGCGGTCGAGCTCCGGAAGGAGCTCCGGAAGGTAAAACTTCAGGAGCGCCGCCTTCGTCGCCACGCGGTAGCGGCTCTCCCCGACGGAGAAGCTGCTCTCGTCAAAGGCGCCGTCCCCGCCGACGAGGCGGATCTGCACGCCCTCGCGGGCCAGGCCCAGCAGTTCGCGCTCCTGCGGCGGCTCCAGCCCGTAGCTGACGACGTGGATCTGCAGCCCGGTCTCCGCATCCCTGGAGGCGATCAGCGAGGAGATGGCCACCGCCGTCTGCATGACGTAGCCGCGGTCGCAGATGAATACGACGGGCACCTGATTCTTCATGGGCGGACGCTGACCTCCTTGGCCTCCCGGCTCACGGGGCGGAGAAGGCGCTCCGCCGCCCCCGCCGGCCGTGGAAAAAAGTTTTAACTATTTTATCATAGGCCCGGAGGGAATACAAGCCTTTGCGGTCATTCTTGTGGAATCAGGCCAATTTTGGCGCCTTATTTGATAAAAATGTGTGAAAAGCAACCCCACGGCTCAGCGGAAATAGTCCTTTTTCGAGCCGCCGCGCGCCGGAACGGCCGGCGTCTCCAGCAGCGCGCGCAGCGCCTCCTCCGGCGTCCCGCAAAGCCGCGCCAGCACGGGCACCTCGCCGCCGGCGAAGCGCTTCTCCGCCATGCCGCGCAGAAAAGAGGCCAGTGGCCGGTAGTAGCCCGCCGTGTCCAGCAGCACGATCGGCTTGCCGTGCAGGCCGAGCTGCCGCTGCGTCAGCACCTCGAAGAACTCTTCCATCGTGCCGATGCCGCCGGGCAGCACCAGAAAGCCCTCCGCCTCGTTCTCCATGGCCGTTTTGCGCTCGGCCATCGACTCGGTCCAGACGAAGCGGCTGCATTCCCGGTCCATCATGCCGGAGCCTTCGAAAAAGCGGGGCGCGACGCCGACGGTCTCGCCGCCTGCCGCAGACGCGCCGCGGGCGCAGGCGCCCATCAGGCCGCTCCCGCCGCCGCCGAAGATCAGCGTATGGCCGCCCTGTCCCAGCAGTCGGCCGCAGGCCTCGGCAGCGTCCAGATAGACCTCGTCCAGCCTTTCGCTGGACGAGCCGAACACACAGATCCTCATCTCCTGCCTCCTCACGGCGCGACGGGCACGCCCGTCAGGCTTTCGTAGGCCGCCATCACCTGCGGGAAGACCTGCTCGAGCGAATACTTCCCGACCTGTTCGGCGGCGGTCTCCGCCAGGCGCCCGCCCAGCGCGGGATCGTCCATCAGCCGACGGATCGCCGCGGCGCAGGCCTTCGCGTCCCCGTAGGGATAGAGCAGGCCGCTGACGCCGTCCTCGATCAGATCCTCGTGGCCCTTCACACGGCTGGCCACGACGGGCTTGCGCAGCACCATCGCCTCCATCACGTTGAAGGGCAGGCCCTCGATGCGGCTCGCCGTCGCCACGGCGTCCGCCATCGCGTACCAGTCGCCGACGTTGCCGACGTGCCCCGGAAAGAGGATGCGGTCCTCCAGGCCGAGCTGCCCGGCCAGGGCGCGGCACTCCGTCTCCCCGGCGCCGCTGCCCGCCAGCACGAGCCGCGCCCGTTCCGGCAGCTCGCGCAGCGCGCGGATCAGCACCGGCTGGCTCTTGCGCGCCGAGAGCTCCGCCGCATACAGCAGGACGAAGTCCTCCTCCGGGATGCCGAGCGCCTCTCTCAGCCGACGGCCGGCCTCGGGCGAGGCGGCCGCAAAGCGGGAGAGATCCACGCCGACGCCGGGCACGAAGACCTCGCGCGCGGCCAGGCGGCGCTTCTGCGCCAGCTTGTGGTCCCAGCGGTTCATCGTGATCAGCAGATCGGTCTCCGGCGCGGTCATCTGCTCGGCGGCCAGGAGGATCTGCTTTTTGGGCGCGGGCGTCTCGTCGTCGAAGAGATAGCCGTGCACCATGTTGATGAGCTTCGGCCTGTGCCGAAGCCCCTTGAGCGCCAGGCGGACGAAAAAGGCCGCCAGCGACGTGTGGACGATGACGAGCGCATAGCCCTCGCTCCGCACCAGCTCCCGGATCTGAGCCGCGGCGCGGAAATTGTCCGGCGCGCTCATTTTTTTCCGGAAGGGCACGGCGATCGTCCGGTCGGCGAAGGGGATCTCCCCCCTCGGGTCGCCGCAGAGGGCGTGGATCTCCCAGCCGCGCTCCCGCAGGGCGCGCAGATAAGGGAGATGAAAGTTCATCAGGTGTATGTAGGAGGACGCCGCGTAGAGAAGTTTTGCTTTCAAGGCCGTCACCCTCAGACAAGATTCTCGTCGTTCCTGAACTTGCCGCCGAAGACCGTGATCCAGAGGATCTTGACGTCGAAGCCGAGGCTCCAGTGCTCGATGTAATAGAGGTCGTGCTCGATGCGGGCCTTGATCGAGGTATCGCCGCGCAGGCCGTTGATCTGCGCCCAGCCGGTGATGCCGGGCCGCACCTGGTGCTTGACCATGTACAGCGGCACCTCCTCCTTGAAGCGGTCGACGAAGAAGGGCAGCTCCGGCCGCGGGCCGACCAGGCTCATGTCGCCCTTGAGCACGTTCCAGAACTGGGGCAGCTCGTCGATCGAATACTTGCGGATGAAGGATCCGAACTTCGTCTTCCGGCTGTCGGTGTTCTGGCTCCAGGCGGTGGTCTCCTCGCTGTTGACGCGCATCGAGCGGAACTTATACATCGTGAAGGGCTTCTTGTTGCGCCCGATGCGCTCCTGCCTGAAGATGATCGGCCCGGGCGAGGAGATCTTCACGCCGATGGCCGTCGCCAGCATCAGCGGGGAGAGAAGGATCAGGATCAGCGCCGAGCCCACGATGTCCATCGTGCGCTTGAGGAAGGCGTTTGCCAGGTTATCCAGCGGGATATAGCGGATGTTCAGCAGCGGGATGCCGTTGAGATCGTCGAAGTTCGGGCGCGCGGCCATGTAGTCGGCATAAAAGGGCACGATGGACAGCTTGCAGCCGGTCTTCTCACAGGCGGAGATGATGGCCGGCGTGCGCGAGAGGTCCTCCGTCTCGATGGCGGAGATCACTTCGTCCGGGCGGCAGCTGTCCAGCACCTCCTCCAGACGGTCGAAGCCGCCGAGCCATTTCTCGTCCCAGTCCTCGTCCGGCTTCTCGGCGACGTAGCCGGCGAGATGATAGCCCAGCTCGCGGTCCTCGCGGATCTCCCGGCTGTATCTGTGCGCCATCGCGCTGCTGCCGACGAGCACCACGTGCTTGATGTTGAAGCCCTTCTGCCGGTAATAGCGCAGCAGGCGGCGCAGCACGTAGCGCTTCGTGCTGAGAAAGCCCGTGCTGAGCACGAAGAAGATCGCAATGGTCTGGCGGGAATAGTGATCCCAGTGGTTCAGGAACAGCCAGCTGAGCAGCAGCACCAGATCCAGCAGGCAGGCCATCCACAGCCGCGGCAGCTCGATCTTCAGCCTCGTGTGCCGGAAGGACTGATACAGTCCGAAGGCGGCGAAGGTGAACAGCTGCACCAGCATGTAGACCACGCCCATGGTCACGTAGGCGTTGAAGGGAATGCTGATCTCTCCGCTCGGCAGCACGTAAAAGCGCAGCCAGAAGGCCACGGGGAACATCAGCAGCACGATCACGCCGTCGCTGATGACGTTCAGCCGGTTGAGCAGCGTCTGGTTTTCTTTAATCATGACAAGAGTACCTCTGTTCAGGTATTACCGGCGGGAGCCGGCGCTGTCTCTGTAAATAGTCTCGATCAGCCGCGCCACGTCGCGCAGCTCAAAGCCCGCCTCGGTCACGCGCTGCGCGAAGCCGTCCCTCTCGCCCGGCGTGAGGGCGGCCAGGGCCTCCGCCCAGGCCTCGCTCCCTCCGCTCAGCGGAAGCCGGCGAAACAGCGGCGTCACAGCGGCCTCGTCCGGCACGTGCTCGGAGCACAGCGTCGGAAGGCCGGAGGCCTGCGCCTCGACCGCGACGATCCCGAGCCCCTCAAAGCGGCTGGGGAAAACGAAGGCGTCCATCGCCCAGAACAGCTCCTCCACGCGGGAGCTGGTGCCGGTGAAGATCACGCGCTCACGCTGGCCGAGCGCCGCGGCCCGCTCTTCGAGCGCCGCGCGGTCCGGGCCGTCGCCCACCAGCAGAAGCATACTATTCGGGCGAAGTTTCCGCAAGCGATCAAAAGTTTCCAACGCGAAGCCTTGATTTTTCTGATAGCAGAGCCGCCCCACGCAGCCGACCGTGAAGGCGCCGCCGAGCCCGAGCCCGCGCCGCAGCTCCTCGCGCCGTGCGGCGTCGCAGGAAAAACGCGCGGTGTCTATGCCGTTCGGGATGAAACGGAAGCCGCGCGCGGCCAGCAGCTTTTTCGGGAACAGGAACTCCGCCGCCGGGCGGGAGCAGGCCCAGAAGTCCGTCGCCTCCGCGGCGCGGAAATGCGCGTAGAGCCTGTGCAGCAGGAGCTTGAGCGGGCGGAGCGGGCTCCTGCGAAGTGCCGTGTTGTGGCTGTGGGCGATGCGGACGGGCACCCCCTCCTCCCGCGCGATGCGCGCGTAGTCCAGGCTCATCCCCTGGAAGAGGTTCAGGTGCAGGAGCTCATACCGCTCGCGTCGGAGCAGACGGCGAAACAGGCGGTGGTTCGTCAGGACGCGCCGCGGGCTGCCAGACAGAGGGATAAAGCGGACGCCGAGCGCTTCCATCGGCGCGGTGAACACGCTCTCGCTGAGCCGCGCCGCGACCAGGTGGATCTCCAATCCGCTCCGATCCATGCGGCTGATGACGTTGTACAGAAACGATTCGATCCCGCCGGACTCCCAGGTCTCGCAGAACACGCAGATCTTTTTCACCGTCTCCGCCGCCTCCTTCCGCCGTGTTTTTGCCCGCAGTCGGTATACCATAGCATTTTATTTTAACATTTTTCCCGCAGAAATACAAGCATCTTCTGTTTTTTGCCCTCGGAACGGTACAAAAGCGGGTTTTTTTGCAAAAAAGCGACGCGCGCCGCGTTCTTTTCTCCGGGAAGTATTGAATTGACTGGGGCTTTTTGGTATAATAATTTAATAATAAAAAATGATGATTGGAACGAATATGAGAGAAAAGCTGTGGAAAATACCTTATGAGAGGCCGGATCCGCCCGAGGCCCTGCTGCGCGCCGGCTGTCCGCCGCTGCTCGCGGAGATCCTGAAGCTGCGCGGCATGACAGGCGCGGAGGAGGCGGAGCGTTTCTTCCGAGGCGGCGCAGAGCAGCTGCACGAGCCGCTGCTGCTGCAGGATATGGATCGGGCCGTCGCCCGGCTGCGGCGCGCGATCGCGGACGGGGAGACCGTGGCGGTCTACGGCGACTACGACGTGGACGGCATCACCTCCACCTGCCTGCTGACCGACTATCTGCAGTCGAAGGGCCTGCGCTGCCTCCCCTACATCCCCAGCCGCGACAACGAGGGCTACGGCGTCAACAGCGCCGCGCTGGACGCGCTGCGGGCGCAGGGCGTCAGCCTGATCGTGACCGTGGACTGCGGCATCACCGCGCGCGAGGAGGCGGACTACGCCCGCGCGCAGGGCATGGACATGCTGATCACCGACCACCACGAGTGCGGCGCCGGGCCCCTTCCCGAGGCCTCCGCCGTGGTCGATCCCAAGCGCGAGGGCAACCGCTACCCCAACCCCTGTCTCGCCGGCGTCGGCGTGGCGCTGAAGCTGGCCTGCGCCTGCGAGGGCGAGAGCGCCGGGCTCCTCGAGCGTTACGCGGATCTGGTGGCCGTCGGCACGGTGGCGGACGTGATGCCCCTGGTGGGCGAAAACCGCAGCCTGGTGCAGATGGGCCTCCAAAAGCTGCGCGGGGAGCCGCGCCTCGGCATGGCGGCCATGCTGCGGGAATCCGGGCTGGATCCCGCGAAGCTCACCGCCTCCCAGATCGGCTTCGGCCTGGCCCCGCGGCTGAACGCGGCCGGACGCCTCGGGCAGACGGACGTCGCCCTGAAGCTGCTGATGACGAAGGATCCGGAGGAGGCGAACCGCCTGGCCGCCTCGCTCTGCGAGCTCAACCGCAGGCGCCAGAGCATCGAGACCGAGATCTGGCAGGAGGCCAACCGCATGCTGGAGGGCACCGAGCCCGACGGGCCGATCGTCCTGAGCAGCGACAGCTGGCATCAGGGCGTGATCGGCATCGCCGCCTCCCGCCTGGCCGAGCAGTACGCCCTGCCTGCGATCATGATCTGCT